>SCPN01000379.1_pt1 | contig 30916 bp, 49 predicted proteins | sample 6106831 | NCBI WGS metagenome assembly SCPN01 (sample SAMN10720447, study PRJNA508395) | human gut metagenome | isolation source: Participant 1, 0 month
GGTCAGGCGGCAATTGGCCTCCATAAAAATGTGCCGTCTGGCAGTTCCTTAATGTCAAACAAAGTAGGCTGTAGTCAACAAAGTCACCCTCCATGGCGGTAAAGCCTCCGTGAGGGTGGGCGTGGTCACCCGGGCGTTAAAGTCGTCTGCCCAGGCCAGCAGGGTATCGGTCTGCTCCTGAGATACGCCGTGGGCCTGAAGCGCATCCACGACCTCCCTCCTGGAGCTGTCATCCGTCAAATTGGAATAGGGGCCTGTGTTTTCCGGCACATGGGAACCGTCAGGCGCGGAGGGTAAGCTCCCAGCAGGTGTACTACAGCTAGCCATTACCAAGAGTGCTGCCACAATTGTAGCGAATCGTTTTTTCTTCATATCAATCTGAGTTCCTTTCATAATTGCCTGTGAATTTGAGATGTATCTAACAGAGCATATATGTTCCGGAGCAAATCTGTCAGCTATCGTCCAGCACAGATTTGCGGCGTCTCCACATTATAGACGCAAATCCAGCTAAAAAGTTTTCAGCAGCTGCTTTGTTTCAATATTCGCGCTCTATCGCGCCCACAAGAACGTGGTATAATATTTAATAACTTTCTCAAAAAATGTGGAGGGAAATGTGACCTGGCGGCCAGGCCATGCGTGTATAGAACAGGAGGTAAGAACATTGCGTCATGGAGAAACGGTTGATTTAACGGCGCTATACGAAACATATTCCGATCTGCTGTTCCGGACAGCACTGACCTATGTGAGCCATTCAGAAGACGCTCAGGATGTCGTCCACGATGTGTTTGCGGTCTATCTGGCGAAGCGGCCTACGTTCCAGGATACGTCCCACCAACGGGCATGGATGCTGCGCGTTACAATCAATAAATGCCGGGATCTCCAGCGCCGCAACGCGGTACGCAGGTATACCCCTTTAGAAGATGCGGAACACATCGCCTCGCCGGAGGATTCAGAAACATCCGAACTTCTGGCCGCCGTTCGGAGCCTGCCGGACAAGCTGCATGAGGTGGTGGTGCTCCACTATCTGGAAGGGTTTTCAGTGGAAGAAACCGCACGCTGCCTGCGCATCTCGGTTTCCGCAGTCAAAATGCGTCTGACCCGCGGCCGGCAGGCAATCAAAGCACTCCTTGGAACGGAGGAATGAATATGTTTGATCAAAAAGATGTAGAGGCATACCGCAGGATCAAAGCGCCGGAGGAGCTCCGGGAGCAGGTCATGCGCCTGGAACAAAAGCCGGAGCCGACACGCACCAGAACGAAATGGATTTCGTTTGGATCTCTGGCCGCTGCCGCCTGCGCAGCCGTCCTGTTTATTGCCGCTCTCCCTCCCTTTGCTGTGCGTGGGGAAACCGCCCTCTTGTATCAGGGCGTACCCATTGGGGCGGAACCGGTCTCCATTCCGGCGGACCATCCTCAAATGACATCTGGACTTCGGGAAGTCTCCGGCGGAATTCCTCTGGCGCTGGAAACCGGCGAAACGACCCGGGTATCTGTTTCCGGCGGTGAATTCAGCCTGTTTGATCCGGAGGGCGAACTCCTCGGAGACGGCACCGAAGCAGAGATCTCCGAAGACGTCCTGCTCTACTGGGACCTCTCCGGCACAGAGGACACCATGTTTTCCCTGACCTTGAAAACCAATGGCAAACAGCTTACCTATGTACTCTCCATGCGTGACGATGGAGGGTATGACCTTCAGCAAAATCAGTCACCCAAATAAATGCAGAACAGGAGACCATGTATTATGAAAAAGATGATCACTTTTATTCTCGGTGCGGCAATGGCGATCTCCTGGTGGGATGCAGCGGCAACAATGGCAGCAGCAATCACGGCGGAAGCGGAGACGGCTCCACCTACTCCAGTGCGGTGGAGGTTCTGGAGACGGTCTATGGGGTGTATTCAGAGGATCAAAGTTCCCCATCGGCGGCGGCGATTCGGAGCACATGACCACAGATGCTCCAGGCGCCTTTGACGTATCCAAGACCGAGGAGCTGACCTCCACCTTGAGCCTTCCGGAGAGCGAGACCACCCACATTGATGACGCGGCATCTATGATCCACATGATGAATGCCAACACCTTTACCGGCGCGGCCTATCACCTGACCGGCGATGTGAGTGCCGACGAGTTCGCCGACGCCCTCAAGGAGGTAATCCTGGCGAAGCAGTGGATCTGCGGTATGCCGGATACCTTAGTCGTAATCAACGTGGACGGCCAGTATGTCATTGCCGCGTATGGCGCGGATGATTTGGTGGAAACCTTCAAGGATAACGCGCTCTCTGCCCTGGACGGAGCCAGGCAATCATTGACACCCCGGTGGTAGAGGGCTGAGAACCGCCAGTTCAATATAACATTATATAGCGTTGCGGGGCGGCCTCTTCGCCAGGGAGCCGCCCCGTACGTTGCTGTTAAGGAAGGTTTTCTATGCTTTTTTCCAGCATCCCATTTCTATACTACTTTCTCCCGCTGGTTCTGGCCGTATACTTTCTCACTCCGGCCCTTCCGAAATGCAGTGCTCCTGCTGGCCAGCCTGATCTTCTATGCCTGGGGCGAGCCTAAATACGTCCTTCTTATGCTGGCCTCCATCCTGTCCGGCTATGGCTTCGGCCTCTTGCAGGAGCGGTACCGGGGCCAAAGGGCCAAACTGGTCTGCGGGCTCTCCGTGGCGGTCAGCCTGTCCTTTCTCCTGTACTTCAAATACGCAGACTTCTTCCTGGAAAACTTCAACGCGGCCACCGGACTGGGGTTCCCCTGCTGCATCGCCCTGCCCATTGGCATCAGCTTCTACACCTTCCAGATCATCAGCTATACGGTGGATGTATACCGGGGCGAGCCAGCTCAGAAAAATCTGATCCACCTGGCAGCCTATGTGGCTATGTTTCCCCAACTCATTGCAGGGCCTATCGTCCGCTATTCCGACATTGCAGCAGTTGGAACACCGTTCCCACTCCACCGCTCTGGCTGCCGAGGGGTGCGGCGCTCTCATGGATTGGGAAAAGATCCTGATCGCCAACCAACTGGGAGCTGTGCAGCGTGTTCCGGGCGTCCGATGAGAAGTCCGTGCTCTTTTACTGGCTATACGCCGTCGCATTTGCCCTGCACATTTATTTCGACTTCTCCGGATACAGCGATATGGCCATCGGCCTAGGCAAATTTGGCTTCCACTTCCTTGAAAACTTTAACTATCCCTATATTTCCGCCAGCATCACAGAGTTCTGGCGCCGCTGGCATATCGCTGTGCACCTGGTTCCGGGATTATGTGTATATCCCGCTGGGCGGCAACCGCGTCGGAAGGGCCCGCCAACTGCTGAATATTCTGGTGGTGTGGATGCTGACCGGCTTCTGGCACGGGGCAGCCTGGAACTTCGTTGTCTGGGGACTGATGTTCGCCGTTCTTCTGATCATGGAGAAGCTGTGGCTGCTGAAACCTCTCTCGAAATGCCGCCCGCTCGCCCATCTCTATGTAGTATTCTTCGTCGTGATCAGCTTTGTGATCTTCAACGCGGAGAATATGGGGCAGGCCCTCTCCGACATTGGCGGTCTGTTCGGTGCCGGCGGTATCCCGCTGGTTTCTGCAGAGGCGGTCTACTGTCTGCGCAGCTTCGCTCTGGTGCTGATTCTGGCCGTTTTGGAGTACCCCCACCTCCGTAATGGGCTTCCGTCTCTCCCAGTACCCCACCGCCGGTAAGGTCCTCAACGCACTGGAACCCTTTACACTGTTTGTACTGCTGCTGGTCATGACCGGCTATCTGGTGGACGGCTCCTTTAACCCATTCCTACTTCCGGTTTTGATAGGAGGATACCATGGATAGCAAAAAAAAACCTAACGGTCTGTATCCTGTTTGGGCTGCTTCTGGCCGTGGCCTTTCTGGCCTGTTTGTTTCTCCCAAAGGAAGCTTCGGACGGTGAGCGGAGAACTGGCCGCCATGCCGGCGTTCACCTTGGATACCGTACTGAGCGGGCGGTTCATGTCCGGCTTTGAAACCTACACCCAGGATCATTTCCCTTCCGGGACCAGTTCCGTTACACTGAAAGCCCTGTCCGCCACCGGCCTGTTCCACCGGCAGGACAACAATGGGATCTATGTTTCCGACGGCTTCGCCGCCGCGGTGGAATACCCCCTGAACGAGTCCTCCCTGGACCGGGCGGCAGGCCGCTTCCAGTACCTCTATGACAAATACCTGAACGGCAGCAATCGGGTGTTCCTCTCCGTAATCCCGGACAAGAACTGCTTTCTGGCCGGGAGGCGGGCACCTCTCCATGGATTATGCGCAATTGGAGTCCCTGATGGCACAGAAGGTTGGCTTTGCCGATTATATCTCCATCTCAGACCTGTTGGAGCGGGACGACTATTACAGGACCGACACCCATTGGCGGCAGGAGCGGATCACCGATGTGGCGGAGCGGCTGGCCCAGGCCATGGGGGTCACCTTGACTCAAAATTACGAAGAGTCCGTGTTGGAGCGGGACTTCTACGGCGTTTACTGCGGACAATCGGCCCCCCTTGGCCCCGAGTCCATCCACTATCTCATCAACGATGCCATCCGGGACTGCACGGTGTATGATTACCAGAACAACCGAACCGGAACGGTGTACGACATGGAGCGTGCCATGGGAAGGACCCTATGAAATGTTCCTCTCCGGTTCTCTGTCTCTGATTACCATGGAAAATCCTTACGCCCAAAGCGGCCGGGAGTTGGTGTTGTTCCGCGACTCTTTTGGCTCCAGCATTGCGCCTTTGCTGCTCAGCGGATACTCCAGGATCACTCTGGTGGATATTCGCTACATCCAGCCGGACTACCTCGGGCAGTTCATTGATTTTGAAAACTGCGATGTACTGTTTCTCTACAGCTCCCTGGTTCTGAACAACAGCGACACGCTGAAATAACCGATCCGGCTGTGGATGCTTTGGGTTATCCACAGCCGGATCTTTTTGTTCAAAGGCCAATCTGCCAATCCATGCTGTCATTGGAACAGCATCCCCATTCCCACCCTCGCAGACGCAGTCAATACCCGGTCATTACAATCATCCGTTACAATACATCTGTACGCAGTCGGGGCATAACAATTCTTGAGGACTCGAACCTCGCACGTGCCCTTCCGTGTATCCATGATGCGACTTACGCTGTCGCCGCGCGGCATTCGCCCTGCTTCTGCTACCAGGCACTTTGGCCTATTCCACTAAGTCGGTCTTCCAGTTGCTCTCTTGTAGCCGGTTATCCAGCCGGCGCAGTTCTTTGGACATCCGGTCGATCTCCTTTTGCCAGTCCGCCACAGAGAACGCAGACCGGATCTTGATCTCCGTATTTCTGGCGCGGTAGGATATCTGACTTCCCGCGTACACAACATCCCGGTATACATGGAGTTTGAGGGACAGGGCATCCTTTTGGGCAATCAGTTCTGTCAGAGTCTGCCCCTCAACCACAGTCTGGCAGTTGGTCCGATTGATTCTCGCAATCAAATAGGACAGGCGAGAAATGGAAGCATCCAGCTCCTGTTTTAGATTCTCCGGGCATTCCACCGGTTGCTCGCCCTCCTGCACCAGCGCATTGCTGCTCAAACGGTTTTTGAGCTGTTCAATATTCCGGTTCAGATCTGCGCGTTCCTGTAAAGCCTCTGCAAGTTTCATAACTTCACCCTTCCCGATCCATCGGCTGCTCTATAGCCCTGGCTTTCTTAGGAGATGTAGATACCGCCTGTTTCAAAGGCATCTTACAGCGTCTGCATCTCTCCTTATCCGATTGAATACTGAAACATACATACAGAGCGTGAATCCCATAAACGCTATGTATAAAAGCAATTATAAATTATAGTATAGCATACTTTATCAGAAATGGAACCATCGTCTGCCCGAAAATATTCTTTTTGCAGCAGCGGTTTTAGCGATAAAAATATTGTGTGGGTACCAAACCGGCCAGCAAGGAACTGTGGACCGCTGTTCTTCGCCTCCGCTCCGTTGGGGACAGATAGTAACCCCACACACCTTGAATTTCATCAAATTGTATGATATTATTTGCAACAATGTTATCGCGGAACGGCCAGTGCTCAACTTTCTTTTCCCTTTCCTGCCCGCATTTTTTCTATTTTCAGCAGCCGCAATTTTTCACATCATCCACGGCGATATGATACTCCCTATCTTGTCCCCGGCATGCGCCGGACTAGAGCAATGGGTGCCCCGAGCAGGCGGGAATCCCTGGGGCGTCAATATGAAAGCAGGTCAGATAAATGAAACGGTTTGTGAAGAATGTCGCTCTGGTGCTCCTTGTGTGGCTTTTATTCATCATTCTCTGTCTAGTCATTCCACCGGCGTTTCACAAAGGGCCACTCCCGAAGATTGGCTGAACGATATCCGCTATGAACATACCGCACCAGAGCGGGTGCGGAGCATCGACGACAACTCTGATGCCCTGCTGTGGCGGCTCCGGCTTATTGAGGAAGCAAAGGAGCGGATTATACTCACCACGTTTGATTTTTGGGATGAGGAAAGCGGCCAGGATGTGATTGGCGCACTTTGGGCGGCAGCCGAGCGCGGTGTCAGGCTTCAGGTGCTTCTGGACGGCATCAATGGCGGACATTTCCTTCCATGAGTAGGAACCTTTGCCAGTTGTCAAACCATGAGAACGTGGAGATCCGGCTCTACAACCCGATCAACCTTCTAACCCCGTGGAAAATCAACTATCGGATGCACGATAAGTATCTGATCGCTGATGACTTTGCCTATATCCTGGGTGGTAGAAATACAGATAACCGCTTCCTGGGCAATTACCAAGAACACTACAATGTGGACCGGGATATTTTAGTATATGAAACCGAGCCTGGGGCAGGCCAGTCCTATCAACAGCTGATGAATTATTTTGAGGCGGTGTGGGCGCTTCCATGCTGTAAGGTTTTTAAAGATTCAAGGTGTGAAAGCGATCTGGCTGGCTGTTATGAGCAGACCGCCCAACGTTACCCGAAGTCTTTACAGACAGTTTGACTACAGCAGAATGGGAGTCCGCCACACTGGCGGCATATAGCGTGGAGCTATGGTCCAATCCAATCGAGCCGGAAAATAAGACACCAATCCTGTGGGCCCGCATGGTAGACGCTATGGCGCAGGACAGTAACGTTCTGGTTCAGACGCCCTACATTATATGCAGTAAGGATATGTACGAGGACCTTCGGACTGTCTGTGCTGCGGGTACCAGAACAGATATTCTGATCAATGCCGTAGAAAGTGGGACAAATCCTTTTGGCTGCACCGACTACTTAAATCAGAAAACGCATCTCCGCAGCACCGGCACCCATATCTATGAATATCTGGGCGAGCAGGCACAGCATACTAAGGCCGTGCTCATAGGCGAAGATCTGACGCTCGCAGGTTCCTGCAACTTTGATATGAGGAGTGTTTATCTGGACACCGAGCTAATGCTTGCGATCAAAAGCCCGGGGCTAAATGCTCAGATCCGTGCTCAACTCGATGTACTGAAGGAAAGCAGCCGACACATGAGTCCTGATGGCTCTATAGAAGATGGCCCAAGTTATGTTCCTAGAAAGCTAAGTTGGGGAAAGAGGCCATGTATGCTGTCCTGCGGGTAATTACTTTGCCATTCCGGCATTTGCTATAATTTATTTCCAAATAGGCTGGACTTTTTGCGCTTCTGTGTGTGGTATTCCGTCTATCTATTTTCCGAGTGAATGCCTGAGTCACACCGTTGGGCCCAGATCCAGAGGTAACGTGAGCGGCTCCGCCGCCACTGACACGGTCTGGATTCGAACCAATAGGCCGTGTCTATCATACTTTCGTCCACATCGAGGTGTGGCAGAACTGCTCTTTGCAGGGCGGCTGTTCCCACCTGTCTCAAAACTGGGGTATCGGCTACGAAAATATGGCTATTTTGGTTACTATAACGTCAACGAGAATGGTTCCCGTAAAGTTCTGTGCACTGCTGATGGTATGAATGAGGATAAAGCGAGTAGCGCCAGCTTCTTTCAGCGGCCCGGTGACCATGGCCTGGAAAGTGGGCAGCTTATGGTTGAAGAAAAGTGTTTGGGAATTCTGGAGCCTGTACGAGAAGTGTCTCCGGAGGCAATACCAGCACTGCACTGTTTGTATTCACTGTTACCCTGGATTCCAAAGTAAAGCTGGCAGCAAAATTCTTAGAGGTCCGGCACTGTTTTATGTTTCTATCCCGTAGCATAAATTGTAAAGCTAAAAAAGAAATCCCTTGAAACCATTTCGTTTCAAGGGATTTCTGCAAAGGACGGTCAAAACCGATATTTCTATAAAATTAAAAAACGCCGCGAAGCGGCGATACCAAATCACAACCCAGCGCAGCGGTTGTGATTTGGAAAGGATGAGCAGCGGCGTGAGTGCGCTCTGACTTTTGTAAAAAAGTCGGAGCAAGCGATACAAAGCTTGCTCCGACGTGGTCGGAGTGTAATTATAGGACTTGGAAAAATCCAGTCATATCAATGGTTTTAGCGCAGCAAGCAAGAGGCTTTTATCCCATTAGATACGATAATTAGAAAGATCATCCAGCTTTTCGGCAAATGATTTTGTCTGATCGGCTTCTTTTTCAAATTGCGCCTTGATTTGCTCATTTACATCTGGAGACATAACAGGAATCAATTTCAGATCCTCTTCTTTCATGTAGAGGTCTGCAATATCTTCCTTATCTCCACATTGAGGAAAGAGGACGACCCAACAGCCGTCTTTTGGCTCCTTCTCCCAGACAACCCCTTGCATTCCCTTGTGAACGCCTTCTTTTGCATAGCTATCTTTTTCTACCATCACTTCTACGCAATCCATCATCTTCATTTTATTTTCCCTCCATACGGCGTATTCAATTTGAGTTTTCCGTTCAGCATAAGCATCCATCCAGTAATAAATGACACGCTGCCTGATTTGCCTTTTCTGGGAATCGTAACTCTGATATCAATTCGCTAGCCTCGTCTATCCAACTTTCCTAACATATAGTCACCGGATAGATATTTTTCAAGTGCCTGTTTCTCACTTTGATTCTTAAGCCACGTAGAATCTGAAGCAGAATAGCCCAACTTTCAAATGCTCGATTTTTTCCATGTCTATATGTATTTTCTGGGTCAAATAGATAGGGATCAAATTTGCTGTAATCGCTATATGATGTTGTATTCATCAAAACCACAGCATAGGGAATCGGGTCTAATGTGCAGTGGCAGTATGGATGATGTGGACAAGACGGAGCATTTTCTTCCTGAAACCAACAACCATCCAACATTAAGCATTCCTCACAGTGGGTTTTGCCCTCTGAATGGTGCGTCCATTGGACCCAGCTTGGCTGCTCTGCCGTTTTCTGCGGAAGCAGCTTTCCCGTATATCGTTTGTAATATATCATATTTCCTCCTATCATGTAAAATCAGGCTTCTACATATAGGCTGGAAAAAGAAAAAAGTTGTAAATTTCTGTACAACTTTCAAAATGAATTTACAAATTATGAAAAAATGGGTGAGTCCTATAAGGACTCACCCATGGCGGAAGCGGTGGGATTCGAACCCACGTGCCCTTGCGGACAACTTGATTTCGAGTCAAGCTCGTTACGACCACTTCGATACGCTTCCGTATAGAATATTCGATTTATTCAATCCTGTCACATGATTTTGAGTCAGCCCCGTTATGACCACTTGGATACCGCTGCAACTGGCTGTGGGCGGGTAGCGTCACAAAGCCACAATCACTGTATTGATTAGAATACCCTATTTTTGTGCGCTTGTCAATATTGCAGGGGCGTGTAAAATAGTTTATAATCTTATTCAGAAGCATTGAAACCGTGCATTGGACGGAAGGGAGTACCATGGAAGAATTAAAACGACGGATTTTAAGCGATGCGGTGGTCGGCGAGGGGGACATCATCCACGTGGACATGTTCCTCAATCACTGTATGGATATAAATCTGATGGAGCACATGGGAAACGCGCTGGCAAAGCGTTTCCGGGGTGTGAGGATCACCAAGGTACTGACTGCGGAAAGCTCCGGTATCGCCTTGGCCTGTTTTGTAGCACGAGCTCTGGATGTCCCGGCGGTCTATGCGAAGAAGTTCCAGACCGGGTACATCGATCCGGAGGTCTACTCGGCCGAAACCCACTCCTTCTCTCTGGAGAAGTCCTATACCCTGCGGGTCTCTAAAAAGTACCTGGACGGGGACGACGTGGTTCTCCTGGTAGACGATATCCTCTCCAATGGGCAGGCCATTCTGAGCCTGCTGGAACTCGTCTCCAAGGCGGGCGGCGAGGTGGCCGGCGTGGGCGTGGCCATCGAAAAGGCCATGCGGGACGGCGGCCGTGTTCTGCGGCGGATGGGCATCCGGGTGGAGGCCCTCGCCACGGTGGAGCGCATCGAGGGCGACCGCATCATTCTGAAAGATTGAGGAATCGGGAAACATGGCAGACGAAGCACAGCTTGACGCAATTGCAAGGGCAAACGCCTTTGCCGTCTATAACGGTATCACGACCCATCAAACTGGGGACGGCACGGCGGAGGCCATCCTGGAGATCGGGCCGGATAGTCTAAACCCCTATGGTCTGCTCCACGGAGGGGCCTACTACACGCTGGCCGACTGTGCCGCCGGAAGCGCCTGCCGGACCGACGGCCGGAAGTATGTGACGCTCCACGGCAGCCTTGATTTCATCCGCTCCGCCAGAGCGGGTCAGGTGACCGCCCGGGCCCGGGTGGAGCACCGTGGCCGCACCACCTGCCTGGTATCCATCACCGTGGACGACGGAGCGGGTACGGTATATGCCAGCGGCCGCTTCACCTTTTTCTGCACCGGCACCCTCTGAGCAGAGGGGCGACCGCCCGGACGGCAAACGCTGTCCGGGCGGTTTTTGTTCCTGCTACTGCCCCCGCCAAGCGGCCACCGACCAGGTCTGCCAATGGGCGGCCTGCCACCTGGCGCTGTCCCGAAGCGTCTCCACCGCCTGGCGCAGCTCTGTCTCCTCCGGCTGGGCCTCCAGCAGCTCCTCCAGCGCAGGCAGAGCCCCCAGCCGTCCGTCCGAGGCGGAGAGTACCGCCCCGGTGTCCAGGCCGCGGCCAATGTTGTAGCGGGCCACCAAGGCGTCCACATTGGCGTAGTTAAGGAGCAGCCAGCCCGCCGCCCCCACGCTCAGCAGCACCCGGAACCAGCGGAAGTGCCGGTGCCACACCTTCCACAGGGCGGCTGCCAGGAGCACCGCCAGCACGGCCATCCCCCAATAGGTCAGCACCCGCTTAAAGGACAACCCATAGGCCCCCACATAGAGGTTCATGCGCCACAGGGCGGATACCAGCAGCACACCGCTGGCCGCCACCAAGAGTGTACCCAGCACCTGCACCATCCTGAGCCCCCGCCCCTTCACCCTTGCAGAGAGCAAGGCAGGCCAGCAGGCAGGCCAAATTGACCGCGGCTACGGCCACAAGCTGGAAAAAACCGCTGCGGGCATAGCTCGCATAGCTGATTCCCGCCCGGGCCAGGTAGTCAGCGCCGCCGAACAGCGCTGCGCACTGCACCGCCAGAAAGAAGGCATACAGGACATCCAGTACTGCCAGGACGGTGACCGGCCCTGCGGCCTCCATTGAAAGTCCCTCCACGGGCCGGGTAAGCCGCTTCAGCGGCTCCGGCCGCCGCAGGGAGTAGAGCAGCCCGAACAGGAATGGGGCGACAAGCAGTCCGAAAATCAACCGCAGGGCCCACAGCGCCAGATGCTCATCAAACCAGTCCGCCGCCCGGCGGGTCACCTGGGCGAACAGCGCATCCGCCGATGTGAGCAGGGGAAAGAGCACCATCAGCAGTGGAACGCACACCAGCAGTGCCCCCAGGACATAGGGCATCTTTTTGCGGGAGAGGCCCCGAATGGAGCCCAGCGCCTGAACCGGCGCACCCAGATAGCCGAACAGGCCGCCCATCACCCGCAGGAAACGCTCCCCCAACATGGCGGATGTCCCAACGGAATACACCTCCATCCCCGGCCAGCCCCCCATTTGAATTCCCATCAGCAGAACGATGGCCAGTGTGTTCCACAGCCGGAGCCACGGATTGGCAAACAGGGCAAAGGTCAGAGCCAACAGGCCCACGGCGTACAGAAGAAGGCGGTTTTCCCGCCTGGCCAGCGGAGCGGCGCCGCCGTACCAGAACAGGACGCCATACCATGCCGCCGCCAGGAGGGTCATCCACCAGGCCGGACAGGCCCCAGAGCAGCGCCTCCGCGCACAGGACGCCCACGCCCCATGCCAGAACCAGCAGCGCCCGATCCCTCCCGTCCACCGGAAACACCCGCCGGGCCGCCGTCACGGGCGGCGTTACCGGGATAGTCTTTTTCTCCTCCATTTGTCTCACTCCTTATATCTGGTACGGAGCCATGCCGCGGCGTTGAGCGCCAGGGTTCCAAGAACCAGAGCGGCGGCGCTGAGGGCGAAGGCGTGCGCTGTATCCTGAATGGCGGACAAGTCGCCCGCCTCCACCTCCAGGTAGACATGGAGAGGCACCAGGGACAGAGCGACGGCGCAGCACCCCAGACTGGGGGCGCACAGTCCCGTCCGGCGGGTCATCAGGGCTGCCAGGCCCAACACCCATGCCAACAGGCCCAGCGCCAGCGGGCCGAGGGTGCTCAGATCGTCCATTCCGACATTCCTCCTGTCTCAGGTGTCCAGCTCCTGGTAGTACAGGATGCCGGTATCTGGGTCATAGACCGCAAAGGTATAGTTGTAAGAGTACCGCTGCCACATATCCTCCGTCTCGTCCTCCTGACGGTCCTCCAGATACCACCATCCCCGGGCTGGCACGGGCCAGTCCGGCCAGTCCGACGCGCCGGCGCCGTCCGGGTAGAGGCGCTCCTCCAATTCCGGCTCCATGGGAAACAGACTCCATCCCGCGCTGGATACGGCCTCCTCCACCGCCAGGGCGTCCTCTTGGGAAAAGGTCAGCTCCATGTGGAGCAGGCCGTCCCCGTGGAAGCCCCCGTGGCTGTCCCCGGAGGTGACTGCCGCCGGCTGCGGCAGCACAATATCCAATTTCCGGGCCACGTAACCGGCGTCCTTCTCCCCACCGCAGCCCGCCAGCAGCAGGAGCACCGGCAGCACCGCAATCCATATCCGCATCATAAAGCAATCCCTCCTGTCTGTCTCTGAGGATAGCACAGGAGGGATTGTTTGTCAATTTATTATTATCGAATTTCAATAATATTTTTTTGAATATAACAAAAAAACAGACAGTCAAAGGCCACCCCTACGGGTGTTCTGCCGACTCCGGCACGTATTCCAGCAGGTCGCCCGGCTGACAGTCCAACGCCTTGCAGATAGCCTCCAGCGTGGTAAAGCGCACCGCCTTGGCGTGGTTATTTTTCAGGATGGACAGGTTGGCCAGGGTGATATCCACCCGGGCGGAGAGCTCGTTGAGACTCATCTTCCGCTTGGCCATCATCACGTCCAGATTGACGACAATGGGCATGGCTTCCCCTCCTCAAATAGTCAGATCATTCTCCGCCTTCAGCTCCGCCGCCTGGCGGAACAGCGCGGACATGACCAGGCAGAGCAGGCCGCCCAGGATAAAGATGGGGACGAACAGGGCGTTATAGGTCAGCAGGGGCGCGACGGAACCGTAGTAGAACAGCCCCCACACCACCTGCCAGCGCGGCGGCGGCGATCAAAAGCAACACACTGCCGCCCGCCGGAGGCTGACGCCGTTCTCCGCCCGGAAAGGGGCGCCCGTCAGGATGGTGCCCAGCACCCGGCGGCCCTGCCACAAGATTACGGCGGTGCAGATGCCGCAGAACAGCAGGAACAGGGCGAGGACTACCTCGTACACCCCGGCCGTCCACACCCAGCCCCAGCTCAGGACAAACGCGATCCCCACCCGGAGGGGAACCTCCAGCGGGTTTTCGTAGGGTGTCAGGGCCAGGAGCTCTTCCGGCCCTTTCATCAGGCTCATTCCGGGCACCAGCAGCAGGGCCACCAGATTACACACAAGCGTGATGGTCACCAACACTTTCAGAGCTCCAGCCAGCTTCTGCACAGCGGTCTTTTCCACGGTATCTCCCCCTTTAGGGAGAGTATACCATGGGTTTTATCGATTTTCAACAAAAAAGTGAAAGGGCGTCCACGTGGACGCCCTTCTGTTATACCCGAATGGCTCCCAGTACTTCGCCGAGAGAGGCATTGATGACCAGGCCGGCCTCTCTGTCGTAGGGGGTGGCGCTCTTGTTGATCAGGGCCAGCCTATTCCCGCGGTAATAGCGGATCAGCCCCGCCGCCGGGTACACCGCCAGGGAGGTACCGCCGATGATCAGCATGTCCGCCCCGGCGATGGCCTCCACCGCGCCCACCATGGTTGTCTCGTCCAGGCACTCCTCGTAGAGCACCACGTCTGGCTTCACCACCCCGCCGCACGCTGGACAGCGGGGCACGCCGCCGGTCTCCAGCAGGAAGTCCAGGCCGTAGAACCTGCGGCACTTCATGCAGTGGTTCCGGTGGACGGAGCCGTGGAGCTCGTACACCGTTTTGCTCCCCGCCGCCTGGTGGAGCCCGTCGATGTTCTGAGTCACAACGGCGGTCAGCTTTCCCGCCGCCTCCAGCTCCGCCAGTTTCCAATGAGCTGCATTGGGCCTGGCCTGCGGAAAGAGCATTTTGCTGCGGTAAAATCGGTAGAACTCCTCCGGATTCCGCTCAAAAAAACTGTGGCTTAAAATCGTCTCCGGCGGAAATGCGTATTGCTGGTGGTACAGGCCGTCCACGCTGCGGAAGTCGGGGATACCACTCTCAGTAGTAATAGGGCAGTTAGTCCCCAAATCAAACACCCCGCCTGGGCTTCTGAAATCCGGCACGCCCGATTCGGTGCTGCACCCGGCACCAGTGAAGGCCACGATGTTCTTACTCTCTCTGATCCACTTTGCAAGTGCCTCAACCTTTACCATGTCCATGTAATCGCCTCCTTGCATTATCCTACATCACCAACAAGCAGGACGCAATTCGCTATATCGACAAAAAAAGAGGGGCACCCGCTATGGGTGCCCCTCTTGCATCAATGTTATTCGGTTTTCTCGTCAGGGACTACCTTGTCCCCCGCCTGGTCAACAACCGTCCTGGCTGCGGCCAGACCCTTCACCAGGATATCCGGCACATCAACCCCCAGGGCCATCATGTTCTCCACGATGCTGGTAAGCTCATTGATAATATAGATCGCCAGCACAAACCAGCCCATGAGCTGTAGGAAACCGAGGTCAACGCCGATGGTCGCTCCAATATCAATAAAAATGCACGACACGCCAAACGCAAGGGCGATGATGACCCAGTAGGATACTTTCTTCACCACACCTTTGGCCCCCTTTGCGCTGGACATGGTGTCCGTCGCCCGAGCTTTTAGGATGCCATAGATGTAGTCCACGACGTTCAGCGCCAGGAACAGCGCGAACACGGGCCAGTGTACGCCGAAAACGTAGGTCAGCCCGGCAACAACGGCCCCCCAAATGAGGTTCGCCTTGTCAACGAAGGCCGCAAAAATTGTTCATATTCCCATTCCCCTCACAGCGAGGCGGCCCACTTCTTGAGGAGCGCCTGCACGTTTGCGGCGGAGTATACCCCGTCCTTCCAATAATCGGGGCTATTGATAAGCCCTTTCGCGGCCAGTTTGTCCACGGCGGCGGAAAGCTGGGCGTCTACCGGATACCCGTTGCAGAGGTCCAGAAACGCCGCCCACGCGCCACTGGTGTGGCGGATGGTGTGGGGGCAGTCCTTCCTGCTCCAGTTGTTGTGCTGCTTGATATTGAGCGATGGGATGCCGTGCTCGGCCATGAGCAGCCGCACCAGGCTGGCCGCGTTGTCCTTGGCCTTCTCAAAATCTCCGTCCTCGTTGACGCAGATCTCAATTCCGATGCTCTTGGCATTGCCAGGGCCGTTCGCGCCGTCCCCGGCATGATAGGCCCGCTCCTCATCCGGGATGTGCTGCACGATGGAATCATCGTCCACGGTATAGTGCCAGCTCACACGGGATGCCTCAGCGGAATCACCGCACACATAGGCCCCGTGGGCCTCTGCATCGGCCCCAGTGGCCTTGTTGCCCGTCTCGTGGATGGTGATGTATGTGCAGGGGTTCGCCCCGCCTGGGCGATTCTTTCGGCCCTTGGGGACAAACATCTGCTTGATGGGCACGCCGGTGTCAGTCTTGCGGTCGGTGACTGTAACATCGCCGGAGCTGGTGTGCAGGCTCATGTTGGACAGCTTTACCCATCCCTTGTCGGTACGGCCCCAGCCGTCGCGCTCCTCCAGGACTGTGATGACGGTGCCCTTGCTGTAGCCGCCTACCTTGTCGTAGCCGGTGCCGGGCCCTTTTCGGATATTGACGCCGATGCCCGGCGTTACGGTGTACTTCTTGCTCATGGTGTTGTTCTCCTCTCCGGGGGTCTGCGCGTCCGTTGTCCAGACGCAAAAATACCCGGCTACCCGCCGGGCGCTGTGAATGATTTTGTTGTCGCCGAAGTCACACTGACTGGAGCCGCCGCTGTCCAGGCCAAGGGCCCGCAGGTTGGCCGCCTGGTCGTACCGGCAGCCGATGGTCACCAGCTCGTCCCGCAGCCCCTCCGGCGTCTTAGCGTCCGCCGTGCCGTCGCCGGAGCAGTACAGGATCACCCGCGCCCCGGCCAGCAGGACGGCGGAGCGCCCCCGTGCCCCGTACCTGGAGTAGCTGAGGGCCTTACCTGGCCCTCTGGTGGGTGTCAGCAGCTCCACGCCGCTGATGTAGTTCCCCCGGCCCGCAGCAGGCACAATCTCCAGGCTGATGTCCTCGCCCTTGTCCCAGGCAAGCCCCCAGCCGTTCCAACCGGCGGAGGCCTTAACAGCGCCGTTGATTTTGAGGTTGCCCACCGGGCGGCCCGTGGTCGTGTCGTAAAACCAGGCGTTGATGATGTGGCTGCACCCGCAAGCGGCCTTGACCTGCTCCATGGACCGCCCCCCGGCCTCCACCAGGGCGGTGCGGGTGATGGCCGCCCTGGTGATGACTGCTATGTATTTACTCATGGTCGCTGGGCTTCTCGCCGTTGATGGGGCCGGGGTCGGCGGCGTTCTCCATCAGCTCAATCATGCCCTGATAGTCCTTTGCATTCCACAGGGCGGCCAGGGCCTTGACGTTACCCTGGCGCTTTCTGATCCAGGCGTTAAATTCGTCGTTTTCCGCGGCCAGATCTACGCCGTCGCCCAGGGCTGCCCAGTCAGGCCGGAAGGCCGCGGGCAGATTTTCCGCGCCGATGTCCACCGCCCTGCCGTGGCGGATGTTGTTATGTACCATGCTGCCGCCTACACCCACATCCACATCGTTGGCGTTGGCGATCGCGTAGCAGGCGGGGGTGAGTTCGTTCCAGTTGATGTTTTTCATTGTGGTACTTCCTTTCATTTTTACGGCCTTTGGCCGATTTAAACGGTTTCGTCAGCGGGCTTGTAGCTCTCGCCAATGTACTGCTGGTACTCTTCCTGGGTGATGACGCCGTCGGTCACATCAGCCCGCGCCAGGGTGCGCACGTCCTCCTTTACGGGGTCAAGGACGCTTTCAAAGGTGCGCGCACCCCGTTTGATGCTGCGCCAGTAGCTGTGCGCGATTGCTTTTACTGCCATTGTTTTCAACCTCCTAGCATATCGTATATATCTAGCAACGCATCGTCCTGCTGTGCGTTGATAGATGCCTGTTCGGCTTGGCTCTCAAAGAGCGCGATAGCGGTTTCGTCGGTCTGTGCCAGAGCTTCCTCCAGGGCCTCAAGCCGATCCAGAGGCGACGGCTCAGGTTCCGGCTCCGGCTCCGGGGGCCGCTTGGTGGGTGTGATGCCCACCAGTACCCCCTCCTCAATCTGGAGGTCACACCAGCCATAGGTCGCCCAAACAGCGGCCTCCAGGTGGGCGGGTACCTCTATGTAGCCCTCCAGCCAGCAGGCGCGCGCCGCCCGCTCTGGCTCTGGATCGGGTGCTGTCCGGTTTCCAGAGGTTCTATTTGGATGATGGTCATAGGTGGCCCCCCTTTCAGCCGATGGCAAGGTAATAATATTTGTATCTTCTGTCGTTTCTCTGAGCGTTTGCATGACCAGTAGCATACCACGTTATAGTCTTACCGTCTGATGACCTCTTTGCATAACTGCCGGAAGGGTCACCAAAGCCTCTATACTGCTTAAACTGTGTCGTTAAAGCTCCTGTGTATATAGAATAGTAATTATCAGAGGTGACCCGATCCCCTAAATTACTGGTGAAAAAACCATTATCGAGTGTTTCTTGCCAACCAATAATAAGCAACTTGGGGGCAAAGTCAAACGTCAGTGATGTCGGGTTACTGCTCCCCCATCCGGTTCCACTGTTATAATCTCCAGTCCCCACATAGCTTCCGGTGACCACTGTCGCTCTCGTTTTGATGAAATCCATATATGCCGCCACGCTTTTCCCATCTGGCATAAATACCGCTTCGGCCAAGGTCTGCGGCATGACATCGCACTCCTTGCCCTGTAGCCGCTCCACCCGGTACGGGCTGTCTGGCATTGAGGTAGGCGTTTTGGTGTAGGATAACTGTCTGTTTTCATTTGCCCAAGCATTATCGCTAATTTGTACCTTTGCCTTTACAGTAAACCGTCCTCCTGCCGCGCTCGGAAACCTGGATACCGGGATAGTTACACTATCGCCAGGCTTTAATGTCAGTTCTCTCTGGTAATCGCTGTAGGTGTTCTCAAAAACCTCCGAAATGTAAATAGCGTCGCGGGGAGCGTCGCTCAATGCTGTATACGTTATCGCCCCCTTGATTTCCCCAATATTGCCTTCCGGCATGGATATTCTTAATGTAGTTGACGGGACGATGTTCACGGTCTTGGATAATATGGGATCGCCATATACGCCAGAAATACTTGCGGACACACGGTACTGCACGTTCGACCACTCGACCTGCACCGTGTCGGCATAGGTCAAGCCGGCCCCTTCGTAAACCTGCGTCCAGCCGCCGGAATCCACCCTGCGCTCCAGTTTGTAGCTTTCCGCGCTGTCTGCGGCCTCCCAGGAAATATCGACCGCATGGCCAATCATGGCGGCACCTGGAACTGTGATGGACGGCACACCGGGAACTGCATACTTAAATACATAATAGTAGTTTCCGCTAATTCCGTCTTTTGGATAGGTATTTTCGGATTCACTGGTCACATCTTCAATGTACGCGCCCTTCTCTTTTATGGTCTTGACACCATAATAGACTGGATAAAAGATTTTCCCAGAGAGTGTATCAGGTATTCTATACGCCAACTTACCAGAGCTCGAGATCCAGCCTGCTGTTTTGTTAATTCCGTACGCTTCTTCCGCGTAATACACACCGTCGCCGGTCATGGCTCCATCAATGGCATATGGGTATTGAGCTGCGTCATTCTCCCTACTCATTTCAAGTGCGTTATTGAGGGTATATTTCCCATTCACAGCGCTAAAGGAATAGCTCTTACCAACCCAAAAATTATTGATATCCTCCTTGTTTAGGGGCATGCGCAGAGTGATCTTCCTCATATTTGACATTCAAGTTGTATTTTCCCCAGACATAGACCTGTGCCATTACCCCTCACCTCCTGTCCCTGTATAATCCGCCAGAATCAGGCCATAGAGCGTATTTGCCTTCCGGGAGGCCGGAGGCACCGCCTCCTCCACCTCATAAACTCCGCCGATATCAGGGAGCTGCTCACCTGGCACCTTGCCATCGGGCCCCAGCGTCGCCACCCCATTAGGCGCGCCCTTCTCCGTAGTGGGGATGTAGCCCATGGCGGGGAGTTGAGCATGAGGCACCTTGCCGCTCTCATCCAGTCCGGCAACCCCGCTCGGCTGGCCTACCTGTGAGGCCATTACTACCGGCAATTTTTCGCCTTTTGCCATTTGTATCACCTCATTCAACTTCTTCTAAGTAGGCAATCCCGTTGTCAATGCCCCATTTATATTTTTTTTGCGTTGTAATGTCGGTAATGCTCAGGTCAATGTCCGCCAAGTATTCCTCGATCAGCTCGATTGTTTCTGGGCGGGTCATGTATACGCCACTCTGGATGGTCAGGTCTATCTTTGTGTCGTTGCCCACATAGACCACAAGATCCATCTGCCGCTCTACCGGCTGTCCGGATGCGTAGGAGGGCATGAGATCCGCCTGGTCTCCGGCATTTCCGTAGGAGTACAGCACCTCCGCGATCTCCTGGCCTTCCGGGTAAACCGCCTTGGCGTACAGGGCCAGTTCGCGGAAGTACCAATCCTGCGTGATGTCCTGGTTTGAGTACACCCCGCCGAAAATGGCCTTTGCGTCGTTTGTCCGCTGCTTCTTGGTGATCGGAAGCTCCTTCACCGGAGAAGCAACCTCCGTCATCGTCCTGGCCGTCTTGCCGGGCGGGATATAGCCGGAGCCGAGTACGATTTTTGTCGGCGTGAATACGGCCCCCATCTGCACATGAGACAGGAGGGCCCGCCCGTTGTCTGTAATTGCGTTGTTCTGGAACTTTGCCATGGTATCCTCCCTCTCTTTACAATGTCGCCCCGATGGCGTACTGTTCGGCACCATACTCCCGATAGGCAACGCCAGCGCACAGCGGCATTTGCCCGGTCAGGGTGATGTAGATACCGTCCAGCTTTGCAGAGGCCCGCTTGACCTTATTCAGCAGGTTCAGGAACTCGGTCAGTTTCTCATTGGACAGTGACGGGTTGCTGGAGTACACCCGGAAGCGTCCTGGCTGGCCGTCATACTCGAACCACTCGGTTATATATCCCTCTCCGAAATAGCTATTGATGACGTTCTCAACCGCCCACTTCGTGCCCAGGCGCTTATAGACCAGGTCGCTGTCCTTAATCAGGGCCCGCTTGGTATCCAGTGACGCGCCGGTGTCATACCACAGGATATTGAGTTCCCAGGCCAGGGCGTCCAGCTCGTCCTCGCTCAGCTCGTCGATGTGATCCCACGTGGACAGGGTGGCAGTGCTCTGCGCCAGCTCAGGCACAATCTCGTCCATGGCGGCGGACAGGCCCTTGACCGCCCCGTCCTCTCTCATGAACTGGGGTAGCAGCCGGATAAATTCAAGCGTGCTCAGTTTCATCTCGTTCATGTAACCACCTCATGGGACACCGTCGGGACACCGGACAGCTTCGCTACCTGGGCCTTCGTGAGCTCCTGGAAGGTAGGGCTCGTGACCTCCAGCCGGAGGGCCCCGGTGCCGCTGGCCGGAGCCAACACAAAACGGCGGAGCTGGTCAGGGTTGATGTCCCGCGCCAGCGCCGCCGCTTGCCAAGCAATATATTGGTCGATTGCCCCGCCGTCTCCCTCGATTGTCTCGATGGTGGCGGCCTCGTCATCCTTGGTGCAATAATACTTGATATTGATGGTGTATTCCACCTGCTGCGGGGCCATAACCTGCACCTTGTCCGTCATGGGACGCACGTCGTCGGCCATAGCCGCCTGCACCTTTTCCAGCGTGTCACCGTCAGGGATCTCCCCGCCCCTCATCAGGGGGTAGATGTTGACCGTGTTCGGCTCATCCTCTGGGCAGTCAATGGCAACGTCCACGATATCGGGGTCGGCGGTCATGGTGTGGTATCTGTACCCGCTCTCCGGGCCAGCGGTGGACAGTGTGGACGGAGCCAACCGTATGCGTTCCCGCAGCCGGTCGTCGCCCTCCTCGGTGTATGGCTCGCCATCGTCGCCGCCGGTGCTGGTGGTCGTGTTGGACGCCCCCGAGATATAGGGGATCAGGTCAACCAGTGTCTTGATGGTTCCAATGGCGAACCCGTTGTAAGCGGAGCCGCCGGCGGTACACACCCCAAGCACGTCCACGGTCTGCGCCCCTACTGGCAGGACGGCGGTTTCCTGCGTGGCGAAATACACACTCCCATCCGTTGTGATGCGGGTGCCCGCCGGGATGATGATGTTCTCCGCCTGGGCCGCCGACGCGGTAAAGCGGAAGGTCGCCGATGCGCTGGCCGGCGCCGCCCGTTCCACGCCGTAGCGTGCCCCCAGGGCGTCCAGAACCTCGCCCCTGGCATACTGCAAGGTGCGCTGTCTCATCTTGTCGTTGAACTCGTTGTATAAGGCCACGAACACCGCCACCAAGGCCTCGCCAAAGATGCGCCGCTCGTCGCCGGGGTACAACGCTTCTCTGCACTCATCCATCAGGGAGCCGATGATCGCGGTGTAGAGCTTGGCGCTGTCGGTCTCCACAAAATTAAAATCTGCCAATCCGGCCCACCTCCTATGTGTTTTCTGTGACATCTGCCGCCACGACGTAGCCGCCGCCGGTGTCATTCTGCGCGACGGATATACCGTCCATTGTGACGCGGGGCTCGTAGGTCTCCAGCAGCCACTCGGCGTCCTGCTGGATCTCTGGTTCAGCCGTTGTGATTGGCTTGTCAATCATGCGCGGGTCAAGCCCCTTTATGCGCTCATAGGGGACTTCTCCACGGATGAGCCGCAGCAGATTCGACGCGCACACGTTCGGGGCTCCGTTCCCGTTTGCTCTCATAGTTCCGTCGCCCCCTTTATCCATCGTTTTTTTGCCTTGCCCAGTTGCTTACCTTTTTCTGCGCCTTGTCTGACTTGGAGGCTGTGGCATCCATGGCCGCCTTCTTGGCCGCTATGGTGGCCTTGTAGTTGGATGTGGCCTTTTGGGCGCGCGCTGAGCCACCGCCGCTTGTGGGATTGCTGGGCGCGGCGGCTTTGTTGCCCTTGGAATCCACCAGAGCCGATGTCTTGCCTTCGGAATACTCCTCCAGCGTCATGGCAACCTTGCAGGAAATCCACTTGCCAGTCGCCGTCATCTGCACTTCTGAGGTGGAGACTGCCGTCAGCTTCATCTTGGCAGGCCCGAACCGCTTTTCGCCGATATACAGCGGGTGGGACTGCCCCAACAGGGATTCCCACTCCTCCACCTGCGCCCTGGGGTCTACCCCCGCAGCGGAAAAATAGGTGGTCTCGAAGGAGATGGGGCGCAACTCCCGCCCCCGCGTATTGGTCGGGTTTGTGCCGCTGGTGTCGTTCTCGCTGTCCGCTTTCAGGGCCAACGATGTGGAAAACCCATTGAATGGGACGATTTTCGTGGGGGAAGTCAGGAACCCCTTCGGCCCCCACCTTGCAATGAATGTCATGTGATATGCTCCCCCTTACTGCGGCCCATTGGTGACCCCTGGGCCAGCCTCGACGCCGCTATGGGTGTGCCCGTTGTAGCTCGGCACCGCTCCAGTTTTCAGGTCTCCGCCTGGGATGCTCATATCACCCGTGGCTAGTTCCAGTCCATCATAGAGCTTGTGATTCCACTCCCCATCCATCCGGGCCAGAACAACCCCGGTATTATCCGGGAACACGGCATACACAACCGGCATTTTGACTTCCAGGCACTCCCACAAGAAGAAGGGCACCACAAGTTCAACGCTGACGCTCGTTCCCTCGAAGGCTGGCACCACAGCAGCCTTTCTCCCAGCCTCCTTGATGTCGGATACATAGCCCTTGTTGATCATCAATACCCCTCCAGTGGGCGGCGGAAAAAGATTTTACTTTTCCCGGCCCCGTAGTCGTTCCGTACATGCTCCAGGAACACCGCCCCGTCCCAGGAGGGGGCCCGGCTGTTCTCCAGAGTAACAGTAGAGGCCGCCGCATAGCCGGGCAGAATGCGAGACCGCACATACCCGGCGCAGCAGCCCTTATTTGCGGCCCTCAGCAGGCTTTTCGCATACCGGGCGGCCTCCGCATTGCTCGATATGTTCGGGGGTGTCTCTGGCCGCAGGACGCGCCCAACGCCATTGCCCGCGTCGAACTCGCCGGAGTATTCGCCTCCGGTGATGATGCAGGAGCCATACAGCTCCGCCCGCCGGTCGGTGTACTCATAATCGCCGTCCACGGTCACGGTCAGCACCTCAGACGGAGCCGCTGCCTCCATGTATGGCTCGGAGTACACGACCAGCTTCTTGTCGTACACCAGGAAGGCACAGCCCTCCAAAGTGCAGATCCGGTTGAGAAACGCGAAGTCGCTCACCCCGGACTGGAGCAGATAGGGATACAGCCTGTCATCCACCCCGTAGGAGGCGAAGGACAGGCCGTTATTGGCGGCGATTTCCGCCCCTATCTGAGATAAGCGAACCTGCTTCCACGCTTTGTTCTGCACCTCGTAACCGGATGCAGGGGCCGACCACGCGCACAGGTCATATGTCCCGTTGCGCGGCGTCGCAGACGCAAGAAACATGGTTCCGGTGCCGATGGTGCCATAGTCCACCTTGAGCTCGTCCCCGACGGCGGGTGTCCACTTATCCCACAAGTTATCCACATCATTCACACGCAGGTTGAGAGTATCAGCCCGACCGGCGGCATACATGTCGTGGTAGCAGCGGTTGATGGATACGCTCTCAGTGATGTCCACACCTTTATAGGTAATCCTTATCATGTCTCACGCCTCCAGGGTGGCAGGGTCTCAGGTGGTGTTATAGCTGCCTCGTCCGGGATATATAGCTCAACCCCGGCCCCGAAGACCAGCGTGCCGCAATGGTCGGGGTTGGCCTGGATGATGGCGCTGGACTGCTTCTCATCGTCGAAATACGCCAGCGCCAGGCCGTCGAAGGTGTCGCCTTCAACGGTAGTGTGAATACTAGCCATAGACCGGCTTCCCCCTTCCTGCGAACCACGCTTCCAGCATGTCGATAAATTCCGGATATTCGGCCTCGATGGCATCCATGATGCTCTCCTTGTCGGCCTGCCCGGTAACTGTGATATTGGGCGCGAAGGTCACGCCGCCCAGGTTCACGTCCCCACCGGAGCTTCCGCCGGACAAGCTGAACGATGTCCCGTCCTCGTCCGCACCAAGCATGCGACCAGCCTTGGCCCAGTATGCCAAGTTCTGCGCCCGATAGGCCGGGTCAAAGCTGATAACTGCCTCGGTTCCAGCCTCGCCCGCGATGGACGGGCCATTGGTGAAGCCGCCGGTAGCAAGAAGCGGGATGTTCGGGATGTTGATATGGAATCCCTTGCCGCCGATAAGCGGAACCCAGTCTGGCACATCAAATCCAATGGAATTGATTGCGTTAATGGCCTTATCTTGATATCACACCCATATTTCTCGCTGAGGATGTCAGCAAGTTCAGAGAAAAACTTATTGACAACAGCGGTTTTTTCCTCTCTGGTCAGCTCTGTTCCATTCATGGCGGGCTCCCTTCTGTGATTAAGATCACGTTTCAGTGTTGTCTAATCCTCCATGGTAGCATCCAACATATCCATGGTGATGCCGGATGCTGCAAGCGACTTTCCTTTCTTCTCCAGGTGACGCAAACTGTAAAGTGCCTGCCTACGTTGGCACCGGACATACTGCTCTTTTCGGGCTAGTGCCACATAGGGAGAGTTGCGCAGGCGCTCAATCTCTTGCTCCACCTGCTCGTCAGTCAAATAGTTCATTTCAGCTCAATCTCCTGTTCATTTTTCTTGTGACCTCCCGCGTCCGGTGATAGAATACCGGCGGAAGGAGGTGAGATTTTTTGTGGGTCTACGATAGCCCCATAGGGAAGCTATCTATAGTGCCGTTGAGCAATGGGAAGTATGGTCTGCTCTTCGGCGGCGACATCTGGGAGTCTTGCGATACTCCGCAGGCACAGGCCGATAACGTGTTGCAGCACGTTACTGGATGCCCGGAGTGGGACAGCCTTGCAGGGCTGGTCGATGGTGTCCCAGATGACTTGTCTGGTTGGGAAGTGACCTAACCGCATTCGCTGGGGTCTGTATCTTGCAGACCCTGGCGAATTTTTTTCCTGCCGAGCTCTGCGAGATATACGACCCTTGCGGCGATGTGGAGTGCTTCTCTGTGTGCGTCCGTCACGCCATGAACAGAAATCAGGTTCAGGACTTCGCAACACTTGATAGATACGTCAGATAAAATCTGCTCGGCATCTTCCAGCCGTACTCTTAAAGCCTTGTCCATACATGCTCCTTTCTGTGATTTATTTCACACTCATGTGCGAAGTTAAGCGCCACGGTCGGGTTTACTCAGGCTTGCAAGGAATGTCCCGAACATCGGTAAAATTCGGAACCTTCGGCGCATAGAACCATGTCCACGGCTCGGGTAAAACGGGAATCGCTCCGCAATCTAGGTTTAATTGGCAGTTGACCTGCATTGTCAGGAGCGGCACCCGGTTTACCCCCGCGTCCTGTTCGATTTTATAGCCGATGACGCCGGTCACACGGTGGCCGTCGATGTAAATCTCCGCCTCACCATTGATGGCGTCTTTGATGACTACCTGCGCCAGACCGTAACGATCCAAGGTTTTCTCCATTTGGTTAACTGCCTTCTTTCATTCCACACATATGGGTGAGTCTATTGTCCGTTTTATCGGACTTATTATGTGCTATCATTTGGGCCATCTGGTAAATCTAAAATCTCTTGGATGGCTTTAGTAACTTTTGCCCCCTTGCGCCGCCCAGTCAAGACTTTAGAAATGTACGAATCATCCACATAAAGTCCGGTACGCTCAGATACCTGTGCGGCAAGTTGCTTCTGAGTTTTTACAGGGGGGCCAAGCAGTTTCGTCTTAACCGCCAAACCAAAACTCGTATATTCAGCCATAGTGACAAATCCACTCCTCTCTACGCAAAATTATTGACAAGTACAAATTATTGTATTATTATGATCTTGCTACCAATCAAAATACAATTCACTGTACTGTCTGCCCATAGGATAATACAGTGTTTTGTATTTGTCAACTAAATAAATACATGTTTTTGTATTTTGTCTAATTGCACAAATCGGAGGGTATTTTCATGGGCAAGTTATCTGATGTAATTGATGCTCGATTGAAGGAGATTGGAATACCAGGAAGTAAAATGTGCGATGACTTGCACATAAGCAGGAGCACACTCACTGAGTTACGTAAGGGGCGGTCAACAACATTAAAGGCTGAAAAAGCGGCAGCTATTGCGTCTTATCTTGGCTTATCAGTAGAAGAACTTATCGGAAAAGAAAAATTGCCCACCCAAGAGGGTGAGCGCAAAATCAGCGATGCTGATATTAAATTTGCCCTTTGGGGTGATTCACGCGACATAGACGACGAAGACTTGGAGGACGTGCGAAGATACGCCGCTTTTGTTGCAGAAAGGAAAAAGAAGAAGCAATGATTACGCTTTCAGCTCTCTACAGGCTGGCCGAAGAAGAGAATATCGCTGTAGACTGCTATAAGCTAAAAAAGAGAGAAGCTTTGTCTATCATGGATGATGATGGTATTTGCTACATAGCGATCGATCCTTTCAAACTGGAAAATGAAACAGATGAGAAAGTTAAACTAGCACATGAGTTGGGACATTGCATGACAGGAAGTTTTTATAACAAGCATGCTGCCTGTGATATTAGACAGAAGCATGAAAACCGGGCAGATAAATGGTCTATTAAAGAGATCCTTTCAATGGAGGACTTGGATGTAGCCGTTGCGGATGGTTACACCGATATCTGGTCTTTAGCCGAGCATTTTGGAGTTACCGAGGATTTCATGCGAAAGGCCGTTTGCTGGTACACACACGGGAATCTTGCGACGGAGCTATATTTCTAGGGGGGGTTACACATGTTAGACGAAAAAGACCTACAGTCCATCCAGACCATGATTGACGCATCCATCCGGGCATCTGAAAAGCGTATGATTGCCTATTTTGATTCAGATGTTATGCCGAAGTTTGACTTGCTGGCTGAGGGGTTACAAGACGTGCAGGCAAAGCTAACTCCCATGACCAGAATAGAGGCCATAGAGGACGACGTGGCTCTCTTGAAACAGGTGATCCGCTCCATGAGCAAGGAGCTGGCCGAACTAAAAAAAGCGCAATAAAAAAGCCCGCTCTTAGGAGCGGGTAAAAGAGGAGCAAATAAGATGGGACTATTTGGGAACAAAGAAACATGTTCACTCTGCGGCGGGAAAGTGTCCATGCTTGGTAAACTACAGGTGACTGATGGTGTGGTTTGCGGGGCATGCCGGGCGAAATGTAGTCCGCTTGCTACTTCTCTGCCGCTCATGACCGTCAAGCAAATATCAGATCATATACAAGAAAGAGATCGCAACGCAGTAGCATACAAGTCGTTTTCCCCAACTGACCGGGTCGGCAATTATTTGATGATAGACCGCAGGGCTCAAACTTGGTGCTCACCCTGCCTAGACAAAAAGAACCCAGACCTTTTCCCGTTCTCTGATATTCTGGACTTTGAACTGGTGGAGGATGGCGTTTCAATTACGAAAGGCGGCCTTGGATCTGCCATTGTCGGCGGTGCTGTGTTCGGCGGAGTCGGTGCCATCGTCGGCAGCGGAATCGGGAAAAAGCAAAAGGACATGGTCAATAGAATGGCAGTTGTCATAAATATGCGGAATCCGCTCGTTTCTAAGGTTGAAATCCCCCTGATTACCGCTGAAACAAAGCGAGGAGGGCTTACCCATAAATCAAGCAAGCAACTCGGGGAACAGATCGTGGCTCTACTGTCCGTCATTGTAGACAGCCAACGTCACACCTCTGCTCAACATGGGGCCGGAAGCTCCGCAGATGAGCTACTGAAATTCAAGCAATTGCTAGACGCCGGGGCTATTACACAGGACGAATACGACGCCAAGAAAAAGGAAATCCTTGGCCTATAAAATAAAAGTGCCCCAGGGTGCCGGAACACCCTGGGGCTTTGCATAAACAACTATAACCACGCTAATGGAGCATTTATGCTCTCCTATTATAGCGAACTAGGGAGAGATTGTCAATGAAAGCAGAAATAGACCGCATTATCAGAGTTGCGCTATATATCCGCGTATCTACCGAGGAGCAGGCGCTTCATGGATATAGCTTGCAGGCGCAGGAGGACGAACTTCTACACTTCGCTAAGGAAAAGAAATATAAGGTCGTGGGCACATACCGGGATGAGGGTTTTTCGGCCAGGAAGCCAGCCTTGAAGCGGAAAGTCATGCAAGAGCTGTTGGACGATGTGCGGGCGGGAAGATTGACCGAATCCTCTTCATAAAGCTTGACCGCTGGTTCCGTAATGTGTGGGAGTATCACCAGGTTCAGGCTGTCTTGGACGAAAATAATGTGACTTGGCAGGCCACCATGGAGGACTATAATACCGCAACGGCGGACGGTCGCCTCAAGGTTAACATCATGCTATCTGTAGCAGAGAACGAGGCAGACCGAACATCCGAGCGTATCAAGTTCGTATTCAATAGTAAAGTAAACCGTGGAGAATACCCGTATGGCCGCGTCCCAATCGGCTATAAGGCGGAAATCGTGGACGGCCTGCGAAAATTGGTCAAAGACCCCGAACTTGAGGCCGCAATTACCGCCTTTTGGGAGTATGCGTTGAAATACAACAGCGTCCGCCGGGCCGGATTCTTGGTAAACGCGGAATATGGTACGACACGAGCTGCGAAGGAGTGGCTGCGAACCGGAAAGCTTGAAATATACTGCGGGACATTCGAGGGTATACCGGACTTCTGCCCTGCCTATGTGAGCCGCGAGAACTGGAAAAGATTCAGGATAGGAAGAACTTGATCAAAGGCCCAGGCTTGGTACCTTTCTCGGGCTCATCACCTGCCCGAGTTGCGGCCACACACTCAAAGCAACATATAAGTCATACCCAAATGACCGGAGCATCAAATACAATGCGTATCGCTGTAATCACGGGCGCGACAATACAGGATGCACATACCGCTCCAGCGTATCAGAGAAGAAAACAGAAAAGTATCTGCTTGAGCATATACGCGAAATGATCGAGGAATACATCTCCGAAACGGAGGTCGGCGCATCATCCAAAAAGAAAAAGCGGATCATCAAGTTTGATGTAGCGAAAGCAAAAGAACAGCTCCGCCGCCTGAACGTTGCATACTTCGCTGGGAACATGCCGGACGATGAATATACAGCAATGGCGGCGAAGCTGAAAGAGGATATCGCAAAGGCATTGGAATCGGAATACGAGGCGGAAAAGGCTCCTGATATTGGGAAACTGAGAGCCTTCCTTGATACGGACTTTGAGGCGATATACAGGACACTCGAAAAGGATGATCAGCGCCGCTTGTGGCGGTCAATAATCAAGGAGATTCGGGTGGAGGACAACCATGTTGTGGGCGTGACATTTAACGTCTAAATTTTTTGCACATATTAGGGACTAATTACCCGTTTTCTGTGGACACCCCCGCGCCGCCGAAAAAGACGATATGCCGGCTCTCGCTGATCCAGTCCTGAAGCTGTTTGAGTTGATGGTCCATAAGAGCGCCTCCTTGATGCGGGCCGATGCGGGGATCGGATCCTATGTCCTGCGGTGGCGGCAGCGGGTGTGGGGGCAGGAAGGGCATCCGCCGCAGCCGCACCCCCGCTTGCCCTTCAGACTCTGGTGGAAACGGTAGATCAGGTAGGCCGCCGCCCATACGATCAGCGCCGCCACACCGGTATATACGATATATTTTAACATCCTATCACCCGCAGCACAAGAGAGCCGAGCTGATAGACCAGGAAGGAGCCCAGCCAGGCGGCCCCCAACTGCCAGCCGATGGAGGCCAGGGTCCATTTGGTGGAGTTCATCTCCTTGCGGATGGTGGACACCGCCGCCACGCAGGGCACATAGAGCAGGACGAACACCAGGAAGGAATAGGCGGCCAGGGGGCTTTGGAAGGTGCCGCCCAGGGCGGCGGCAATCGCCGCACCGCTGGCAGTGACAGAAAAGCCGTAGAACATGCTCATGGAGGAGACCACCATCTCCTTGGCCACCAGTCCGGTGAGCAAGGCCACCGCCGCCTGCCAGGTGCCGAAGCCCAAGGGGGCGAACAGGGGAGCCAGGAGGCCGCCCACGAAGCCCAGGATAGAGGACTCCTCGTTGGACACCATGCCGAAGGTCCCGCCCTCAAAGCCGAAAGACTGGAGGAACCAGAGCAGCACACTCATGGCCAGAATCAGGGTGCCCGCCTTCACCAGGAAGCCCTTTACCTTCTCCCACA
>SCPN01000667.1_pt1 | contig 30885 bp, 41 predicted proteins | sample 6106831 | NCBI WGS metagenome assembly SCPN01 (sample SAMN10720447, study PRJNA508395) | human gut metagenome | isolation source: Participant 1, 0 month
GATAGAAAATGGGTTCCAGTCCCATTTTTCTAAAATTTTCCACTGCTCTGCGGATCATCCGCTCAAAGCCCAGCTGATATTCTACAACTACCGTTTTCTTTTTGGTGATATCTCTTCCCATTACAGAAAAACCTTTTCGGTAACCTTCTGTGTAGGTATCTGCCATTTTATCCACAACTTCCTGAAGGGAAGTGTGTTCATAAAGGCAGCCAGTTTTAACTCTGACTCAGAAATATACTCACCAAATTCATAGAGATAGGAAAGATTATTTAAGTCACTTTCCATAATGATATCTTTTGCGAAAGAAAGATCCGGATCCAGTCCTTCTCTGATCCGCCATGGCAGCATCAGGTCTGAATAGTCGCTGACATACCAGTAAAACGCATCCTTGATCTGCTGCTCTTTTGGACAGTCTTCTCCCTCTTCCCACGCCTGCACAAAAAGGTTATATACTTCCAAAAAGACTTCATTTAAAATCGCAACATTTTCCAGACGGCGCATCTCAAAAGCATATACAATGTCCCCGCGTATCTCTGTATAGAGAGCCGCCAGGATCTGACCGTAGCCTTCTCCCAGTTCTTTTACTGCATAGTCCGGATTTGCGAAGCTTTCTCCATAATGTTCAGGAAGGATATCTTCATAAAGTCTGTGATTTTGTTCCTGCAGCTGTTCCAGAGAAAACTTTTTTCCTTCTTCTTTTTCTTTTATCATTAGTTCCCCGATCATTAAAATAAAACGGGAAACACATCTAAAAATAATTGCCGTAAGGCTGTCTGATCTCGTCTTCCCATGGCTTTTACACGTTCCATGGAAAGATCCAGCCTTTCTCTTACAGCATTGTTTTCTTCCTGTAAAATTTTCCTGTAATCCATACGTTTTATTCCCTCCTTGAACATCTGCCTGTATGATACCTATATTTTACCTGAATATACCGGTAAATATGATAATGACCCATATAAGAAGGATAATCCCTTCCAAAGCCATACCGATCCTGGATAAAATATAATTACAGTCATCTTCTGTAAAAGAAAGGATCCCATACCAGAGCCCCATAATAGCTGCCGCCATGCTGGAAAATCCATAGGCTCCTGTATTCAAGCCCCCCTGTCCTGCATTTTTTACCGAAAAATACATACTTAAGGCACCTAAAAGAAGGGAGCTGATCCAAACTGAATAATTAAAACTGTTCTTTGCAAGGGGATTTTTCACATAGGAAACCTTATTTCCAACCTGTCTCAATGTATTTTCCTCCTGTAACGTAACTTCTTTCGCATATGCTGCACCAGACAGTAATGAAATAGAAATTTGCTCCCAGTGTATTAAAGGAACCGTAATCGTCTACATCAAAGCTACTTCCACTTTGGATATAAGAAGCTGTAATGTTTCCAGAATAAAACTCCAGGTAAAACCAAAAGTCACTGTATTATACCATTTCTTGCTTCTTCTGCTGATAATAGGCAAAAGAGATCCAAAGGGGCAAAAACAGCGATATCTTCCAGTATTGATCATAAAAATTGGGAATCCAAGTACATTATAATATTTAAAATAACGGCTGATCTCTTTAAAAAGGATCAGATTATACGCGTAATCTCTGTCTGTATCTGTTCGTCCGAATGACTCTGAAAAAAACATGAAATACGCCAGAAGGCACAGGTACGGTATAAACCAATTTCCCATCCCATCTTCTGGCGTTTAGTTGTGTTTCTGATCATCTGTGACCCCGCATCCTAAAATTCAATTTCGGATTTGCGTTTTAAAAGCAGCGCCCCATTTACAATGGAAATAATGCCCACAACAAGACCTGTAACCAGGATCACAATACCTGCTGCAATACTTCCGGCACCTGTGACCTTCATTGTTTTATATACTCTCTCCATATTGCTGCTACCTCCGGCTCTTATTCGTTCTTTGCGCCGTACTGCTCATAATATGCATCCAGAGCTGCCTTGATCTTATCATCGATCACTACCTGGCCATTGCACTCTTTATTATAAAGGCACTCCGTTACATCTGCCATGGAAACGATCGCTGCAGTTGGGAAACCATACAGATCTTTGATCTCATCTAATGCACTCTTTGTTCCTTTGCCTCTCTCCATACGGTTTAAGGAAACGATCAGGCCTTTGATCTCTACATCTCCCTGTGCCTTGATGATCGGGAATGTTTCTTCAATGGACTTACCAGAAGTAGTAACATCCTCAATGATCATCACACGGTCTCCGTCTTTGATCTTGCTTCCTAAAGGATACCTGTATCACCGTGATCTTTTACTTCCTTACGATTGGAGCAGTAGCGGATATCTTTTCCGTACAGTTCGCTGATCGCCATGGTAGTTGCAACGCTTAACGGGATTCCCTTGTATGCCGGTCCGAAAAGTACGTCAAAATCCAGACCAAAATTGTCGTGGATCGCCTTTGCGTAATACTCACCTAATTTCTTTAACTGGGTACCAGTTACATAAGCACCTGCATTCATGAAAAATGGGGACTTTCTTCCGCTCTTTAAGGTGAAATCTCCAAATTTCAATACATTGCTCTCTACCATAAACTGAATAAATTCCTGCTTGTAGCTTTCCATGGTCATAACCTCCTTGATTTTCACAAACTCTTTTATCTGACTATCTTACTGCACCGATCAGTTCGTTGATGTCTTCGATTCCATATTTTTCCATATAGGCCCTGATTCCGTCTACTGTTTTAACAGTTGCATACGGATCATGAAAGTTTGCAGTACCGATAGCTACTGCTGTGGCGCCTGCAAGGATAAACTCCAATGCATCATCTGCATTGCAGATGCCGCCCATGCCAATGATCGGCACCTTTACTGCCTGGACTGCCTGATAAACCATGCGCACTGCTACCGGACGGATCGCAGGACCGGAAAGTCCTCCTGTTTTATTGGCAACTGCAAAGGTTCTGCGATTGATATCGATCTTCATACCAGTTAAAGTATTGATCAGAGAGATCGCATCTGCACCGCCTGCTTCTGCTGCCTTTGCCATAACAGTAATGTCCGTTACATTTGGGCTTAATTTCATGATCACCGGCTGCTTTGCATGAGCCTTTACTGCCTTTGTGATCGCTTCTACTGCCTTAGGATCCTGGCCAAAAGCGATACCACCTTCTTTGACATTTGGACAGGAAATGTTGATCTCCAGCATATCTACCGGTTCATCTCCCAAACGCTCTACTACATCAATGTAATCTTCTGTTGTCTTTCCGCACACATTGACTACGATCTTTGTATCATATTTCTTTAAGAAACGGAATATCTCTCTTTGCAAATACATCAATGCCCGGATTCTGCAGACCAATGGCATTGATCATGCCGCCGTAGGTCTCCGCGATCCTTGGTGTTGGATTTCCCGGGCCAGGGCACATTTGCCACGCCTTTTGTAACAACAGCGCCAAGACGGCTTAAGTCAACGAACTCACTATATTCCATACCGGAGCCAAAGGTTCCGGAGGCTTCCATCACCGGATTTTTAAATTCCACTCCGGCAATCTTTACACTCATATTCATAATTCGGTCCTGCCTCCTGCTTTTTCACTGTTTATGACCCATTTTCGATCAAAGGATCATTCTTTCTTATATGTGATAGCGAGTCCCAAGGTCAAAAATCGTTACTGTTCATGCGTTGCATGACCAGCAACGGATTTCAGACCTTTTGACTCTGGTATCTACAGTTCAATATCTTCTGCCAGGAATACGGGGCCATCCTTACAGATACGCTTATTATGTACCTGGGAATGTTCGTCCACATCCTTTGTCTGACAGGTACAAGCCAGACAGGCACCGATGCCGCAGGCCATTTTCTCTTCCAGGGATAAGTAGCAGAGAATGCCTTTTTCCTGGCTGTATGCCTTTAAAGCACGAAGCATAGGAGTCGGTCCGCAGGCATAGATCACATCTGCCTTCAGGTCATTTTCACGGATGGCGTCTAATACATTTCCCTTGGTTCCCACACTGCCGTCTTCTGTAGCAACTGTTACAGAACCATAAGCTTCAAATTCTTCTTTTAAGAACAGATGGCTGTCACGGTAACCGATCACAGACTGCACCATTTCCGCTCCGTTTACTTCATTTAATGCTTTTGCAAGCTGAAGCATTGGCGGAATACCAATGCCGCCACCGATGAGAAATGCTTTCTTTCCTTCTAATAATGGAAAACCATTTCCCAATGGTCCCAGTACATCAATGGTATCCCCTTCTGTCAGTGCGGAAAATTCCTTTGTTCCTGCACCTGCTACCCGGTATACCAGACGCAGCCAGCTCTTTTCTTTATCACCGCAAAGACTGGATGGTCTGAAGCAGTCTGGAGCCGTCTTTTGAGTAAAGGGATACAAACTGTCCTGGCACTGCCTGGGCTGCGATCTCACCTGCAGCCAGTCTTAAGTCATAAATTCCATCTGCCAGCTGTACCTGTGAGGTAACAGTGGCTGTCATTTTTAATTTTGCCATGTTGTTTTTCCAACCTTTTCGTTTCTTACCTGTTGAGCACTATACAATTAATTATAATACGCTGTTAATATCAGCCACCATATCCAAAACTGCCTGTCTGGAAGCTTCTGCAAAATGCTCTGGACCAAACTGTTTGTATTTTTCCTGACGATATGCTGCGATAATACCTCTGGAGGAGTTAACGATCGCGCCTAAACCATCTTCATTGAAGCAGTGCTTTAAGTCTGCAGCAGTACCGCCCTGAGCGCCATAACCTGGTACCAGGAAGTAGGTATGTGGCATCAGTTTTCTTAAGATCTTGCTCATTTCCGGATAAGTAGCGCCTACAACTGCTCCTACATTGCTGTAGGTTCCGTCCATGGACATATTGCCCCACTCTACTACCTTTTCTGCTACCAATTCATAGAGAGGACGTCCGTCGATCAGTCTGTCCTGGAACTCGCCGCTGGAAGGATTGGATGTTTTTACCAGAACGAAAATTCCCTTGTCATTTGCACTTTTGCATGCTTCTACAAAAGGTTTTACGCCATCTGTTCCAAGGTATGGATTTACAGTCAGGATATCGGTATCAAAACCGCTGTAAGATTTGGAACCCACCTGTACTTTGCCCAGATGTCCCGTTGCATATGCTGCAGAAGTAGAGCCGATATCGCCTCTCTTTGCATCTCCGATGACTACCAGACCTTTTTCATGGCAGTAATCTACGGTTTTCTTGTAAACTTTTAATCCCTCAATGCCAAACTGCTCATACATAGCGATCTGTGGCTTAACAGCCGGGATCAGGTCGCAGGTATGATCAATGATCTCTTTATTATACTGCCAGATAGCCTCTGCTGCTCCCTCTAAAGTCTCTCCGTAAGCGTCAAATGCTTTTTTTACAACATGCTCTGGCACATAGGAAAGCATTGGGTCTAAGCCTACGCAGATAGGAGCCTTTGTCTTTTGGATTTTTTCAATTAACTGACTGATCATATTGTTCCTCCTTGGTTATGGTACACTCTTTATATTCATTTACAGGTGTTTTCCTAATTCTAACATAGATCCTATATTTCTTCAAGTTATGCCAGTTCTTCAAACTCATTTAACAATTCCTCAAAGAACTTTAATGCTTCTTCTACAGGGCCGGTATGTGACATGTCAACACCTGCTAACTTTAACAGTTCGATAGGTGTATCAGAGCAGCCTCCGCTTAAAAACTTCTTGTATCCCTCTAAAATGCCAGGTTCTCCGTTAAAGATCTTCTTGCTGATAGCGATTGCTGCTGAGAAACCGGTAGCATACTGATATACATAAAATGGTGTATAAAAATGGGGGATCCTTTCCCATTCATACTGGATCTGGGGATCGATCACGGTATCCGGGCCGAAGTAATCTACATTTAACTTTTTGTAAATGCCGCAAAGACTCTGGGAAATCATACTTTCTCCTGCTGCTGCCATTTCATGGGCTTTCTGTTCAAATTCTGCAAACATGGTCTGACGGAACAGTGTTCCTCTGAAGCTTTCCAGGAAATAATTTAACAGGTAAGCTTTCTCCTGTTTATCTTTACTGTTCTTTAATAAATGACGGATCAAAAGCGCCTCATTACAGGTAGAAGCCACCTCTGCAACAAAGATTTTATAGCCACTGTAGGTATAAGACTGGTTCTTGTTGGAATACCAGGTATGAATGGAATGACCCATTTCGTGAGCCAGTGTAAATACATCATTTAAAGTACCATGGAAATTTAACAGCACATAGGGATGACAGCTGTAAACTCCCCAGGAATAGGCACCGCTGCGCTTTCCCTCATTTTCATACACATCGATCCAGCGGTTGTCAAATCCTTCCTGAAGCAGGGACAGATATTCTTTTCCCATAGGTGCAAGACCTTCTTTTACAATGCTTTTTGCTTCTTCAAAGGTATAATGACGATCTGCCTCTGCTACCATTGGCACATACAGGTCATACATATGCAGTTCTTCTACATTCAGGAGTTTTTTTCTCACAGATGCATATCGGTGAAGTAATGAGAGTTTTTTTCTCACAGATGCCACCAGGTTGTCATATACAGACTCTGGTACTTCATTGCCGAAAAAGACTTGCCTTCGACGGCTGGAAGCATAGTTTCTGGCTTTTGCATAGAACACAGCCTGTTTTACATTGGAACCAAAGGCTGCAGCTAAGGTATTGGAAAACTGTTTGTATACACTGTACAGATTTTCAAAAGCCTCTTTGCGGATCCTTCGGTCCTGGTTTTCAAGCAGAGCAATATAATTTCCATGGGTAAGAGGAATTTCCTTTCCGTCTGTATCATGAACTGCCGGAAAACGGGCATCCGCATTGTTGAACATGGTAAACACCTGACTGCCGCCCTGAGTCGCTTCATAAGACTGCGCCAGCAAATGTTCCATTTCTTTAGAAAGTGTATGGCTCTTTCGCTCTAACAGCTGATCTAACAGACGATCAAAATGTTTCAGCCCCTCGTGGGAACTTCTGTATTCTTTTAAAATTTCTTCCGGAATGGACAAAATCTCCGGAACCATGTAAGATGATTTTTCTGAAGCCCTGATATTTAAAAGCTGGGCTCTGGAAAACATATCCTGATACAGGTCATTTGCCGTATCTTCGTCAGAACGCATTCTGGCATATACATACAGACGTTCTGCCTTTAAACTGAATGCATCATCAAATTTCAGACACTTATACAGGTTCTCCGCTGAATCTGACAGTTTTCCCTTAAAATCCCCATATTTTTCAAGTTCTTTAGAAGCTTCTTTTAACTGCTTTTCCCATGTTTCATTGTCCGGAACCATATCTTCTAACTTCCAGGTAGTAGAAATTTCTGCTTCTCCTCTTTTTTTCATGGATGTTAACCCCCTTTTTATATGTTCTCCCGATCTTTCTGTGTGCTTGAAAACTCGAGGAGAATATCCGCCAAGTAAGCCCAGCATTGCCGAGGCTGCATAAACCTATATAAACTTAGATGCGATAGGCACTGCAACTACCGTCAGCAGACCTGCCACTGCAATGGAAAGGCTGCTCATGGCACCTTCGATCTCACCTAACTCCAGAGCTTTTGCAGTACCTACTGCATGGGCGCTGGTACCAAATGCCAGGCCTTTTGCCACCGGATGGCTGATCTTTGCAATCTTAAGTACCGTTTCGCCAACCATATTTCCCAGTACTCCTGTGATAATGATACTGATAACTGTCAGTGTTACAATACCACCCGCTTCTTCACTGGATTCCCATACCAATAGCAGTTGTAATGGACTTTGGAAGCAATGTGACATAGTGGGTATGAGACAAGCCCAGCACACGGCACAAGAGAAAAATGCTCACGGCACTGGTTGCAACACCAGACGTAATACTTACTGCAACAGCAGCTCCATGTTTTTTCAGCAGATGAAGCTGTTTATACAGCGGGATCGCCAGACATACAGTTGCAGGTGTAAGGAGCCAGCTTAAATAGGACGCTCCTTTATTATATGTATCATAGTCGATTCCTACTCCCAGTAAAACTGCAATGATCACAATAACGGATACCAGGATAGGATTTAAAAAGGCAAGCTTCGTTTTCTGTTTCAGCCAGCATGCAAATAAATAGGCCCCGATACTTAAAGTAAGTCCCCAATACTGGGAATTTTCCAGGATTTCTCTTAATGTACTCATTTTTATTTCTCCTTTTTCTTCTCTGCTGATTCCATCATAAACTGTGCAACTTTTCCGGTTACTGCCATTACTATGATGGTGGAAACTGCGATAATGATCAGAAATGGGATAAGAACGGCCTTCAGCTCATCTGCACACTCCAGAATGCCTACAGTTGCTGGTACAAACATCATGGACATGGTATCCATCAGAAAATTGCCAGTTCCTTCCACACTCTCCAGTTTCACAACGCCAGTTATAAGGGCTGCCAGCATAAGGAAAAGACCGTATACACCTGCCGGAACAGGGAGCGGTAGAATCTGATTTAAAAATTCTCCTGCCAAAGTGATCCCCAGGATAATACCGATCTGTCTTACGTATTTCATGTTTGTTTTCCTCCTGATGATTCCTGGGGCTATTGCAAAATGCCGCCTCTATTTTTCTGCATCCGTTGTCTGCACAGCTTCTCGCAACAGCCCCATCTACATGTATTCTTGAAATTTTTTCTGGATTATTCTACCACTGCGGTTTTTCATATTCAAGAGATTATGCTGGAAATACACAAAAAATACAATCTGCGGTTTTTACAGTCATTGCATCTGCGAAATAATGGGATTACAATGTAAAAATCACATATTTTATTTTCAGGAGATTTTTATGAACATTTTTTTCAAAGATACACTGGATTCATCTGACACTTTGCAGCTGGAACTGCTTTTAAAAGATAAAAAAGGAAGTTTTTTGGACGCTGATGGCTGGTGGTTTGCTGTACAGGAAAAAAATCTTCTCTGTGGCTGCATGGCTGTTTATCAGACCGGAGCGGACGACTTTGAATGCGTCCCTTTTGTTCATCCAGATATGCGCAGAAAGGGAATCTTTTCTTCCATCTTAGCTGCTGCCTGTAAGAAAGGTCAGATTCCCGGAGAAGACTCTGTATATTTTTCCTGCGATGCCAAAAACGAGCTGTGGAAAAAGGTTCTTAAACACATTGGAGCAGAGCATGCCTGGGATGAGCATATGATGGAACGTAAGTTATCGGAAAACGAAAAAATAACCGCCCGTTTTTACTGTCAGATCACCGAGAACGCTGCAGAATCTATGATCAATACAAATGAAACCACCACTGCAGATAATGCAGTCTGGAATGCTGTAGGCTGCCGCTTAGATCCGCATCTGCCTGCAGACCTGACTGCCTCCCCGATTCTGCAGGAAGTGACCTGTTGTCTTTCCCCTCAGGGGCAGTCTGTCTACCTGTACAGCCTGGAAGTTCTGTCTGAACTTAGAAACCAACATCTTGGCACTGCTTTTTTATCCGTTCTGCTCCCTCAGTTAGCAAAAAAAGGCTTTAAGACAATAAAACTGCAGGTTTCATCTGAAAATCTCCCTGCAATGTCCCTGTATAAAAAAACAGGGTTTCGCATTACGCAAACCCTGTCTTTTTATGAGTATTAAGCATGATCAACAACAGATCAGTCTCTTGATACAGTTACACCCTGAGCTTCGATCCTCTTTCGGATCTCCAGCATCTTATTATCCGTCTGTGCGATCACATCAGCGCACTGCTTTAATTCGCTGCTGATCTCTCCATTTAAATCTACAAAAGATTTCTTATACTTTAACTGATGATCCAGACTTGCCCAGAAATCCATGGCAATGGTACGGATCTGTACCTCTACGCGGATCGGCTTTTTACTGTCTGAGAAAAATACCGGGATCTCAATGATCATATGGTAGCTGCGATAGCCGTTGGACTTCGGATTTTTGATGTAGTCCTTAATTGCTATGACTTTTACATCATCCTGGCGTACCAGCATTTCCGCTACTTCGTAAATGTCATCTACAAAGGAACAGATAATACGGATACCTGCCACATCATCCAGGTTTTTAACCATCGACTTCACCGATACTTCCAGATTCCTGCGCTGAAGCTTTTCCAGAATACTGTTAGGCTTCTTTACGCGGGATTTGATCATCTCAATTGGATTTCGTTGGTTTTAATGGATAATTCATCATTGAGTACTTCTAATTTTGTCTTTACCTCACGGATGGCACAGGCATACATCATCATTGCCATCCGAAACTGCCTTGCTTCGTTGATCCACTCATCCGGAACCTGAACCACGTCCGGCACATTCACAATGGACTGGTTCAGCTCACTGTTGGGGTTTAGATTGATATTCATCGTGTCACCGCTTTCCGCTTACAGGCTCTCCACTGCTTTTACAGCTTCTTCAAACCATGGCATCTCTATATATTCTACCTGGCCGCCGTCTACCATCTGGGCGATCTTCGGATCGATAGGAATCTGGGCTAGCAACTTCAGGCCGTATTCTTCTGCAACCTGTTCTGTATGACTCTCACCAAATACATTAATGTGTTTTCCGCAGTCAGGACATTCCAGATAACTCATATTTTCTACAATGCCAAGGATCGGCACATTCATCTTCTTTGCCATATTTACTGCCTTGGCTACGATCATTCCCACCAGCTCCTGCGGGGAAGTAACAATAATGATGCCGTCTACCGGAAGAGACTGAAATACAGTCAGCGGAACATCACCTGTGCCAGGAGGCATATCCACAAACATGTAATCTACATCTTTCCACAGTGTTTCTGACCAGAACTGCTTTACAGCGCCTGCGATCACAGGGCCTCTCCAGATGACCGGATCTGTATCATGATCCAGCAGAAGGTTAGCAGACATAATATCTACACCTTCTAAAGATCTTGCCGGGATCATCAGCTTTCCGTCTGCTGACACCCCCGCTTTTTCATGGGCAACACCAAATGCCATTGGAATGGACGGGCCGGTAATATCTGCATCCAGGATCGCTGCATGCTTGCCTCTGCGGCTCATACTCACTGCCATCATGGAAGTAACAAGTGATTTACCTACACCACCTTTGCCGCTGACAACACCAATTACTTTTTTTACAGAACTTTCTGGTGCCAGCGCTTCCAGAAAGCTTTTTTTATCCTGGGTACGGCTGCTGCAATTCTCGCCGCAGGTACTACAGTTATGGGAACATTCACTCATTTGTATCTTCTCCTTTAAATTTCTATGTAAGTCACTTTCAAAAAACAAATGTCTGCTGCGCAGCCGCTTGTTTTTCCCTTCGCTTATTATGAATCACTCACAAACTCGCGCTACCGCGCTCTACTGTCTGCTAGCGCAGACGGTTTGTTCGTTAATAGCTCGTGAAAAACAAATGTCTGCTGCGCAGCCGCGTTTTCCTTCGCTATTATATACCAATTTTTTGCTATTATATGAGCAAAACGCAAACGAAACTCCCCTTCGCGGGTCAATGTCTCTTCCAACAGCCCCTTATTCTCATCGGAATGCTCAATTTCTCTGGAATAACGGTGTGCTGCGTCTGCTGCTTCTTTTAAAGTCAGTGTACCATGCTTCATCCAGTGAGCCAGCATCATATCCTGAATCATAAGCGTGGATATGACAGCAGCTTTCATTTTGCCATAAGGGTTTTCATTGTAAACGCCGCCGCAGAAGTAGGTGTATACAAAGTATACCATCAGCTGTTCGGTCCATAGCTCCATTTTTCCGGCCTCCGGGCTTTCTAAGAAGCGGTTCCAGCCGGCTTCATAGGCATCCTTTCCATTTTCTAAAAGACAGACTTTTAATTCGTCTCTGTACTCCGGCCACTGGTGGTTTAATGGTTCCATTTTCTCTAAAAGATTAATGACTGCTTTTACTGTTTCGTAGCGGCTGTATCCTGTGATCTGGGCCATTTTCTCTTTAAAATACGGATCCCGTTTCGGGCTTTCATAGCGTTCAAACAGTTCATCTGCCTGATACAGCACATTATCCCGCACCCGCCTTTGGAGATCGTGGGCTAATGCCAGCACCTCTGCCATACGGAGCTTTATATCCAGGCTTCTGTCCTGCAAAATCTTAAAGACAAGATCTCTGGCATCCATAAGCTTGGTATATAAAAAGAAGTCGAAATCTTCATAAGTCTCGTCTTTTTCATCTTCTTTTGTAAGAAAGCGTACTTTTTCCTCACAGCCAAGAATAATCTTAGCCGCCTCCATACAGGAAAAACAGAGTGAATACTCCCTGCTGCCCTCAAATTCCTCTACATGGCGGGGATACATGCGGCAGGTGCGGCATAAGCTGTCCGGCCCCATTTCTGTATACAGATCACATAAGTTTTCATCGTTTAAAAAGGCACAACGGTGATGATACTGTAAAAAGGATCCTTCTTTCCAGTTAATGGAATTTTTCAACCGGTTTCCAATGGGCCCTTTTGCTTTTTTATATTTCTCCAGCGCCTTGTCATCGATCATGATCTCCCAGCCTGCACAGCAGGTGTCTTCACATTCTGAGGCAATGCATTGAAACTTTCTATAATAATGTGGATATGTGTAAAGCATTTCTATTCTCTCCTGCCAAGACGGACATCCTCTAAATATGCCGCCAGTTCTTCATCTGCTCCGTGGAATAAATAATTTTTTCCAGATTTTTCCAGTTTCGCTTTTTCTTCCCGGATCTGCTCATTGACCCAGGCAACTTCTTCTTTTAAATCTCTGGCTGACATCAGATGACAGCCCTGACCATAGATGATCAGCTGCTCCAGACCGTCGGAAGTAGCCACTGTTACATTGTACTGGCGACCGATCTTGTGGGCCAGTTTCTCAATGTACTGATCGGCTGTTTCCGCCTCTTTTGTATACACCACATGGATATTGTGGTAATCTATGGCTTCTCCTGTATTTCCTGTCACTTTATAGGCATCAAATACCAGGATCAGTGTACATTTTTTGTATCCCTGATAATTACACAGGATATCCATAAGTTTCTGTCTGGCACCATCAATGGTCACTTTTGAAAGCTCCCGCAGCTCTTCCCAGGCAAAAATAATATTATATCCATCTACCAGGAGATATTCTTCCTCCTGGGGCTTATCTGCTTCTTTTGATTTTAACGGCTTGCCAGAATAATTTCTGGTTCGCGGCGCAGAAAAGCTGCTCTGGGTATCTGGCCGGCTGCGCCATTTTCCAGACCCGAAACGACGATTGAAAATCTCCTCCAGTTCTTTGTCATCACTCCAGGAAGTGCCGAAAGCCGGGGCGCCCTGATGCCTTCCAGCGCTTGATGAAGCAGTTGAGGCGCCAGACATGGACCTGCCTCCTCCAACACCTGCTCCTGCAGCTGCACCACCAGCCAACCGGTCCGGATTTCCTTGGTCCCCACACCAGCAGCCATCTCACCAGCTATTTTACCAACTGACATATCAGCTATGTCAGTCTCATTCTCCCTATTTGATCTCCATCCCAGCTTTTCTAATGGACTTTCCACATGCATATATTCCTTCACCTGATACCATGGCACCAAATATCCGGCTCCGTGGGAACAGAAAACAGAGTCAGCTGTATTTTCCAGATCCGCCTCCGGATCATATCCGGCTGCCTCTATGACTTCTTCTGCATTGTGGCATGGCTCATAATCCTTGAACCAGAGATTTAAGTGGCCGCGGCCCTTTGTATAGGCGATAACCTCACGCTGATAATCACGCAGACAGGCAACCGGCGCTTTTCCCGTTAATACCACGCCATCCTCTGTAGTTACAGGCGGATCAAAGGTTCCAAACATCCGGTCCATATCCGCCATGGCACGTCCCAGATTTTCCGACGGAAGTTCCAGCGTAAATCCATAAAATGGCTCCAACAGCTGACTTTTTGCCTCCATCAGCCCCTGACGCAGAGCCCGGTAAGTGGCCTGCCTGAAATCACCGCCCTCTGTATGCTTCATATGGGCACGTCCTGTAAGGAGAGTCACCTTCATATCTGTGATCTCAGCTCCTGTAAGCACCCCTCTGTGTATTTTCTCTTCTAGATGAGTTAAGATCAGCCTCTGCCAGTTCCGATCCAGCACATCTTCGCTGCACACTGTATCAAACTGCAGTCCGCTCCCGGCTTCTCCCGGCTCCAATAGCAAATGCACCTCTGCATAATGACGCAGCGGTTCAAAATGCCCCACTCCTTCTACTGTATTTAAGATTGTCTCTTTGTATACAATATTTCCTGTATCAAAGCCCACTAACAGACCATATCTTTCTTCCATCATGTGCTTTAATATCTCAATCTGCACATCTCCCATAAGCTGTACCTGGATCTCACCCAGTTCTTCATCCCAAAGTACATGAAGCTGTGGTTCCTCTTCTTCCAGCTGCTTAAACTGCTGCAAACATTTATGTACATCGCTGTCAAAAGGAAGAAGGATCCTGTAGGTAAGCACCGGCTCTAAAAGCGGCATTTCCGACGCCGGTTCTATGCCGATCCCCTGTCCCGGATGGGTATGGAGGGGGCCGGTCACTACACAGACTGCTCCTGCTGACGCCTCTTTCACGCTTTCAAATTTCGCTCCGGAATAAATACGGATCTGATTAACCTTCTCTTCTTCTCCCCAGGAATCCTTTACATGCAAAACACCGGAAGTGACCTTTAAATGGGTCAGCCTGTTTCCCTGATTATCTCTGGATATCTTAAAGACTTTTGCGCCAAAAGGTCTCTCTTCCTTTCCTGCCTCAAGTCCCGCAGCATAAAGCGCCAGGCCTTCTATCAGCTTTTCCACACCCTTTAATTTCAGTGCAGAACCAAAATAGCAGGGAAATACCTTCCTCTCCCGAATCAGCTGGCCGATCTCTTCTGTGTTTATGGCGCCATTTTCAAAATAGGACTCCATGATCCTTTCATCACAAACTGCCAATTCCTGGTAAAATTCATCTGGCTGTGTTTTTTCCAGATCCCATTCTCCTTTTTCCCCGGACCAGCCGCCAAAATCCACACAATTTTCATCTAAATTGGCTTTTAAATCTTGCATCAGTCCCTGTTTATCGCAGCCTGACTGATCCATTTTGTTGATAAAAAGAAATACAGGTACATGATGACGTTTTAACAGCCGCCACACCGTCCTGGTATGTCCCTGGACACCATCCGCTCCGCTGACTACCAGAACAGCTGCATCTAATACCTGGATCGTCCTCTCCATTTCTGCGGAAAAGTCCACATGTCCAGGTGTATCCAGAAGAGTTATAATTTTATCTCCCATTTCAAATACTGCCTGTTTTGAAAAAATGGTAATGCCTCGCTCCCGCTCTAATTCATAGGTATCTAAAACGCATCTCTGTCATCCACCCGCCCATTTTGCGGATCGCACCTGTTAGATATAAAAGTGCCTCAGAAAGAGTGGTCTTTCCCGCATCTACATGAGCCAACAGCCCCACACTGATCTTATTTTTATTTATTTCCGGCTTCTGTCCGCCCATGAAAACGCCTCCTAAACAGATCACAATGCTATACAGGGCAAATAATCATTTGCCCCTGGTATCACAAATCGAAAGAATTATACCATAATAGCCCCGGATAGTCGAGGTGTCAAATTTTCTCCCGGATCAGAACATCTAAAAGTTCTTTTACACCTGTCAGTGAACGGGTAAAACTTAGCCGCAGTTGATTGATATCATGAGCATCTGCTTCTTCCTGAACATCTGCAAAACGCTTATAAGTCGTGATCGCCAAACACAGCCTGTTTTTCTCCTGACTGCCGGCTTCTATTTTTCCTGACACTGCTTTTTCCAGTTCCTGGATCACCTTCATTTCCTCTATCTGATCATCCGCACAAATACAGATCCGCTCTGAAACGCTATGTATCGTTTCAAAAACCACCCACAATCCCCTAAACACATCCACAGAACGCTTTTCATAGGCTCGGTCTTTTTTTATTTCATATATATGTTTTAACCCAACATTCGCTGCTGAAAAATATCTTCCCTGATATTTTCCTGCATAAGCATTTTCTATCTCACATTCTTCCCAGTCTTCCTTAAAAAATCCCTGATCCCGGATCTGCCCTTCATTGATCATAAAATCAGGCCGAAACTGCTCTTGTCCAAAAGTATTCTCCAGCTGTGCCTGAAAATAATCCTGCAGCTGTTCACAGATCAGATTTTTCTTCTTTTTCCTGGCCCAGTCCCCCATCAGCAAAAATCCGGCCAGACAGACAAAAAACAGTCCTGCACCTAAAACAGCCTGCTTTCCCACAAATCCGATCATTACTTACCACGCAATACCCGGAAGCACAAACAGTGCCCAGAAATTTTCGATCCGGCCATAATATTCCAGTTTTTTAACCAGCTCTGCATCACTCATTTTTTCCATCTTTATTCCCCTTTCTTCCAATATGCAGCTGTTCCCAGGACCAGCTGCCTTATCCGACCGGTGTGAATCAGTAACAAAAAAAGTGATCCACCGTACACTCACAGCATACGGTGGATCACTTTTTTTCTCTATTAACTTATAGTTAGTTTTCTGTTTTCTCAGCCTTATTCTCTTCTGTATTTTCTTCCGGCATCGGGATAGTCCTCTGGATCTGTGCAGCCGGTGTCTTTGGTCTTGAAACAGTTAACGGAAGATTTACTCCCATTACATTCAGGATGATTCCCTGTGCTTCATTTGCCAGTACATTTGGTACCTTTGCAGCTTCTACTACAACCGGACGCATTTTATTCTCACGGTTGAATTTCTGGAACTCTAAAATATCTGTAAATGCAGGCTGATACAGCTGTCCGTCTTTTAATTTTACTAACGGAATGCCCTTTTCTTCTTTCTGAAGAGCGAAAATAAAAGTTCCCTTCTTAAAATCAGCGGTCAGCTCTTCATTTAATTCAGCCAGTCTTTCTTTATTTACAGATGCTGCCGGACGGCGCATTTCCTGAGCCAGATATGCAGCAGTCAGATGTAAGGATGGATTTTCTACCCATACAGTTCCCTGAGGCATATCTTCCGGGGATTTGCGCTTTACAATGTCGCCTACCTGCATGGATGCCTTCTCTCCCTTATCGGTTACCACCAGGGCATTTACCCCCAGTGCATACAGACCGGTAAAGAATACCAGCATATCTTTTCCATTGATCTTTGCAACAGTTACAGGAATCTTATCCTCTGCCAGCTTTCCTGCTTCCTTCTTTGCTTCCTCTTCATCCAGGAATAAGAATACCTCGTCATCAAAGGTCTCCTCATCACATACTACATATGGCTCTCTTGTGCACAGAGAGATCAGTGCAAAAATATCCGCATCATGTCCAAGGCGCATCAGAAGTTCCCTTTTGATGCCCGTAATTGTATTCGGTGTCTCACTCATTCCAGTTTTATCTCCTTTGCTGCTTTATGTTCTCCCGGCAGACTCCCAGGAGGACATCTGCTTCATTGGATATGATTGTACCACATTCCCTGAAAGGACGCAATCACCAGACTTTTTTATCTTGCAAAAGCCTCTGCCATATCCTTATATTCGCTTAAATTTGGGAAATTGATCTCTACCGGACTGCCTGGATCTGCAATTCCCACATCTCCGTCCATGTCAATATTTGCGGTCTTTCCGTCCACATTCATTCCCATGTTCATCTTCATACGCATCTTAATGCAGTCACCATTAGGATCTATTACATATTCACAAGGAATGTCTGAAATTTTCATGTTCACACTGCTTTCAGAAAGCAGAGAGCTTCCCATTCCCAGACCATTTAATACCTGATCCATGTAATCCGTCATCTTATCGCCCTGGATCACAAAGCCAACTACCTGGTTATCCCCTTCTGTCCATAAAGGAAATTGTTTCTTATGCTCCTGAAATAAGAATGTCTGGCTGCTAATCTGTTCTGCCATTTTGGACAGATCCACAGGATATTTGATCTTCATTCCGCCTGCGTCCATATAGCTGGTTCCGTCTTTGTAATAGATAACGCTGATCACCGGTTCCTGTCCCGGCATAGTAACACGGCTGTAACTGCTGTACTGCAGATTTCCCAGATCTGTTAAATGGTTCATGCGCACATTCATTTCTATACGCATGTTACCGGCATTTTCCATGCCTTCTAAGGCGCTTCCGGAAAGATGCATCTGGTAATCATAATAAGCATTCATATCCGTAATGGATTTCTGCTTTTCTGTTACCTGCTCATAAAGAGCTTTTGCATCTTCCGCATTACCTGCATAAGCCGTGGTTGGGCTCAAAAGAGCCGCTGTAAGGACGATTGCCGCAAAACGTTTTACCTTTCTCATAGCATAACTCCTTTCTGCTACCATTTATCCCCATAATGCGGGGAAGTTACAATACTACTGTCCAAAATACGTCTTTACCCCTGCTACCAGTCCATCTCCCAACTGATTTAAAGTACTCTGAGAATGATCAGACGCCTTATCGCCTAACTCAATATCCACAGAAGGCACTGTGGAATAAGAAGTCTGCGTCAGATCCATTGCCATGGAACCACCGGAAAAGATCTTTACACCTGCCCCTTTAAGACCACTCACCAGACTTGCCCCCAGAGCATTGTGCTGCTGCCAGTGGGATTTTACCGGTTCCATGTTCTTATAAGAAGCCACATCAGGAACACTCATGTAAAAAGCACCCTTATTGCTGGTGGTGGAATCCCAGTGAAGAGCAATATGACAGTCAGCTGCATTATTGGCGATCACGCTTCTTGCAATATTGTCTAACTGTACATCTTCCCCATCGCGGATCATCAGTACATCATAGCCTGCTGCCAAAAGCTTGTCCTTTAATATTTTCGCCATAGCCAGTGTGACCTTGCTCTCTGGTGTTCCGTCAGAAAATGTCATTCCCGTAGACACTGCTACTGCCGAAGTAGCTCCTGCTCCTGTGGTGCCACCGGTTACTTTGGCAGTTCCATCTGGATGGCACTGGGTCTTTACAGAGGTTCCTCCCTTTGTGCCGTGTCCTGCATTCACTGCGATCACCTTGTTCTTCTTTTCAGAAACTGTGGTACGGTAAAGAACTGCCGCGCCGGAATTGATCTTGGCATAGTCTGCATATTTCCAGGATGGATTTAAGCTGATCTGACCGGAAGCATCCGCAGATGCAGCCGCAGCTGTCGTCTCTGGTTCTTTCGGCACTTCTGTAGTCACAAAATCCGAGGAAATGTAAACCGTTTTTCCTTCATATTCTACCCGATCCCACTTTTCACTGGTACCGGTACGGGTAAGTTTCGTTGCATTTCCAACATTTTCCACAATATTATCATCTGCTGAAGTATCGCAGGAAGAACGGACGCGGACACTGCCGCCTTCTGTTTTTACATAAACCGTATCAGAAACCTGTTTAAATTCCGGTGCCGGCGCTGCTGTGCGCTCTGTTTCGCTCTGGATGATCTGCGCAGTCGGATTTTCCTCCTGTTCGCCGGAATCTTTCCTATTTTCCCCATTCACTTGGTTGTCAGTTGTTTCATTGGAACCTTTTTCGTCCCCATTTGCAGAGCTTTCTGTACTCTCTGTCTCCACTGTCTGTGCGCTCTTTCTCAGCTCTTCGCTGGATTGATAACTGGAACAGCCTCCTGTTAAGTGCTGCCCCAAGAAGATGGCAGCTGCCTTTATACTTGCTTTTTCTCTTCTCTTTCTCATAAAATAGTTCCCCCGCCTGCTACATAATCATCCTGGTAAAATACAACCGCCTGTCCCGGTGTTGCTGCACGTACCGGCTCTTCAAAGCGGCATTCTACCATGTCTTCTCCGATCCGACGGATCTTACACGGTGCCCCCTTATGACTGTAACGGATCTTGGCATTCACAGAAACTTCTTCCTCACCAATCCATCCAGTGCCATCCAGTTTAACTGATTGCAGCGGACTACATCTGTAAATACATCCTGTCCATTTCCTAAAACCACTTCATTGGTCTTCGGACGGATGGCTACAACAAAAACAGGATATCCCATCGCCAGGTTTAAGCCTTTTCTCTGGCCCACCGTATAATGAGAGATTCCCTTATGACGGCCCAGTACATTTCCATCCAGATCTACGAAATTGCCCGGTTTCATGGTTTTTCCTGTATATTCCTCAATAAAAGACGCATAATCATGGTCCGGGATAAAACAGATCTCCTGACTGTCCGGTTTAGAAGCCACAGGAAGTCCCAGTTTTTCTGCCATATCGCGAATCTCATCCTTGTGATAATTTCCTACCGGCATCAAAGTGTGGGAAAGCTGATCCTGAGTCAGATTATAAAGGGCATATGTCTGATCCTTTGCTGCTGTCACTGACTTTTTAATGGCATATCTGCCGTTTGAGCTGTTCGATCCTTGCATAATGTCCCGTTGCAATATAATCAGCCCCGATAGAAAGGCTGCGCCGCAGGAGAGATTCCCATTTTACATAACGGTTGCAGGCGATACATGGATTAGGAGTACGTCCTGCCATATATTCTGCTGCAAAATAGTCCATGACTTTCTTACGGAACTCATCTTTAAAGTTCATAACATAATAAGGGATACCAATGTCCATAGCAACACGGCGGGCATCATCTACAGCACTTAAGCCGCAGCAGCCCCCCTCAGCTTCCTGAACCTCGGTATCCTCATCCTGCCAGATCTGCATGGTTACGCCGATCACATCGTAACCTTGTTCTTTTAACAGCCAGGCTGCCACGGAGGAATCAACTCCTCCGGACATGCCTACTACTACTACAACTTTTTTGCTCAATACTCTTCCTCTTCTTCCTCTTCTCCGATATTCTCCTTAGGCTGCTCCAGTCCTTCGATCTTAATACCGTTTTTCTGAGCATAATCCCATAAAGCTGCATGGATCGCTTCCTCAGCTAACAGAGAACAATGTACCTTTACTGGCGGAAGTCCGTCTAATGCTTCCATAACTGCCTTGTTGGTAACTTCCATTGCTTCCTGAACAGTCTTTCCCTTTACTAATTCAGTAGCCATACTGCTGGTTGCAACTGCAGCGCCGCAGCCGAAAGTCTTAAACTTTACGTCACGGATGATCTGGTTATCATCGATATCTAAGTAGATACGCATGATATCACCACATTTCGGGTTTCCTACAGTTCCTACGCCGCTGGCATCTTCTATTTCTCCCACATTTCTTGGATGCTGAAAATGGTCCATTACTTTTTCTGAATACATGAAAATTTCCTCCTGATGTTCTACTGCCTGAAAGCAGATAATGCTGTTTCCTTTAGTTTTTATGATGCTTCATATAATCTTCGTATAATGGAGACATACCTCTTAAGTAGGATACGATCTCCTTGATCTGCTCTACTACATAATCCATTTCTTCCATGGTATTCTCTTCGCTTAAGGTCAGACGCAGGGAACCATGAGCGATCTCATGAGGCAGTCCGATCGCTAACAGTACATGAGATGGATCCAGAGAACCGGAAGTACATGCAGAACCGCTGGAACCGCAGATACCTGCCATGTCTAACTTGATCAGCAGTGACTCACCTTCAATAAACTGGAAGGCAAAGTTTACATTGTTTGGCAGACGATTGGTTCTGGAACCATTGACTCTGGTAAAAGGAACCTCCTCTGTTACACGCTTGATCAGATAATCTCTTAACTGAGTCTCTTTTGCAATACGCTCATCCATGGTTTCCATAGCGATCTGTGCTGCTTTTCCGTATCCTACGATACCAGGAACATTTTCAGTACCTGCACGGCGCTTACGCTCCTGTGCTCCGCCATGGATAAAGGAACGGATCTTCACACCTGTACGGATATAAAGGAAACCGATTCCCTTTGGACCATTTAACTTGTGGCCGCTGGAACTTAACATATCAATATGGCACTCATCTACATTGATCGGCACATGAGCATAAGCCTGTACAGCATCTGTATGGAATAAAATACCATGTTCCTTGGCGATCTCTCCGATTTCTTTAATTGGTTCAATGGTTCCGATCTCATTATTTGCAAACATAATGGAGATCAGAATGGTATCCGGACGGATAGCTTTCTTTAATTCGTCTAATTTAACAACACCATTCTCATCTACATCCAGATAAGTTACTTCATATCCTCTCTTCTCCAGATACTGACAAGTATGAAGGATGGCATGATGCTCGATCTTGCTGGTGATGATGTGATTGCCCTTTGCGCTGTAAGCTTCTGCTGTAGCAACCAGTGCCCAGTTATCAGACTCACTTCCTCCTGCTGTAAAGTAGATCTCGTTGGTCTTTGCACCTAAAGACTTTGCAATGATCTCTCTTGCATTGGTAACTGCTTTTTTGCTCTCTGATGAAAATGTATATACAGAAGATGGATTTCCATAGTATTCTGTAAAATATGGAAGCATTGCTTCCACAACCTCCGGCCTTGTTTTGGTAGTGGCTGCATTGTCAAGATAAATCAGCTTTTCCATAATAAATCTTTCCGCCTTTCTTAACTTTCTTTAAATTTCAGGGGTTTTCCCCGCTAATAAACTTATTCGCTACTCTTTACTATAACATAGTATTCCGCGAAACTCAATGTGAATACCCGATTGTTTTAATTTCATACAAAGTTAGTTGGTTTATATTTAAAAAATCACTAAAAACAGCACATAACAAAGGGTAATCACTCCCATATGCAGCACCATTCCCATAAAAGAAAAGCCCCAAAAGGCTGATACCGACAGCAAAAGATCCACTCCCATAGCAATAAATAATGCCAGGGCCGGCTTAAGAATACATTCTGTCATATTTTTTGAAAATGTTACCTGTCTTCCTACAGAAAAGCAGCAAAGAAAGGCTAACATAAGCTCACTGACCAAAAATCCCCATAAATAGCCACGGATCCCGAAAACAGGAACTGCAAACATCACAAACACCAGGCGTATTCCCATGGCGAACATATTTTGCAGAAAGGTCACTCCGGTTCTTCCCAGTCCGTTTTGTATGCTTCCCATGGTGGTTGCCAGATACATAAAAGGACAAAGCCAGCAAAGTACCATGATAAAGGAGCCTGACATTTCATTGTGGAAAATGATCGTGCCAAGGCTTTTGCCAAAACGGGTAAAAAGGCCGATACATAAGATGCCCATATAGCAGCTGCATTTAAAAGATAATGTTACCATAGTGGATATACGGTTTTATCCTTCTGGGCCTGGGCTCTGGCGGCCGAAGGCAGCAAAAGCACTGCCATAGAGTTAGTGATGGCTGACGGGAATAAGATAAAAGGCAGTGCCATGCTGGTCAGTACCCCGTATATGGATAATGCCTCTTTATTGGTAAGACCATAGTCGATGAGGCGGCTGGGGATGAAGAATGGCCTCTGCGCTTCCAAGGAGATTTAACACCAGGCGGTTTCCCATAAGGGGCAGAGCCAGAGTCAGGATCGGACCTAAATTAGCAAATATAGGACTATCCCCAAAATCTTCCTCTTCTTTCCCACACTTCTGCTCCCACCTCTGCCGACCTGCGTTTTCAAACCGCGTTTCCTTTTGTCCCTCTTTTCTCTCCCTTTTCTGGGGCGGCACCAGAAGCAGAGCCAGAAATGTAAACACAGCGGAAGCCATCTCCCCGATCAGATGTCCTTCCACTGCCAGCCCAACCGTTACCGGTTTTCCATTTTTTTCCAGATATCCTACCAGCAGCCACACAGCAATCATGCGGATCACCTGCTCTGCGATCTGGGAAAATGATGGGATATGTGCTTTGTTCATTCCATAATAATAACCATTGATACAGGCATGAAGACAGGCAAAAGGCACAGAAACCGCCAATACCGGCAGATATCTGGCTGCCTGAGGCTCAGAAAGGATATAAGAAGCCAGAAATATCTTCCCCTTACACAACAGCAGAACCGGAATCAAAGAAAGACTGAAAGACAGAACCAGACCGCAAAGAAATACCGGCCTTCCTCTCTCCCGGTTAGCTGCTACATATTGTGACAATGCTGTCTGAATAGACCCTGCACACACTGCAAAAGCAATGCTAAACAGTGGATGGATCATATTATAAAGTCCCAGACCTTCCGCTCCAATGGTTCGGGACATGTAGATCCGGTAGAAAAAGCCTAAAACACGGCAAAAAAGCCCGGCTCCGGTAAGAAGCAGTGTCCCTTTTATAAATTCTTTTCGTCCAGGTGAAAGCAACTGACTGAAGTGCAGATCCATAGCTGATTCCCCTTGCTGCCTTTAAAATGTACCCGCAAAATCAGACACCAAAAGATTCCATGGGCACATTAACTATGTTATTCCAGTGTATGAAAAAAAGGCCTGAAGTATTCAGAGCCTCAGGCCTTTTTATGGCTGTTTTATTTTCGATCTTCTTTTATTAATTTAAAAATTCCTGTTACATCCAGCACTTTCCCAATATGATAAAAAATAAAAGCATCAATAGGACACATGATCGCATTCTTTACCAGTCTGGCCGGAAGAAGCACTGCAAATGCCTTACCATAAAGTATCGACAGACACCAGGTATTAAGAAGCACATTGCAGACCAGAGCCACTGTAATATGAGCTGCCAGCACTCTCCAGAAACTAAGTTCCTTCTTATAATAGAAGCTTCCATAGATCAGTCCGGCAAGCATGGCGATCAGCGTAAATCCAGGAAAAAATGCTCCTGTAGGTTTGATGAGATATTTTAAAATATCCATAGCGCCTGCAAAAACACTTCCCACAACCGGTCCGAAAAGCAGATGGACGATTTCATTTGGAATACCTGAAAAACCAATACGCAAGGTACTTCCCAGCTCAATACTTAAAGAGCCTAATACAATGGCAATGGCCCCCAGCATAGCGCATACAGTGACCGTTTTCACTCGTCTCAGCTGTCTGAAGGAACCAGTAAACAAAGTTGCTAATCTTTCCATAAAAAAATTACCTCCTTTGCAGATACCTCATACTACAATCGGAGATAATTTAGATTTTCTCTGATGCAGCGGGATGCGGCTTATGTACCGCAGGAGCCTTGTCTTCTGACAATGATTCCTTTCGTCCGGCTGACAACTCCCTGTTCAGTCGGCACTTAACGCACATAAACCTACTCTGCTTTTATTTGTTTGTATTGTCTTTCGACCATTTTAAGTAACTATACTCTTTTTTCATGAATTTGCAAGTACTTTTTCTATGGTCTCCAGTAAAACGTCCCGTTTTTCTCTTCCCGTACTGCAAAATCTTCGCCTCTCAGATATTCCAGACAGGAAAAACTTTTGCTCATGATCATTTTCAGCTTAATGAATTCTGCTGTGTCTTTTGGTACCTCCGGCATGCCATATGCAATGGTTGCGATCTGATAAATAGTCATGGGCTTTCTTCCATGCTCTAAAATGTTGTGCATAAGCTCTACCTTGTCAAGATAGGAAAATACGATCCGGTCGATCACTTTTTTAGAATCCGAAATTTCTTTATTGTGAGCCAGAAGAAGAAGGCAGTCCTTAAATTCTTTGCGGAACCGTGCCAGTGAAGCAAAATAAGATTTTAAAAGTTCTTCGTCCGGGTAGGTAGTCGCCACAATAGGCACGATCCCATTGATCACCTGGTCTGCACAAAAGAATATTTTATGTTCTTTGTCATAAAGTCCCAGCTGTCCATAGGTATGTCCTCTTAAACCTATGGTTTCAAATGTGTAATCCCCATAATGCAGTTTTTCTCCCTCAGACACAGATTTATAAGGAAAATCCCTGACTTCAAAGGCCCATCCGCTGTGGTTTTCCACTTCTTTTCTTACCTGCTCAAACATCTCCCAGATCTGCGGAGTTTTCTCTGGTGTCACTCCTACGCTGTGAAGCACTTTATCCTGCTCTTTGGGATCTGTTTTCTGGGAACTGTAGAACAGGCAGTCATAATGATGACGTTCTTCCTGTGGATTCTGTAGAGATCGTTGCCCCGGTCTGCATATATACTGTTGCAAGGCCAGAATGGTCATGATGCTTATGAGTTAAAAACACATCCAGATCCTCATAGGAAATATGCAGTTCTTCTAATACATGTTCCATTTTTTCCAGACAATTCTGATCTCTGAAGCCTGCATCGATCATCAGGCTCCTTTCGCCCTTTTTTCCAGGAATAATAAATATATTGATCTCCGTTGTATTGCCCCGGTCTGTTTGCAAAAGAACCTTATAGATCCCCGGCAGAATCTCTTTCATAACCTTTCTCCTTTTTGTATCCTTACTCCTTCATCTGATAACAAGTATAAATCATTCCATCCCCATTGTCCACATTTTCTCCCGGGGTTGTTACGGTTCATGCGTTGCATGACCAGCGGCAGAAATTTAAAAAGCCTCTTCCGCATATCATGCGAAAAAGGCTCTAATCAATCTGAAACAATATAATATTTCTTATGCTGCAAACTGTGCGATCTCATCTAAAATGTTCTGACATTCATCAGAATGAAGGATTACTTCTACTGTCTTAGAACGTGCCAGTGATAACACACCTACAATAGACTTAGCATCTACTATCATGCTGCCGTATTTAACATCTGCATCGCACTCATATCGGTTCATAATGCGAACAAAATCAATAATTTCTTCTGGCTGGTCAAATTTTAATTCAATCTTCTGCATTTTCCAGTTCCTCCTAAGTATATATATATCACAACCGGTACCCGTTGGGGATGTGGCTTACAATAAGCCAGGTCCCGGCTGTGCGGGTTATCTTTTGGACATTTTCATGATAACATTCCTTTTTTTAAGATTCCATGGTAAAATCCTATCATATACGGTAATATTTTTTGATTTTTTTAAGATGGGGTAATATATTCTATGAAATTATTGATCGTTGATGACGAAAAACTGACCCGTGAAGGTATTTTGAAAAGTCTCCCTTTGGAAAAACTGGGGATCCATCACACATTCATGGCTGACGACGGAGTACATGGGCTTGAGACCGCTTTAAAAGAAAAACCGGATCTGATCCTTACAGATGTGCGCATGCCCCGTATGAGCGGGGTGGAAATGGCTGAGGAGATCCTGAAAGCACTTCCTCATACTATTATCCTGTTTATGAGTGCTTATTCCGATAAAGAATACTTAAAAGCTGCCATCAAATTAAAGGCTGTCAGCTATGTAGATAAGCCTCTTGACATGAATGAGCTTACCGAAGCTTTAGCAGAAGGCATGAAACAATATCGTTCTATGTATACCTCTCTTAATGCAAAATGGATGCATGAAGACAACCTCCGCTCCCAGCTTGCACAGCTTTTAACAGAAACAGATACAGAAAAGCAAGCTCCTGTGATCGGGGCACAGTTAAAACCTGCTGTAAATGAAAATACCTGGTTCACCTGTCTGATCCTGGAAAGTCTTACACCCATATCCGAACTTCCCACCGATACACTTACCAGTGTCCGCCGGGAATTTTGGGCTTATCTGGCGCAAAAAGGCTTCCATGCCCTTGACTTTGTAAAAACAGACCGATTTATTATCTGTTTTATCTGCTGCAGTGAAAAACCGGATAAAACAGTCCTGACTAATTGTTCCAGGCATCTTATGGAATCATTTAAGTCCTTATCCGATTGCTTTCTCTCCATGGGACCGGCTGTCTTTGGCTTTAATCGTACCGTTTTTTCCTTTGAAACAGCAAGAGAACTTTTAAAACGCAGCTTTTTCCATGATCCTAATACTCTTCTTTTAGAGGCTGAAAACGAAAACACTGCACAGCCCATAGCAGATATTATGATGGACTTTACCATAGCACTGACAAATAAAAATGAAGAGGACGCTTTAGCCCAGGCAGACCGTTTCTATCAGTCTGTACGCAGCAATCAGAATATTTCCTCCAGTCAGGTCCGCGACCTGTATTTTAAATATCTGGTAAAACTGGATGAGATCAGTATGTCCAACCATATTTCTCTGTGGCAGAGAGAAGGTCTTAAATCTGAATCAATCTGGGAAGGGATCATGGACTGCGCAGCCTTAACAACCCTACATCAGTTTTTCTGTGAAAAAATAAAGCTGTATTTCAGCCGCCTGATCTTAAATAAAGATGAAAATCCGGTTATCTTCCAGATTAAGGAATATCTGCATCAGAACTATGCTGTCCCTTCTCTATCAGTGCCGGATATAAGCGAACATGTCCATTTATCACCTGCCTATGTATGTACTTTATTTAAAAATGAAACCGGGCAGACCTTAAATCAGTATCTTACCGATTACCGCATTAAAATGTCCAAACAGTTTCTAAGTGATCCTCTTTATAAGATCACAGACATTTCTGCAAAAGTAGGTTACAGTGACGGAAATTATTATAGCAAGGCCTTCCGGAAGATCGTAGGGCTTTCACCATCTGAATACAGGGAGAAAATGCTTTGATGAACCTTTTTGACCGTATCCTTCATTATTATATTTATGACATGCGTTTAAAGAAAAAACTGGTGGTATCTCATACCATCCTTTTTCTGATTCCTACTGCTGTACTGATCATTTTCCTCTGTCTTAACATTTTCCGTATTGTTATAGATGACACCATTCGCTCAGAACAGGTTCTCAGCTCCCAGTCTGTGTTGGCTGCTGAAAATCTGGTCTCACATGTGATCCACGCATCTGATACCCTGACTTCCTCCAATTCTGCCAGAGACCTGTTTGATATTACAAATGCCCAGGCTCAGGGACTGATCCCTTCCAGATCCAAGATCAGCAACCTGCTCCGTTTAGCAGATTCTCTGACCGATCATTCTCTGATCGAATCAGTGAAATTTTACTATGATGATCGTACTTACCATAATCTGGAGCAATTTAATTCTCCTGACCAGGAAGTATTTGTTCCCATGTCCCGGATATCCAGTCCCTGGTTTTTAAAACTGGAAAATACCGATACAACACTGCAGTTTCTGCCTAAAGCTGCACTTTCCGAAAAAGAGGCACAGGAAAACGGTTCTTTAGCTTATGTAAAAAAAATCCTATACCGTTCTAACGAAACAAGCAACAATGATGTCGCCGCCTATGCAGTCATATATTTTTCAGAAACAGCATTTGAGGAAATTCTGCAAAAGGACTCTTCTATGAAAGGAGAATATTCTTTTCTCATTAATAACGACCGCGAACTGCTTGCAGCTTCCAGTCCCTTTGTTTTTTCCAGTGATTTTGTGATCCCGGCTTTTGAGTCCGATCCTGATGCCAGCGGACAATTTAATCTTGTAACCTATAATGATTTTTCTGCCTATACTGCCCGTTTCCCTTTGAAAAACACGGACTGGTATATGGTATCTCTGATTCCACAGACAGAGCTTGTCTGGAGAGGACGCTCCGTTATTTTTAATTTTGCCCTTATTTACGGCCTTATTGCTCTGACAGCTCTTTTTATTGCCTATAAACTATCCGAATCCATTGCAGACCGCATTATCGGTGTCGCTTTGCAGATGGAGACGATACGAAAAGGGCGGCCGGAGCCTTTAGCTCTTTCTGATGCAGGAAATGATGAGATCGGCGTATTATCCGGAACTTATAACTATATGACCGCTGAAATCAATCAGCTGATGGATTATGAAGAAAAAGCTGCAAAAGAACTGCGAAATGCAGAGTTTCGGGCACTTCAGGCCCAGATCAACCCTCATTTTCTCTATAATACCCTGGATATGATCAACTGGCTTTCCCAATCCGGCCAAAGTGAAAAAGTAACAGAAGCCGTTCAGGCTCTGACCCGCTTTTACCGTCTTACACTTGGCAGCAAAGATCTGATCAGTACCGTTCAGGACGAGTGACTCACGTTTCTCTCACATGCAGCATGCAAATATGCTACAACGATTGTGCGGAATTTATCGCCGATGTACCGCCTGAACTTGGCAGTTTTTCCATTCCCCGGCTTACTTTCCAGCCTATTGTGGAAAATGCCCTGCTTCATGGCATCATGATGAAAGAGGAGAAACAAGGGACTATCCTTTTAACAGGATGGAAAGAAAACGATGATCTTGTTTTTATCATCTCTGATGATGGTGCCGGTATTCCTCCTGAAAGTTAATTGGGCTTCGATGAAAACAGGTCGCCACCGGCTCTTCTTCCCGGCATGTAGGTGTATCTAATACCAATCTAAGGCTTAAAAGTCTGTACGGCAGTAAATACGGTCTTTCTTTTACCAGTGTACCTGGTCAGGGCACAGAAGTGACCGTACGTATCCCGGCGCTGGAGGATGAACTTTAAAAGCCTATTGGATTTCGAATCATACACTATATACCCAGTTTTCGGAATGTTTCCCGGAAAACTTCTGCTTCCTCCAGAGTGTTTTTCCACCCATATTTTTTCAGATCTACTTTATTATCCACAGATACTTCTACGCCTTCCCCTTCCAGAAGAAGGCGCTGCATATCTATATATTCAAAGGACGCCGCACCAGAAAGTACTCCCTGACTGTTTACCACGCGATGGGCCGGTACTTTTCCTGCCCGTTCTTTTTTTAGTCCATATCCCACTTGTCTGGCATTTTTAGGGAAGCCGCATAAAAGTGCCGCCTGACCATAAGTAATAACCTTTCCTTTTGGAACCCCATTGCAGACAATTCCAAGACGTTTATAAAAATCCATCCACAATCTCCTAATTATAATCTCCAAACTACATCATCAAAATCTTTTCTGTGTCCGTAGTGCACTTCTGAGTTTTATACAAAAGAAAAACAGGAACCTGTTTCCAAGTTCCTGTTTAAATCCTGCAGAAGAAGGGAGTCGAACCCTCAAGGTATTACTACCACACGGACCTGAACCGTGCGCGTCTGCCAATTCCGCCACTTCTGCATTCGCTTATTTAATTAAGCACGGTACTTTTAAGTACCAGTGCGGGAGATGGGACTTGAACCCACACGATCATGCAACCACAAGATCCTTAGTCTTGCCTGTCTGCCAATTCCAGCACTCCCGCAGCACGTGTTATAATATACCATAGGTTTTTTAGTTTTGCAATACCTTTTTGAATTTTTTATTTTTCCATCTCTTTGTAGACAATACCCCTGTATGTTATACTGAAGATAACGCTGATAACGCAGAAATCATCTGTGTTATGGGTCTTTTTTATCTTTGTAACAATTTTACAAAACAAATTTTATGATTGAG
>SCPN01000155.1_pt1 | contig 30770 bp, 59 predicted proteins | sample 6106831 | NCBI WGS metagenome assembly SCPN01 (sample SAMN10720447, study PRJNA508395) | human gut metagenome | isolation source: Participant 1, 0 month
GGCACAGATGTAAAACTGCTGCGGAAAATTCTTCTGATTCTAAATCGGTGGTTTTATTCTAAAGAGTTAGCTCAAGAAAAATTACAAAATTTAAAAGGTAACACCATTGAAGGTGCTAAATTAGCGAAAGACTTAAAATGATAAATGATAAGTTACCTACTCAAATTATGGGTGCCTTTGATAAAATGCTTGCCACAGATAAGAAATCATCTCCTAAGTATAGAAGAGATCCGTTCTTATGTAGACTTTATGGCAAAACAAGTAAGCCTAGATGCAACGCATGTGGCCTATAAACCTGTTCAAACACGCTATGGTACAGCTGTGACAGGCGATTTACGGTAGTCTTATATATGATGGATTTAGAAGCACCGACTCCTTAATTGGTTATGCTGTTCCACCGATAAAGGTGTATCTTTACAGCTTTTACTGTCTGATGATTCTAGCCATGATTATTGGGCTAATGAGTTGAATCATATGTATCAAACCACCAATCTCAAAGGGAGGTAAATAATATGAAATCTTTGAAAGTATTGGCTGTGCAGCTTGTATTGAGACCGTATCTGGTCAGGCTTCGCTAAGGATGTACAAACAATTGCAGGATCCATGGTAGTGCCTAATAATGTAAATATTGTTTCTGCGTCAAAACAAATACACGTGATTTTGTAGAGAAACAATTAAATGAGAACCCTTCAAAATCTTCAATGGCAAACATGATGGCAAAAGAGTTCCTACAAAATTTAGGTACTAATTTTGATGTATACCAATTACAAGGATCCGATAAAACAGGCCAAAAAGATGCATTCGTAGTAGCTGTAGATGTTAAACAAATAGCGCAACAAGTGGCTAAAGAAAAGGCTAATGACCCTATGTTTGTGGCTGTGGAACAGCTCTGATAAAGGCCAAATTGACCCTGTTACAGAACAACTCATGTTAATGCTATTAACAAAGCAAATTCCAACTACACTACAACTGTAGTACCTTTAAATGATCCGAAACGCTATGCTAATCTTAAAGACTCGGTCAGATTGAACTGCTTATAAAACCTAGAACTTACCGTAGAAAATGCAGAACAAGTACATCCGGTGGCTGGTACAAAATATCAAACATATGCAGCAAGCTCTCGCTTGTTATATGCGGATGGAAATGTACAAACTCCGCTCTATGCAAATGCTGCATTTGTGTTAAAGCCAGGCAAACCGGTACTATACGTAGGTGTAACAACTGATGTACAACGGGATTATTTCAAACCAATATTTGACAATGCATTCAAATCAATTAAATAATTTATGATAGATATGCTTTCTACGAAGTATGTCATTTCAGAGGTTACGTATTTATGCTCCGAAGGTGAGCACCATATTGAAACTATTATATTTATTTTAATTATATTTATAAAGGAGAATTATTAAAAGAAACAATTTTCACAGACAAAGCACCAGCAGCAGTAGGTCCTTACTCTCAAGCTAAAGTAGTAGGCGGTTTATTATTCGCTTCTGGTCAAATTCCACTCGATCCTAAAACTGGTTCCATTGTTGCAGGCGGTATCGTAGAGCAAACTGAACAAGGTATGCAAAAACATTGATGCTGTATTGGCTGAAGCAGGTTGTGACTTCTCCGAAGTTATTAAAACAACTTGTTTCTTTGATATCGCTGACTTCAAAGCATTTAACGAAGTGTATGCTAAATATTTCACTTCTAAACCAGCTCGTTCTTGCATAGCAGTAAAAGACCTTCCATTGGGTGCTTTAGTAGAAGTGGAAATTATTGCGGAAGTATAAGATGGATTATATTTCTTTGCTACAGTCAGAGCGTCCTGCCTTCGGTTGCACTGAGTGTTAAACTTATGCGGCTGCAGAAGGCAGTCTCTGTCTTAGATGAGTTTCCTAACCATATTCATGCTCGATGCAGCGCGAATATTATTAAGAACGTCAAATCTGTAGTAATCCCTAATTCTGGTGGTCGTAAAAAGGTCTTGGCCGCCATCACTTTAAGCTATTGTAGGCCATCCAGAGCGTGAACTAGAAGTATTGGAATCTGCTACAGACGAAGATCGTAAATGGCTCGGCACATTATTAGATGCTAACTTCTGTACGGTCTCACTCGCTGAAGGTGTAGATAATCTTTATATCGAAATCACTGCTGAAACAGATGAACATACAGCAGTGGTTCGCATTGAAAACGACCATACAAATGTAACCTATGTTGCTGTAGATGGTGAGATTGTGTCTGAAAACAATCAATGAAATCAGAAGGTCGCCAAAACCGAATATGCAATGACCTTCGATAGCATTTACGAATTTTCTAAAACGGCAGATATTTCTGGCATCATTCCTCAAATCAAACAGCAAGTAGAATACAATACAGCTATTTCTCGAGAAGGTTTGTCTAATGATTATGGCTCCAATATTGGCCAGCTCTTGTTGTTGGATGAAGAAAACCCGTCTCTAGAAACGAAATGTAAGGCTCGTTAGCGCTGGCTCCGATGCGCGTATGAGTGGATGTCCATTGCCTGTAGTTATCTGCTCTGGCTCTGGTAACCAAGGTTTAACCGTATCTGTACCAATTATTACGACTGCCGAGGAACTTGGTAAAAGTGAAGATGAATTGTATCGCGCTTTCGTCTTTGCCAACTTGCTAACTCTTTACGTTAAATCTGGCATTGGTAAATTGTCCGCATACTGCGGTGTTGTATCTGCCGGCGTGGTAAGTGTAGCCGGTATTGCCTTCCTGAAAGGTGATGGCAAGGATATCATTGAGAATACCTTAGTAAATGGTCTTGCTAGCTTATCCGGTATCGTTTTGACGGAGCAAAACCATCCTGTGCAGGTAAAATTGCAATCTCCCTTGATGGCGCCTTTATGGGATATAAACAAGCACGCCTTAATAAAAACTACCAAAAAGGCGATGGCCTTGTAGCATACTCCGTTGATGAAACCATCCGCAGTATCGGTACTGTGGCTCAAGGTATGAAAGAAACGGACGTAGTTATCTTGAATGAAATGCTAAAACACTAATTTAGCTAAAAATATAAGCCCCCGTAAGGGGGCTTTTTTGTATATTAACTTGTATACTATGATATTATAATGTTGATTATATTTTTTATTATTCATAGGATATATAAATTAAATAAACATATAGATTACAATGTATGAAATATTGAGTGGATTATAGGTGCAACATTAATGGGATTAGGTATATTTACAATAATTTTTATTATTATGGCAATAACTACAGTGTTAGGCCCAGTCAAAATAAGTAGTAAATTTTTATTTTATATTGCACCAGTAATATTAATTGCTACATCATTGATTGAAATTTTATTGATAAACAATATTCAATATAGAAATGATTATAGAATTATAAATCTTTCTATAATGTTTGTAAGCTTTATGACGGTAGCATATATTAGGAGTAAACAACCTTTAAAGAAATAAAGTAGGTGTTTTGGTGTTTTTTATAAATTATATTTGGTACTTTATTCTTGTTATATCACTTATATTTGTAATAGTTGGTAGTGTCTATCAAATCAATGGTTGGAACTATAGGATACCGATGGGGCGTGGTGATTTTTTTAAGATCTATATTATTACCTATATAGGCATTATATTCAGTTTATTTTTAACTTATCGCTTGAAGATTAGTGTATATAGTAGCAACCTTTTATATGCTATTATAGTTTGCATTATAGGCGCTATAAGTATATCTCAATTCTTTTTGTGTGGAATGCGAAGAATTGTTGATTTGAAATGGTGTTCCCCTTTATTTTATCCTGTTGTATTTATATCAGGTCTTATATTATCTAAGTATATTCCTGATTTAATATCACTTATGATGCTAGTCCAGCTTTTGCTTTACTTCACACCAGGTAAGAAGTGAGGTAAGCTACTCGGTTTTATAATCTTGTATGAGGTAAATGATGACGGTTTTAATGTTTTTGGTGATATATTTTGGTTCAGTAGTTCTTTTATGTTCTTATAATTTTATTACATGTGGGAACTTTTGGAGAACGGATTATTCTTCATTAAATAGGAAGTGGTTTTCTTCTATAGTCTCATTATAGAGTATTGTCCTTGTAGTGTTACCGCAGGTTAGGTATTTATTTAATGAACCTTATATAAACTCTATGTTAGGTACCATATTATTTGTACTTGTATTAATAGTTTGTAATATGGGTACACAATATATTGGTATTAAGCGTTTGGTTGATATTGGAATTACGAATCCGAAATGGTATTTAGGGATTAATTTTCTTCTCTTAGGTTCTATATTACTTCCTGGAGAAATAAAAAGTATTATTGTACATTCAGTTAATATGGTTGTATTAGTTATGCCACGTCAAACTATTAAAAATAATAAATCACATTGATTTAATGTAGATAGTATATGTATAAAACAAAAAGGGCTGTTTTACAGCCCTTTTTGTAGTTCTTGTCTATTGTAATTTTTTAGGATCTTTAAGTATCAATGATGCCCCAAGGCCCATTACGAGGAATGGCACGAGTGTCATCATAGCAACAGGTAGGGAGTAGGTATCTGCTAGGTTACCTACGACAGGAGCGATGACGCCACCGATAGTTTGGCTCACGCCGAGGGTGATACCCGATGCAAAGCCGATACTTTTGGCTAGATAGGTTTGGCCTAGTACGATAACTGGGCTGTAGCTAATCGCTTTAGCAGCACCAATCATGAGTAGTAGCAAGTAGGCTATAGGCATCATGATAATGGAGGGGAGAAGGTTGGCACCTCTGTTAATAGGAACAGCTGGTAACCAAACTAATAGGGATAGTCTGATAATCTTGATAGGACATATTTGTCGCCTAATAGACCGCCGATATAGGTCATGAAGATACCGATACTAAAGAATACGGTTAAGGCAAAGCTGCCTTGTTCGGGGCTTGTACCGAGCTCGCGAGTCCAGAAAATAGGAATAAATGCATTGATAACGCGGAAGTTTATGATTGGCTCAGGATGATAATAAACAAGATACCAAAGTATTTCCAGTAGTTCTTAAGCGGTTTTGCCGCTACTGCTGGATTTTCTGTAACTACTGCTTGGTCAATGGTATGTGCATGGGCTACAATGGCATGAGTACAAATAGAACTGTTGCGATAAGGAGACCGACTACAGTAAAGCCGCGAATCCGTGGGTCCATAGTATAGGCGATAGTCCCTGCAAAGAGTGGGCCGATGGCAAAACCGGAGCTACCGCCGATGGCGAAGGTACCCATGGCCTTACCTTTTTTGCCACCGCCGAGGCGATTCATAATCTTCGCGCCTTCTGGATGGAAGATAGAAGACCCTACACCTGCTAAGGTGGCACAAACAAGTAAGCTTTCATAGGAACTGAACAAAACCCATCACGCCTGTACTACAAGATAATAGAACGCCAAAGGCGATAAGCCGAGGTTGGTCGTTTGTCTGAAATATACCTATAAAGGCTGTAATAATGATGATAATGCTGTGTTAGCTAAATGAGGAAACCTGCTTGCTCTAAGCTGAGTCCATGGGTATAAATGAACAGGTAAGGGGGCAGGCAACACACTTTGACAGGAGTCATTAATCATGTACTCACTGTAATGAGATAAGGGTAATATTTTTCATAGTAGTGGCCCCTTGGTCTATTTAATAGCAGTATATTATAACTCATAAAATTACCAAAGTGCTGATAAATATAGACAAATAATAGTTAACATAAAGCTATAAAAAATAAATATAGATACAAAAAAGCTAACAATGGTTAGCGCTTTATATAGTTTAGTTGGCAGAGGAGGAGGATTTGAACCCCCGCGCCGGTTGCCCGACCTACCGCATTTCGAGTGCGGACCCTTCAGCCTCTTGGGTACTCCTCCGTGCTTTACGGCGCTCCTTAAAGAAGTCTTTCATAATTTGGCTACATTCATCACCTAGCACACCTGATGCCAGTTCAGGTTCGTGATTTAATCCTGGATGAGAGAGCACATTGAATAGCGATTCTACGGCGCCTCCTTTGTAATCACTAGCACCATATACAACACGGTCTATACGACTGTTAATAATGGCTCCAGCGCACATCGGACACGGCTCTATCGTAACATACAGGGTACAACCAGTCAACCGCCAGCGCTTGAGAACATCGCATGCTTCGCGGATTACGAGGACCTCTGCATGAGCTGTTGCATCATGATCTAATTCACGACGATTATGGTGGCGTGACACGACTGTATTATCTTTACTAAAATGGCGCCAATGGGAATCTCTCCAAGGCCATAAGCCTTGCGTGCCTCTTCCATAGCAATGGCCATGAAATACTCATCTCGAGTGCGCTCATCCATGTTTTCTATCTCTATAGGTGTAATGTCTTTTGTCATTCTCATACCTCTTAATGTATAATATCTTACATAAAGTCTATCATAGTGTACGCAGTAATGCGAATAGATTGTGTGAGGGTATTATGGATATTATATGGTATATGTTTGATATGATTGGCACCATTGCCTTTGCTATCTCTGGCGCGCTCGTTGGGGTAGCACGAAAAATGGATATTATTTGGTATGGCTGTATTGGCGTTGGCTACGGCCATTGGCGGTGGTATTGTGCGGGATATTTTGCTCGGATATTTTCCGCCTAACTCATTGCGCAATGTTGTATATGTGACAGTGGTTATTTCTGTCACTATCATCGTGTTTATTATGTATAATAGCCGCTATCGTAAACATGCGATGGGGCCTCGCAGTCGAGCAGGATATTTGTTAGCTGATGCATTAGGTTTGGCGTCCTTTACTGTAACCGGAGCATCTGCAGGATTTAAACTATATCCTGAGTTGCCAATTTTCATTGTTTTATTAGGAACTATTACTGCCGTTGGGAGGCGGTATTATCCGTGACATGTTGGCACAACGGATTCCGTCCGTTCTGAAAGAAGATGTGTACGCACTTCCAAGTATCATTGGCGGTATCGTTTACTATTTAATGGTTATTTCTAGTTGGGCTGGAGAGGCCGTATACGGAGCTTTTACCGTCGTACTAGTGATTCGATTACTAGCGATTAAATATAACTGGAGCTTGCCAAAGGTGCGATAATTCCTCAATGTTTGCGAATTATTGCAAGTGATATAATTATTCTATTGAGCATTTCATAAAGTGTTAGAAGAGAGTATTATATAACAGTTAATTTTGCGAGTCGGGAGTACTCGCGTACACAGAAGGAGATTTGATTCATGACGAATAAATGGTTGAAAGTAGCATTAATGGCAACAGCTATTGCTACAGGTACATCCATCAATATTGATGCGGAAACCGTATTATATGTCCCTCAAGATGATGCCCTGTAAGCTTGCAATATACAGTTGATACAGCGCGTGAAGCGGGATGACTGTGTTGACACCACCTCAACACTTGATTTCTGGTAAGACGTACCAAGGTCAAGCTGACCAAATTATGGCTTGGGTTGAACAAAATGCAGGCCGTGCAGATGTTATGGTATTGAGCACAGATACTCTTATTTATGGTGGTCTTGTAGACTCTCGTAAACATAACATTCCACTTAGCACTTTAGAAGTCGTTTAAAACGTATTGAAGGTTTAAAAGCGCGTAATAAAAACGTGCGTATTTATGGTTTTGGCACTGTAATGCGTTCTCCACGTGCTAGTGGCGGCGGCACTGAACCAGCTTACTATGCGGAATACGGTCCTACTATCTTCCAAATTGCAGCATTGCAAGATAAATTAGACTCTGGCTCCTTAACACAAGAGGAAACTCAAAAATTGATGAGCCTTCAAGCCTCTGTTCCTGTTGAGTACTTACAAGACTGGTTTGATCGCCGTCAAAAAAATATGAAAATCAACAAAGAGTTGATTGATGAAACTCGCAGTGGTGTATTCGACTACTTTGCATTAGGTCATGATGATTACATCTCAATTATCTCAATCCGCTCTAGAAGGTCGTTACCTCAGCAAATATTCAAGGATATTCCTGTTGAGAAATATGGTAGCTTCCCTGGTGCCGACCAACTTGGGCTCTTGTTGATGGCTCGTTCTCGTACAGACGAAAGTACAGAAAAACCTACATTTTCTGTAATTTACCCACTCGGTGGTGGCGGTAAAACATTGCCAGGTTACGAAGACCAAACCATCGATAAAACAATTGCTCAACACGTTGAGGCCGTAGGTGGCACTATGGTGACACAAGGTAAAACCAACTGTGTTGTTAGCAGTAAATACACCACTTACTACAAGCACTGGTGAATCTGAAGCTTCGAGAACTTCCCAATGATTTCTAATTCTACAAATGCTTTCGTAGATCGAATTCAACAAGCTGTTGATTCTGGTGTAAACGTAAGCGTTGCTGATATTGCTTATAACAATGGTGCGGACAATACATTAGTATCTGCTATGTATAAACGCGATATGTTATACAAAATCGGTGCGTACAATGGTTGGAATACAGCAAGTAATACGGTAGGCTACGCCATTGCGCAAGGGGTATTGCTCAAAACTATGAGCCCAGAAGGTCACCGCAAAATGTTGACTCAACAATATTTGGATAACTGGGCGTACCAAGCGAATATCCGCAAAGATATTTACCGCATGCAAGACTCTATTCGCACAGATAATGTACGTTATTCTGGTGAGTTAAATGAACGTCTTGAAAGCTACTTAGGTGAACGAATTCAAGACTTCGCTGAAAAATACTTGAAAGTAGATCCTCGTACAGTAAAAGCTACATTCCCATGGGGCCGTCTATTTGAAACAGATATCACTGTTTATGACAAACCAGTGGTACCTCTTGAAAAAGAATTGCGCTTGAAACGCGAAGAAGAAGCGCGTATTAAAGCTGAAGCAGAAGCTAAGGCTAAGGCAGAAGCGGCTGCAAAGGCTAAGCTAAGCTGGCCAAGCTGCACCTGCACAACCAGCAAAAGCTGAAGCTCCTAAAACAACAGCATCTGCTGCTCCAGTGGTTAAACAACCAGCTACTACATCTCTAGGTCCACGCATTGTACCGACACCTGCAGTTGTACCTGGTCAATAATGAATAGGCAATGGCTATGAAAAAAGCGTTTTTACCGGAAATTACTTATATGCGAGGCCTCTGTATGCTCGGTGTTATCGGCATTCATGTAGGCTCCTACGCATTGCAAAACCCTTTTGTAAATTTGGAACTCATTAGCGTCTTAGAAATTCTATCTCGCTTTGGAGTGCCTGCGTTTTTCTTCCTCTCTGCATTTGGCTTGTTTTATCATACCTCGGTAGAGGGACCATTCTCATATAAGGAATTTATGCACCGCCGCATTCAGGTGGTGCTATTTCCATATATTACGTGGTCCATCTTTTACTTGCTCTATACGGGGCTGACGGCGCATAACCTAGGCAATCTACGTCCTGGGCCATTGGCGGTTAACTTACTCTTTGGTACATCTATGTATCATCTATATTTTATGGTTATTTTGCTATGGTTCTACGTGATGATGCCATTGTGGCGGGCCATGGTGAAAGTCATCTTAAAACGCCCTGTATTTTGGCTGGTGTTACTATTTGTCATCCAAGTCGGCATCGACTATGTATCATCGTATATGCTCGGCCGTTGGGTGATGGAAAACCTCAGCAATCAGCCTGTGCTGAAATATCTCTTTGATATGCGACTCAACTATTGGGTAATCCACTATGTGTGGATATTCCTCTTAGGTGCCGTATGTGCTGAGCGATATGAAACAGTATGCGACTATATGTGGCGTTATCGGTATCTATTAGGTGCTAGTGCCGTAGGTTCGGTACTTTTGATGCTTGGGTCTTACTACTATGTTATGGACGTATGGCATTACACTGTACTAGAAGCTATTTATACAGTACATCAAATGAGTCCGATGGGTGTTCTGTACACTGGTCTGGGCACGATGTTTAGCTTGTTCTTATTCCAAACATTGCCTATGAATGTAACCATGGAATCTATTTGGTCTGAGATAGGGGATAAGTCCTATGGCATCTATTTAGTTCATCCATTTTGGTTGTTAATCATTTCTGGTGCGATGGCTAAATATAATCTCCTCTATACAGTGGTCAATGTCCTTGCTATGTATGTTATGGCCCTAGGATTGTCGTACTTGACTACAGTAGCGTTGAATTATGTGCCTAAACCATTGCGTAAGTTTATATTAGGAAACTAATTATATAATTAGAAATACATCCGCTAGGATATAGTTTTTAACTATGGTATCCTAGCGGATTTTTGTATATCTAAATAATATCTTTCACAAAGTAAAGTGTGAAAATTTAAAAGTAATTGTGTTATAATAAGTCCATGATTACTACTTGATAGAGTAACGAAATAGAAAAAGAGGTGCTCCTATGCAAGAATTAACATATTTTAACGGTGAATTCGTCGAACCAGGTGCTAAAGTTATCAGCATTGATGACCGTGGCTATTTGTTTGGTGACTCTGTATACGAAGTGGTGCGTGTCGTAAAAGGCCGTTGCTTCGCATTGTCTTACCACCAAGATCGTTTATATCGCTCTATGCGTGAAATGGATATTCCTGTAAAAATGACTCCTGATGATTTGACTGAGTTGCACGAGATTTTAATTGAGCAAAGTGAAATCAAAGAGGGGTATATTTATTTGCAAATCTCCCGTGGTGTGGCACCGCGTCGTCATGCATACGATCGTTCTAAACTAGAACCACAAATGCTCATGTCTATCCGTACTTTAAATTTAGATGAAGTCAATAAATTAGGTGAAGGCGTAAAAGCTATTGCATTACCTGATGAGCGTTGGGACAAAGTAGATATTAAAACGACAAACTTGATTCCAAATATCTTGGCACAAACAAAAGCAGAAAAGAAATTTGCTTATACTGCCATGTTATTCCGCGATGGCATTTGTACAGAAGGCGCTACTTCTAATGTGTTTGCTGTAAAAGATGGTATCTTGTATACGCATCCAGCAGATAATCACATCTTGAAGGGCATTACACGTCAAATGATTGTGACACGCGTTGCACCATCTTTAGGTATTACTCTCATCGAAAAAGAATTCGATCGCGCCTTTGTTGATGATGCGGACGAACTATTCTTTACCGATACAATTGGTGGTGTCATCCCGATTATCAAGCTAGACAAAAATCCTGTATCTGGCGGTAAACCAGGTCATGTGACACTTCGTCTACGTGAAGCTTTAGAAAAATTGATGGAAGAAGGTTTGCCTTAATAGGTAAGCTGATTTCATTAAATGGTAAAAACTTTTACCTTAAGAAAGGAACTTATTTTGATACAATTAAAACACATTAGTAAAGTCTATGAAGGCGCTAATCGTGTGGAAGCCTTGAAAGATATTAGCCTCGATGTTAAAGAAGGCGAAATCTTTGGTATTATCGGTCAATCTGGGGCTGGTAAATCTACATTGATTCGATGCATTAACATGCTCGAAGCACCTACATCTGGCTCTGTTATCGTAAATGGTACAGACTTAACTACACTTGGAGAAGCTGAATTGCGTAAAGCTCGCAAAAATATTGGTATGATTTTCCAACATTTCAATCTTTTGTCCTCTCGCACAGTCTATGACAATGTGGCGTTCCCTTTAGAATTACAAGGGATGAGCAAGGCTGAAATTAAAAATCGTATCGAGCCAATCCTTGAAATTGTAGGCCTTAGTGACCGTATGAACAATTATCCGTCTCAGTTGTCTGGTGGGCAAAAACAACGTGTTGGTATCGCTCGTGCCTTAGCCTCAAATCCAAAGGTTCTCCTTTGTGACGAAGCTACATCTGCTCTTGATCCACAAACAACAGATTCCATTTTGAAATTGTTGAAAGATATTAACGAAAAAGATGGGGCTCACTATTGTGCTCATTACACATGAGATGCACGTTATCCGTGAAATCTGTGACCGCGTAGCAGTTATTGAAGGCGGCGTTATCCTTGAAGAAGGTAGCACTGTTGAAGTGTTCACACATCCTCGCGAAAATACAACAAAAGAGTTCATTAGCTCTGTAGTGAGTGATAACTTACCTCCAGAAGCTTTAGCACATTTAGAATTGCATGACCAATGGATTGCAGGTACAGCTCCATTAGTACGCCTTAAATTTACAGGACAAGCTACAGATGAACCTGTAGTAGCAGGTCTTGTACGACGCTTTAATCTAGATGTAAGCATCCTTTTTGGTGGCATCGACTATATCCAAAATACATGCGTTGGTCGCCTTATCGTCATCTTAAATGGTGATCCTGAAAATGCACAAGCAGGCTTGGACTACATCAAAACGTTACCAATTGAAAGCGAGGTGATCGGTTATGTCAGAGCAAATCATTAATCTACTCATAACTGGTACCCTTGATACATTGCAAATGACCATCATCTCTACGGTAATGGCAATGTTATTTGGTATACCTCTCGGTGTCGTTTTGGTGGTAACGTCTAAAGGTCACATCTTAGAAAATGTAGCTCTTAATAAAGTGTTGGGCGCCATTGTAAATGCGACGCGTTCTGTACCTTTCATCATCTTAATGGTTGCTATCATTCCGTTTACTCGTATGGTGGTAGGTACATCCATTGGTACAACTGCAGCATGTGTGCCTTTGACCATTGCGGCAATTCCATTTTTGGCACGCCTTGTAGAAACGTCTATTAAGGATATCAACTATGGTGTTATTGAGGCGGCTCAATCCATGGGTGCAAGCCCGTTTCAAATCATTTGGAAAGTATTATTACCTGAAGCATTGCCTACGATTATTGACAATGTAACGGTTCTTATCGTTAACCTCATCGGTTACTCTGCGATGGCTGGTGCTATTGGCGGCGGTGGTCTCGGTGACATTGCTATCCGATATGGTTATCAACGTTTCCAAGCAGACATTATGATCGCTACAATCATCATCTTGATTGTATTGGTACAAGTTGTACAAATGATTGGTGATGCTTGGTCTAAAGCGATGAATAAGAAGTAGGAGGATCCTATGAGTATCAATGAAAAATTGAGAAGTCAACAAAACGATGAGTTATTCACCGCTATTTTAACACTTGAAAATACAGAGGAATGCTATGCATTTTTTTTTTTCGAAGATATTTGTACGATTAATGAATTAAAAGCTTTATCTCAACGCTTGCAAGTAGCAAAAATGTTGCGCGCAGGGGATAGCTATGAAGAAAATTGTAGAAGAAACAGGTGCGAGTACTGCTACGATTAGTCGTGTAAAGCGCTGTTTAGTATATGGTGCTGATGGCTATACATTAGTACTAGATCGTCTAGGTGCAAAATAATATAAACTAGCATGACAACGGTGGCCCTTTGGCGACCGTTGATGTGCTATCTGTAGGAGGTTTATATGGAGTGGCTCATTGAGGTAACAGGTTTACCATTTGATATCCTTATACTTATTTTGCTCGCCGTAGCGGGGGCTTTCGCAGGATTTGTTGACTCCATTGTGGGCGGCGGTGGACTCATTTCTGTACCAGCTATGTTATTAACAAATCTTCCGCCTAGTATGGCCTTGGGCAGTAATAAATTATCCAGTATTTTTGGCGCTGGTAGTGCATCGATTACGTTCTTGAGAAATCACATGGTTGATTTTTCTTTAGTTCGTAAACTATTGCCCTTTACCTTTATTGGCTCTATGATTGGTACATTAGCGGTTGTATCGTTACCGCCATTATATGTAAAGCCCATTATTATCATCTTGCTCGTTTGTGTAACCCTTTTTGTGGTATTCAAAAAGGATTGGGGAGAGGTGAACCGCACTTCTGCAGTAGTGGGTAAAGCTCTATATATTTGTATGGCCTTTGCTCTTGGTATTGGTGCCTATGATGGTTTCATTGGACCTGGTACAGGAACATTTTTGATAATGGGCTTTATCTTTACAGGTTTTGATTTTTTACATGCATCAGCTAATGCGAAAGTATTAAACTTTACTAGTAATGTAGCGTCTTTATTGGTATTCTTATATTTAGGGCATGTCAATATTACGTATGGTCTTGCCACCGGGGCGGGTCAAATTATAGGCGCATATTTAGGCTCTCATTTAGCTATTGCTAAGGGCTCGTCTTTAGTGCGTGTAGTATTCTTGTCGGTGACGACGGTAATGTTGTTGAAATTAGTGTATGACTATGTTTCAACGTTATAGGAGGGCAAAGTATGCCTCATAAAAGTGATGTACAAGTGGCATTGATCAGTGGTGGTACATCGGGTATTGGCTTTGCTACGGCCAAGCTTTTACTCAAAGAAGGTTGGTGCGTAGTCATCAATGGCCGAAACGAAAAATCTGGTCAAAAAGCTAAGACTAAGTTGCGCCGCTATTCTTCAAAGGTACAATATATTCAAGGTGATGTATCTAAACTTGAGGATTGTCAGCGAATTGTAAAAGAAACAGTAGATTTGTTTGGTGGAGTGTCTGCTCTTGTAACAGCTGCAGGCTACTATGAGGAAGAGTTGTTAGCGGATGTAACAGAGGCCGCTTTTGATGAAATGTTTGGTACTAATGTAAAAGGTACAGTTTTCTTGTGCCAAGCGCTTCCTTATTTGCGCTCTGCAAAAGGTAGCATCGTAACGGTAGCTAGTGATGCAGGTTTACAAGGTAATGTAGCGTGTTCTGTATATGGTGCGTCAAAGGGAGCTGTAGTGAGCTTTACAAAATCTCTATCCCTTGAAATGGCACCTCACAGTGTTCGTGTAAACTGCGTATGTCCTGGTGATGTAGATACATCATTAGTAGATAAACAGATTGCTAATACTCATCAAGATAAGGCTACTGCGAAGGCTGAAATGGGGCAACACTATCCATTAGGCCGTATTGGCAAGCCGCATGAAATCGGAGAAGTAATTGTATTTTTGTTGAGTAATAAGGCGTCTTTTGTGACAGGTGCAGCCTGGACAATCGATGGAGGACTCACAAGTTGGTAATATAGAAAATATTGGAAGTTATTATCTATAGATAATTAGAAAAATTCATTTCACTTCTATCAATAGAATGGTATAATAATACTAATAATAAGACCTATAGTTGGTTCACAACAAAGGAGAATACTTATGGCAGAATATAATGGCGTAACACTTGAGCCCCTTATGGATGGATCTCAAGATCGTGACTATCAAGTTGAACAATTTATTCTTCTGGGGGGCAGGTCGTGCAGCAGCATTGGCATTATCCTCTAAATTCAGCAGTGTTGCTTTGTGCGCCAATGCTACGTACATGGTAACTCGCATTGCTCATCTTTATGATGTAGAATTGCAAGCAGGTGCTGTAGTTGGTTTAGTAGGTGGTCTTAGCACAGCTGTAGGTACAGCTATTTCTTCTTATTCCTTTGAAAGCAGTTCGCGTTCCTGTAGCGATTGGCTTAACTTATGCTATTGGTAAAATTGCACATATTTGGATTCAAGATGGCATGCCTTCTGATATCGAACGTTACAAACCGATGGTTGCTGAATTCCTTGAAAATGGCAAAGCTATTGCTTCTGAAATCGTTCGTGATGCAAGTGCTAGTATTCCTTTCACTCAAGGTCAACGTGACGTATGGGCTGGGATTGCTAACGAAACAGGTCTTGCTAAAGAATCTTTAAAGCAAGTTTACGATGAAAAAGTAACACCTGCCATCAATAAATGGAATAATGAAACAAAATACCAAATCCATGATAACGCAGCAGAAGTGGTAGCTAAAGTATCTGATGCAGCTAAAGAGAAAATTGATGTTGCAAAAGAAAATATTGACATAGCAAAAGAATTGGCTAAAGGTGGCGTAGAAGTAGCTAAAGCTTCTGCGCAAGTAGCAGTAGACACAGTAAAAACTAAAGCTTCTGATGCTGTAGAGACAGCAAAAGATGCGGCTGCAAACACTGTTAGCACAGCGAAGATAAAATTGGTAGTTTGCGCAAATAAGCGCTGAAGGATTATTACGATGAATCCCATAAAAATTATTAAATACGGTAAGTATTTTAACGAATCAAGATTTGTAGGCTTTCTTGGCCGATATGGTAAGAAACTTGCCTTTGTACAACAAGCGGTAACCTTATTCCTCTGTTTACGAGATAAAGATACTCCAAAATATGTAAAAGCAGTCATTGCAGGTGCCTTAGGGTATCTCGTATTGCCTGTTGATGTTGTACCGGATACGATTGCTGTATTAGGTTGGGTAGATGATGTGGCCTTTAAGATTGCGAATCGTTACATTAAAACGAGTCATCAAGAAGAGGCAAAAAAATTCTTTCCATTTGGTAGCAGTCGCTAACTTTTACCATTTTAGGCAGTTTGATCCCCAGTGATTGAACTGCCTTTAATTATTTGACACACTAAAGTAATAGATATAGAATAAAAATTGTATACTATTTAAAAAGGACAGAATTTATGCATATTGCTTCAGTAAATGTACGATTTTACGAAACCGATATGATGGGGATTGCGCACCATAGTAATCACTTTAGATGGTTTGAAATGGCGCGCATTGAATTCCTTCGTAAGATCGGTGTCACTTTGTGGGATATGATGAATGAGGATATTGTGTTTCCTATTATGAACGTATCTTGCAATTATAAAGAACCAGCGAATTTTGATGATGAACTTCACATTGAAACGTACTTGGTTAAAATGACGCGTGCTCAAATGGTTTTCCGTTATCGTATGAAACGCGCTAGTGATGGTGCGCTTCTGGCAACGGAGAAACTAAGAACGCTTTATGTCGAAATCAACAGGAAAGATTGTGCGATTAGACGATACTTTTATCAGCCCATGTTAGCAGCTGTTGAGGAGATGCCTAATGAATAATGTACAACAATTGCCTATCGGTGTATTTGACTCTGGTGTAGGCGGACTATCAGTATTAAAGGTATTACAAGAACAATTTCCAAATGAAGATTTTATCTATATCGGTGATAATGCCAACAATCCTGTAGGCAATCGCAGTGATGATGAAATTACGTTTTAGCATGCCGTATTGCAGAGGCGCTTGAGAAGCAGCCTGTTAAATGGATGGTTATTGCTTGTAATACTTTCACCGTTGTTGCCCTTGATGAGGTACGTGAACGCGTATCCGTTCCAGTTATTGGGGTTTCTCAAGGCGTTAAAACCGCTATTAGTGAAAGTAAAGTAATACTATTGGTATTATGGCTACTGTGGCTACTGTAAACAGCCATATTCATAAGCATGTCGCGTTAGAAGTTGATCCTGAAGTGCTGGTGTGGGAACAACCTTGTCCAGAGTTGGCGGGGCTTATTGAACAAGGTCATTTAGATGACTTTTCGTTCGTTATGTGTGTGAAGAGTATGTAGAGCCTTTGCTATCTCGTGAGATTGACGTAGTTGTTTTGGGCTGTACTCATTTCCATTTGTTAAACCTTTATTAGAGGAATTAACTGCTGGTCGTATCCAGTTTGTAGATCCTGCTTATGAAACGAGCAATCTTGTTCGTCGTATTTTAGAGCATAAGAACCTCTATAACCCTCAAGAAAACCTTGGTACGGTGAAACTGTATTTCACAAAAGATATTGAGCTTGGCGACACATTAAGTGCGTCCTTCCTCGATACAAATCGTCGTACCATTGACATATTACACTATAAAGGAGATGCCCTATGTGGTTTTATAACATCCTAACTGTAGTAGTATCCATCATTGTGGCTATTGCAGTACTGTATTTATTATTCCGTTTGTTCGCATTGAAACAAGGTGTGATGAAAGGTTATTTTGTTGCCAAAACGACAACTAATTTCCAAGTATCCGATCGAAACTTTGAATCGATTACATTGTTCTGTGACGTTCCTTTCGTAAATAAAGGTCGTCAAAATGGTACGATTATGGACTTATTCCCACGTCCATTATTGCCTGAGGAACAATTTGATTCTGTGAAAGTAGACGCATGGGCTATGGATATTAATCGCCCACGTCACGATGGATATTTTGAAGCTGTTATCATTAAACCACGTAAAGGTGGCACTATCCGTGTATATGTTACGTTAATAGGTAAAAGTGGCAATATTCGAGAGGATATTAAGGGTTTCCCATATATGAATATCGACATTTACTACCAAGTGGTTGGTCGTGAAGATTACCACATTGATAAACAACGTATTCGTTTGACCCCAGAAGAAGTAGAGGCCGCATTAGGCCAATAAGGAGGCATTTCAATGGCAGAATTAGAGTTAGTATGTGTACCAACACGTATTCTTACAGATAATGATGACATCGTAGATGCTATCGTTGAATATGGTGGTCATAATATTGGACCAGAAGATATCGTATGTGTAGCCGAATCTGTAGTGGCTATTACACAAGGTAATTTCACTCGTCCAGAAGAACTAGACGTATGCTGGCAAGCTCGTTTAATTAATCGTTTTATCCATCCAGATGGCTCTATGGCATCCATTTATGGTATGCAAGCGGCTATGGATGTAGATGGTAAATGGAAGGTGTTAGGCGCATTTATTTTAGGTGCTATTGCTAAGATTTTCCGTAAACCAGGCGTGTTCTATGCTATTGCTCGTGCAGCATCTTTGGCTGACGATGTAACAGGCACTATGCCTCCATTCGATAAACATATCGTACATGGCCCTAAAAACCCTGATAAAGTAGCAGAGAAAATCGTATCTCGCACAGGTTGCTATGGCGCTGTAGTAGCTGACGTTAATGACTTAAAACGCTCCGCTATCTTAGGTACAAGCCGTGGCATTGATGCTAAGAAAATTGCACAATTGTTGATCGACAATCCATTTGGTAATGATAGCCAAATGACTCCAATTGTTATCATCAAAAATTACGCATCTGTATCTGGTAAATAACAGAAGGCTGTACTCATCACATAGAGATGGGTACAGCCTTTTTTATATTGTAATTAGGAGGTTGTATGTTATTAGGTTTAGACGTAGGTGGTACTTTTACCGATGCCGTAATTATTGACGGTCATCGTGTAGTATCATCTGCTAAAGACGGACTACAAAGGACAATGCAAATGGGATAGGTGAGGCCTTAGATGCAGTCCTAGATGGTTGTGATACATCAAATATTGAACAAGTAACCTTATCTACTACCGTTGTGACAAATACCATCGTAGAAAAAAAGGAGCAGGTTGTAGATCTGTATGTGGTAACAGGGCCTGGTCGTAATGTAGACGACATATTTCCTGTGAGCCCTATATATCTTCAAGGCTACATAGACCACAGAGGTATCGTTGTAGAGCGTACCTCTACCGATGGCGTACGTGGTATAGCTCGTATGGTACAAGAACGAAGTGGTACAGATTTGGCCGCTGTATCTGCAAAATTTGGTGTCCGCAATCCTCAAGAGGAATTATCTATAACAGAAGCGTTACAAGAAACGTATAATACCATATCTAATGGCAGTTTATTAAGCGGTTCCTTGAACTTTCCTCGCCGTACTATAAGTGCTTACTTTAATAGCGCTGTAACGCCCGTATTTACGGTGTTTAAGAAAACGTGGAAGATGCGCTGAGTGCACGAAATATTAAAGGCCCCACTTCACATTTTAAAGGCCGATGGTGGTTCTCTACCTATGGAGCATATGGTAAGCCGACCTGTAGAGACTGCTTTTACGGGACCGGCTGCTACTGTGCTTGGTTTATCTGCTCTCGGTGCTATAGGTAATGCGCATACAGTGGCTCTAGATATTGGGGGCACTACCACAGATATTTCCCTTTGGAAGTATGGTAAACCATTGATGACAAAAAATGGTGTATCTATCCGTGAGTATCCAAGTGCAGTACGATCCTTTGCCGTTACTTCCGTCGGTATCGGCGGTGAGTCCGTAGTTCGTATAGTAGATGGTGAAATCAGGGTAGGTCCTGAACGAGTAGGTCCATCAGCGGCTTTAGGTGGCCATGAACCAACCTTGGGGGATGCTCTCATCGTATTAGGTCGCGCGAATTATGGGTGATGCTGAGCTTGCTATACAATCCTTACAACAGTTAGCTGATGTGTTACAGGCTAATGGGAAATACGGCGAATGAAGATACATTGGGAACCATATTTGAAAAGCAATGTATTCATAATATGTCAGCTCTAGATGTAGCACAGCTTATTGTTGAAAAGGCATTAGAAACAATTCAACATGGCATCGATGAGGTGGTACAGGCAGAAAATAAACGACCTGTATATGTAGTAGCAGATATTGTAAAACCCGATGTCTTTGTGCCAGCCCAAATCGTCGTAGTGGGCGGTACAGCGCCTAGTTTAGGGTCCAAGTATAGGCGAGATTTAAATTTGCCTGTTACCATTCCAGAAAATGCAGCTGTAGCAAATGCTATAGGTGCAGCATTAGCACTATCTACTATTGAACTAACCGTTGACGTCGATACAAAACGTCGCTTCGCTTGTCATTCCTGAGTTAGGTATTAAGCAGCAAACCTGTACCTTAAAACGAGCTGAACAAGTCGTAGAGCACGCAAAAGGCTCTGAAGAGGCATTGCGCTTGGGACTAGACAAAACGCAAGAGGTGGAGGTTATTAGCATTGAAGATTTCCCCGTTGTTGAAGGTTGGCAATCTATGGAACGTCTAATTACGGTGAAAGTACAACTAGCGGCGGGGGTGAAACACTATGTGGAATAAAGGACTATCCTATCGAGAGCGTCATGGACTTATTAGTGACACGAAAATAAGGTTTAATACAGTTAAACTGTTAAATCGGACAAAATTGTTAGGTCTAGTCTCAGTTTGACTGGAAGATTTCAGAAACGCATCCTGAACGACAAGGAGCGTTTGCTCTATACGCGAGATCAAATCGTAGAGGAAGGTTTATTAGACATCTCAAATATTAGAGAATATAATCCTATCGTAGCCGATTGGGATACAATAGAGCGTGTTCATGTAGGTGCGCCTGACTTAGAATCCTGGGTAACGGAAGCACATCGTGTATCTGCAGGAGGCGCTATTGCGGCTGCTGATGCGGTTGTGCGTGGAGAGGTAGACCGTGCATTTGCCCTCGTTAGACCTCCAGGACATCATGCGATGGCTATGGTACATGGTATTCGTGGTTTCTGTACTATAAATATTGAAGCTGTTATGATTCAACATATGCGCCAAACCTATGGCATAAAACGTGTTGCTGTGGTAGATACAGACGTGCATCATGGCGATGGCTCTCAAGATGTGTTCTACCACGATCCCGATACTCTATATATTAGTTTCCATCAAGATGGTCGCACGCTATATCCAGGAACTGGCTTTATGGATGAGTTTGGTGGACCTCAAGCTATCGGAGGCAATATAGATATTCCATTACCACCAGGCACTGGTGACGAAGGGTTGATGAAGGTTATGCGCGAATTAGTATTACCTATATTAGAGGGATTTAATCCGGATATCGTCATCAATTCAGCAGGGCAAGATAATCACTTTAGCGATCCTTTGGCGAATATGCAGGTTACTGCAAAAGGCTATGCCGAGCTTGTAGATTTATTGCAAGCTGATATAGCTGTCTTAGAAGGTGGTTACTCTGTACAGGAGGCGTTACCTTATGTAAATACAGGGATTATTTTATCTATGGCAGGCCTTGATTATAGCAAGGTCATAGAACCTGCCTTTGATCCTGTTAAATATAAGCAAAGTCAAAATGTAACTACCTATATAGATGACCTCATTACTAAATGGAAGGTGCAATGGGCTAATCGCCATAAGATGGCCGAAGATGAGCGCCTAGATGCGGGAGATGTTTGGTCTAATCGCTATAACGTAGTATTATGATGAAACGGGCGTACAAGAGGAGCGCCTTGAAAAGGTGCGCATGTACGAAGATAAGGTTAGGCTGGCATAGCGTACTTTCACGGGGCCAATATGGACCTTATGGGCCACAAAGTGTATATGCTATGTTCATCCCTTGGCAAGGGGACGACGAAACACGGCAAGATGCGATTGTAGAGGCTAAAAGAGCTAAAGCAGAGGGCGGGGCAAGTCGTTATGTTGTGGTAGATCCTCTTGGTGAAGGACAATATGAACTATAGTGCTAGTATTAGTTGTGTTAACATGAGCGATGTTACGGCACATGGTATTACATTACAATATGCTTTATAGTGCTAAAAAATAGAAAAATTGTGATATAATAGAAGAAATAACGCCCCTTTATGTAAGGGGCGTTCTAATGTTAGTGTTAGAATGGAGGTTCCTGCGCAGCGATAATAGAACAGCAGGTCAATTGCGACCTATTAAAATAACACGGAATTTTACAGAGTATGCAGAAGGTTCTGTACTCATTGAGTGCGGCAAGACTAAGGTTATCTGTACAGCTACTGTGGAGGATTCTGTGCCACGCTGGCCAAAGGATCCGACCGAGGTTGGGTAACGGCGGAATACTCCTTGTTGCCACGCTCTACCCAAACTCGCGTAAGCCGTGAAGCTGCAAAGGGTAAACAAACGGGCCGGACTGTAGAAATTCAACGTCTTATCGGTCGTGCATTGCGCTGTTGTAGACCTTGAAGCATTAGGAGAACGTTCTATCACTATCGACTGCGATGTGATTCAAGCCGATGGCGGTACGCGAACAGCATCTATTACCGGTGCCTTTGTGGCCCTCGTTGATGCGGTGGACTTCACCTTTGGTGGCGCAGGCAAATTTCCAATTACTGACTTCTGCGCAGCCATCTCCGTAGGTATTGGTCCAGAAGGGCCTATTACAGATCTTTGCTATGAAGAGGATAGTACAGCTATCGTTGACATGAACGTGGTGCGCACAGGTTCTGGCAATATGGTTGAAGTACAAGGTACAGGTGAACATGGTACGTTTAACCGTGATGAACTCAATGCATTACTCGACTTAGCGGAGGTCGCTACAGATGAGCTCATGGCTAAACAACGTGAAGTACTTGGTGCACAGCAGCAGATAAAGTAGGTAGGTATATCCTACAGTTCCGGAGGTGTAAGATGGAACAATTTGTACTTAGCTACAGGCAATAAAGGGAAAATTCGTGAATTTTCTGAGGCTTTCTCCCATTTATCTATCGACTGTGTACCTGTAAAAGAGGTCATTACCATTGAGGAACCTGAGGAAACAGGTACAACCTTTATGGAGAATGCGCTTTTAAAGGCTCGCTACTACGCAAAAGCTACAAATCGTCCATGCCTTGCGGACGACTCTGGCATCACTGTAGATGCTCTTAATGGTGCACCAGGTGTCTATTCTGCTCGTTATGCAGGTCATCATGGTGATGATAATGCTAACAACGAAAAGCTAATTCAAGAGTTACAAGGAAAAGCTGACCGTACAGCTCATTATGTATGTGCCTTAGCACTCGTATATCCTGATGGTCGTGAGGTAACCGCTGAAGGCTATTGCGATGGACTCGTTCAAGATGACCCCAAAGGGGACAATGGTTTCGGCTATGATCCATACTTTATGTACCTGAATTTGAAAAGACAATGGCAGAGCTTACCATCGAAGAGAAGGAAACCATAAGTCACCGTGGTCGCGCATTACGTGAATTAATTAGTAAACTTTGATATTTTTGAACTATATGATATAGTTCATATAATATGTAATATAATAGTATTAGAGAATTTATAAAATGAAACGAATTGGTATTTTGAGTGATACCCATGGGTATCTAGAGGATATTGACCTCGTCTTGGCGGCTACGACCAATCAAGATATTGACATGTGGCTTCACGCTGGTGATTTGGGCGATGATGCGCGCTATATGCAGGAGCATACGAATGTACCTGTTTATGCGGTGCGCGGCAATAACCGCGTACAACCACCTGAGCCGCGAGAACAGTTGATTCCTCTAGAGGATACCTATATTTACATGACTCATGGAGATAAGGTATCATATTATAATCGAATACAAGAACTGACTCATTTAGGTACCTCAATGGGGGCGCGTCTCATCGTGGCTGGTCACAGCCATCATCATGGTGAGGTTCGTTCTGGTGATGCGGTGTTCGTCAATCCTGGCAGTATTTCTTTTCGCTCCGAGACCGCTCTGTGGTACCTTGCCATCGTTACCTACGATAATGGGCAGTTTGATGTAGAGTTTGTGTATAAACAAGATCTTGTTTAGTTATATGATGAAAGCTTCGTTTTGAAACTTTCAAAAGAAATAGTAAGTCTATGCATGGAAAGGGTTATGACATATCATGGATACACCAGTTAAAGCAAAGCCTAAAATGAAATTATACGGTTTTAATAATCTCACAAAGACGTTGAGTTTTAATATTTATGATATTTGTTATACTCGTACGGAAGAAGAGAAAAAACAATATATTCAGTACATTGATGAAGTATACAATGCAGATCGTTTAACAGCTATTTTGACGGAAGTAAGCCGTATTATTGGGGCTAACATCCTTAACGTAGCGAAACAAGATTATGATCCTCAAGGTGCGTCTGTTACGATTTTGATTTCTGAAGAGGAAATTGAAAAGGAAGATGTAGTCATGCATCTTGATAAATCTCACCTTACTGTACATACTTACCCTGAAAGCCATCCGCACAAAGGGATTAGTACATTCCGTGCCGACATTGAAGTGTCTACATGCGGTCAGATTTCTCCTCTTAAAGCACTTAACTATTTGATTCAAAGCTTTGATTCCGATATCCTTACATTGGACTACCATGTACGAGGCTTTACTCGTGATGTATCTGGTAAGAAAATTTATATCGATCATCGCATCAACTCCATCCAAAACTACATTAACTCGAAAACTCGTAACATGTACAACATGATCGATGTAAACGTATACCAAGAAAATATTTTCCATACAAAAATGATGCTAAAAGAGTTCGATTTGGATAACTATCTCTTCGGTATTACTGAAGCTGAATTGAGCGAACGTGAAATTAAGCAAATTAAACAGCAATTAAAACAAGAAATGATGGAAATCTTCTATGGACGCAATTTGCCATCTGTAAAAGCTTAATATTACATTTGAAAATTTTCAAAATTTATATATAGCTAAATACGAATATAATACGTAAGTAGATAAGCCTTAGTTGGCTTATCTACTTTTTGTTTGCTTATCACGGTTTTTAATAACAGAAATTAATAGCATTTAAATCTAAAAAAATCGATAATTATATCGAAAAAACTTGTGTTGTTATTTATCATTTTGTATAATACAATTAGTTTAAGGTATTAATTACCGACTCTAAAGAGTCCGAGTGTATCCACAAAGGAGAATTGTTATGGACGTACGTGAATTAGCAGTACAGAAAAAACGTGAATTGAAAGGTTTCCTCACTGTAGGGACTAAATATGAATTGAAAGACGCACATGACTTGTCTGTAGCGTACACCCCAGGTGTAGCAGAGCCATGCTTGCGTATTAAAGATAATGAAGCTGAATCCTTCGAATTAACATGCCGTTCCAACATGGTTGCCGTAGTTTCCGACGGTACTCGTGTACTTGGTCTTGGCGATATCGGCGCCGCAGCAGCATTGCCTGTAATGGAAGGTAAATCCTTATTATTCAAAAATTCGGCGATGTAGACTGCATCCCATTGGTTGTAGACACTAAAGATGCTGATACTTTGATCAACACTGTAAAATTGTTGCAAAAAAACTTTGCTGGTATTAACTTGGAAGATATTTCCTCTCCTAAATGCTACGAAATCGAAAATCGTTTGAAAGAAGAATTAGAAATCCCTGTATTCCATGATGACCAACACGGTACTGCAATCGCATGTTTAGCTGGTGTAAAAGGCGCTCTTCGTTTAGTTAAAAAAGATTTAGCTACTGCTAAAATTGTTGTAAACGGTGCTGGTGCGGCGGGTGCTAATATTGCTCGTTTATTGTACCTTGCAGGTGCTCGTGATATCACATTATTAGTATCCTCTGGCGTATTGCACAAAGATTACAAACGTCTTGACTCCTTGCAATCTGAATTGATCGACTTGCTTAAACTTGAAGAAAAACATGGTGGCTTGGCTGAGAATGCTAAAGGTGCTGATATTCTTCTTGGTGTATCTGCAGCAGGTGCTTTCACTAAAGACATCTTGGAAAACTTGGCTGATGATGCAATCGTATTCGCAATGGCTAATCCTAACCCGAAGCTACATATGCAGATATGAAAGCTGCTGGTATCCGCGTTGCTCGTACAGGTCGTTCTGACGCTCCTAACCAAATCAACAACGTAGCGGTATTCCCTGGCGTATTCCGCGGTGCTATCGACGTACGTGCTTCCCAAATCACTGATGAAATGAAATTAGCTGCTGCTGATGCTTTGGCTAACTTGATTCCTGATAGTGAATTGAACGAAAACGTAATGCCATCCGTATTCGATCCTCGCGTAGCTCCAGCGGTTGCAAAGCAGTTGCTGAAGTTGCTGTAAAACAAGGTATCGCTAAAAACCCTGGCGTAGTAGAAGACGGTAGCTACGAAGGTTAATCTATTTGCTGTAAAGCATTGGTATAACCATAAAATAACTATAGAACAATATGACATACCTCGAAGGGGTGCATGTTTTGCATATAGATGAATAAAATTTAAAAAATTAATGAAGTTGTAAAAAAGTACTTGTCACTATTTTGTATCGATGATATAATTATTTTCGTTGCAGAGCGATACTCGAAAGAGTAGAAAACTCAACAAGAGTAGTGGTTGACATCAACTACCGGGTTTGCTATAATAGCAAAGTAATTAATGACGGGGCATAGCGCGGTTTGGTAGCGTACACCTGGCTTGGGACCAGGGTCGCAGGTTCGAATCCTGCTCCGACCATTTTATTTGCGGGTGTAGCTCAATGGTAGAGCCCCAGCCTTCAAGCTGGTCGCGAGGTTCGATTCCTTCACCCGCTCCATTTTTTTTTGCCTTTTTTAGGGTAAAACGTAATATTGACGATATATACTACATAATTTATACTATAATAGATAATTACATATATAGGTAATCCACATGGTTCAGTAGCTCAGTTGGATAGAGCAACCGCCTTCTAAGCGTGCGGTCGGGGGTTCGAATCCCTCCTGGATCACCAAAAATTAGCACCTTGCTTATGCAAGGTGTTTTTTATATTTTTATAAAGGTAAAAAGTTTAGATTCTCATTTTATGGTATAATATGAATGTTAAATGAAAAATAGCTAGATTAATCTAGTTTGATACAGATGATGAATAGGGGTGGATTCATGGCAATAGGAATTATCTATATAATGTCTACAGTTGTACCTGGACTTATTAAGATCGGCAAAACAGGGATGATAACTTTGAAAGAAGGATGTATAATCTTGAACGTCATGGATATAATAATGTTGTTGGTTTAAAGAGAGAGTTTGCAATTGAAGTAGATGATTACGATGAAAAAGAGAAATTGTTAGATGATATTTTTAGTAAAGTAGAGTTTTAAATTCAGAACTTTTGCCTTAGATCTTGATTTGGTTATTCAACTACTTTCATCATTTGAAGGTAGACAAGTTTATCCTGTTGATCGTACTAAAGAAACAACTTTTGACGAGGCTACAAAAGCAAGAGCTGTCAAAGTTGATTGGGAAAAAGTTCCAGATGGTTATTACTATTTAAATGAAACGAGAAATTTGGCGTAGTTACTGCTACAATGAAAGTTAGAAGATGGTATGTTTACTGTATTAAAAGGTAGTATTTGTGCCCGACTAAGTCCGAATGGATGCGGATGCTCGGAAAAGTGCTTTGATAGAAATGATACTTTACTTGAGGATGTAAGTTGTAATTCCCCATCTACTGCAGGTTGGGTAGTGTTGGGAAATGCTAATAATGGTTGGACTGTTTGGAAAAATGAATCAGGCGATTCGATTGATATATATAGATGATTAATCTAATTTATTCTACAGTGCTTGCCGTTTTATATAATTAATATTATTGAAGCTTATTAAGTGGGGAAATATAGTAATTACAAAAAAGTGCTGTAATAGAAAGCGATTTTATCGCATTCCATTACAGCACTTTTTATTTTTTACTAGGATTATAGATTCTCTGTTTGGACTGTATTCTTTTGTAACCATTTTGATAATTCTGTATTATACATTCTTCCTGCAGCTACATTAATAATCAAATTTTCAACGTCTTGTTGTGGAGCGATAATATCATATCCATTAATGATTAAATAGACAGTACATACTATGGAGTGCAGTTCGTTTGTTACCATCTGTAAAGGGATGGTTATTGTGCAATGCCATAACATAAGTTGTGCCGCATCGTAGATAGATGGATATAAATCATTACCCATAAAGGTTTGAAAAGGGGCATTTACTGCTGAGGGCTAATAAGCTTTGTCACGGATACCTGATGAAAGGATAAATGCCTCTTCTAACTGTGTATGGAGTTCACAGATGTCTTGTATGGTGAATTGAATGTTAGTTGTATTCATTTATGCTCCAATGCTTTATATAGTTTATAATTACGCTTTAGTACTTGTTGAGAGATGTTTATGATCTGTTTTTTTTTATTTGTTTGATTGGTATCGCTGGTAATGATAGGAGACTCATCGTTTGTTGTGTAATTAATATTCTTTATATCTTGTTAGTGTCATTGCTCGAACCTCTTTGATGTATATTTGTTTTATTTTTATTATATAGGTAATAAATCAATATAAACAATATGATTTGTAACAAATAACTCAAAAGTTCAAATTGTATGATCTTCTATAAACCTAGTATTTATCGATGTTTTTGCTCTTAAAACACATTGATCAAATAAAAAGTCAAAAAATAATCAAAAATTTTCTTTTTGACTTATTGACTTTTATGACTTTATCGAGTTATTATTATGTCACAGGGTTAAGAAACCCAGTAAAAATAGTATTAGTCAAATAGTTAAACTCAATGATGTATGAGGGGGTAATATATATGAACAACAACTTTAATAATTTTGGTAATGAATTTAGCAGCATGAATGATTTGTTTAATCAATTGATGGGTAACATGGGTGGTTATTCCACAGAAAACCGTCGTTATAAAATTAATGGTCGTGAAGTGACTCCAGAAGAGTTTGCTTTCTATCGTCAAACTGGTCGTTTACCTTCTAATGAAGAAATGCAAGCTGCTCAAGCTGCACAACAAGGTAAAATGAAACAAGATGGTATCCTTGCCAAGTTAGGTACAAACTTAACTCAACAAGCTCGTGATGGTAAAACTCGATGTATTGTGCCGTAATAAAGAAATCCAAGAAACAGCAGAAATCTTAGCACGTCATTACTAAAAAATATCAGTACTCGTAGGTGATGCTGGTGTAGGTAAAACTGCAGTAGTAGAAGGCTTGGCACAAGCTATTGTAAATGGTGATGTTCCAGCAGCTATTAAAAATAAAGAAATCATTTCCATCGATATTTCCGGTTTGGAAGCTGGTACTCAATACCGTGGTTCCTTCGAAGAAAATATCCTTATCAAAGAGGTTAAGGCCGCTGGTAACATTATCTTGTTCTTCGACGAAATCCACCAAATCTTAGGTGCTGGTTCCACAGGTGATGGTCAAGGTTCTAAAGGTTTAGCAGATATCTTGAAACCTGCTTTGTCCCGTGGTGAAATGACAGTTATAGGTGCTACAACACAAGATGAATACCGTAACACAATCATGAAAAACGCAGCTCTTGCTCGTCGTTTCAATGAAGTTAAGGTTAATGCACCATCTCCAGAAGATACTTTCAAAATTTTACAAGGCATTCGCCCATTGTACGAAGCGCATCATAATATCGAATTGCCAGATGCTGTGTTGAAAGCAGCTGTAGATTATTCCGTACAATACATCCCTCAACGTAGCTTACCAGATAAAGCCATCGACTTGATCGATGTAACAGCAGCTCACTTGGCGTCTCCCAACATCCTGTAACAGATATTAAAACATTGGAAGCAGATATTGCTGATGCTAAAGCAAAACAAGAGGAATATGCTCAAAAAGATTACGAATCCGCTATTAATGAAAAGATGCGTATTCAAAAATTGCAAGAAGAAATCGATAATCACACTGAAAACCAAAAGGTAGTGGCTAAGGTTAATGATGTAGCAGAAGCCGTTGAAAGAATGACAGGTATCCCTGTATCTCAAATGGGTGCATCCGATATTGAACGTTTGAAGACATGTGAAATCGTTTACAAGCTCATGTAATCGGTCAAGATAAAGCAGTAGAAGCTGTATCTAAAGCAGATCCGTCGTAATCGATGCAGGCTTTGACGAAGGTAACCGTCAATCGGTAGCTTCTTATTCGTAGGTCCCTACTGGTGTTGGTAAAACAGAATTGGCTAAACAATTAGCACTTGATATGTTCGGTAACAAAGATGCTATCATTCGCTTGGATATGTCCGAATACAGCGATCGCACAGCAGTTTCCAAATTGATTGGTGCTACAGCTGGTTATGTTGGTTACGAAGATAACTCCAACACATTGACTGAACGTGTTCGTCGTAATCCTTACTCCATCGTATTGTTCGACAGAAATTGAAAAAGCAGATCCCTCAAGTTATTACATTGCTTCTTCAAAGTATTGGATGATGGTCGCTTAACAGATGGTCAAGGTAACACCGTAAACTTCAAAAATACTGTTATCATTGCTACATCTAATGCAGGCTTTGGCTATGGTCAAGATAATGACGATGAAAATAAGTCGATGTAATGGAACGTATTGCTCCATTCTTCCGTCGAAATTCTTGAACCGTTTCAACGCTGTTATCGAATTCAACCACTTAAGCAAAGACGATTTGAAAAAATCGTAGATCCCAATGTTGGCTCAAGTTAAAACATTAGCTAAAGAGGTATTTAGATGTAACTGAAGAGCTAAAGACTTGTTGATGGAACAAGGTTACGATAAAACTATGGGCGCTCGTCCATTACGTCGTGTTATCGAATCTGAAATCCGCGATAATGTAACTGACTTCTACTTGGATGCATCGATGCTAAACACTTGCTTGCTGATTTGTAGATG
>SCPN01000863.1_pt1 | contig 30677 bp, 29 predicted proteins | sample 6106831 | NCBI WGS metagenome assembly SCPN01 (sample SAMN10720447, study PRJNA508395) | human gut metagenome | isolation source: Participant 1, 0 month
GGACGTAACTTTATCAAGTGTAGAGATACAATTAAGCAGCGTGGTCTTTCCAGAGCCACTCGCTCCCATTATAGATACAAATTCGCCTTTTTCTACCTCAAAAGAAATATTGTCAATCGCTTTTGTAAGGCTCGATTTGTTTCCATAATACTTTTCAATATTGTCAATTCTAAGTATCGTTTCCATAAATAATCTGTCCTTTCATTTAGATTAATTATGTTTTACCACTTTTTATTAATTCGGTCGTTCGACTAATATTACACAACATTACAATTTTGTAACATTACATAATATTGCGTAATAATAATGTCTCTTTATAAAAATCATTTTTAAAAAACTCAATACTTACAAGTGTATACTCACCTTTTACAGATTCGATTGTTATTTTGTGTCCCAGTTTTTCACAAAGATTCTTTACTATATACATTCCCATTCCGGTAGCTTTTGAGTAGGCATGTCCATTTTCTCCCGTAAATGATTTGTCAAACACTCTTGGCAAATCGGCCGCCGGTATTCCTATTCCGTTATCATAAATATTAAGTACTGTCGATTTATCATTTTTTATGACATATATTTTTATTACGCTGCCGTCCGTTTTCTTTTCGTCACGGTATTTTATGCTGTTGCTTATTATCTGATTAAGTATAAATTCAAGCCATTTTGAATCGGTGCATACGTCAGCATCTGCATTTTCAACCTGAAAATCAATATTATTTTCAAGAATATCGTCTTTATTTTTTACCGCCACGGCCGCAATCAGCTTGGAAAGACGACAGTCGCTTATAATGTAATCTTTCTGTGCATTTTCACTTCTCACATAATACAGAATCTGTTCAAGATAATTATTTACTCTGTTTACGTGATGTGTCATTCTTTCTGTCACATCAGGATATTTTTCTTTATAATTATGCAGAATCAAAGTCATTGATGCTATCGGAAGCTTTATTTCATGTATCCACATCTCAACATATTCTTTGAAATCCTGCGTAGCATGACAATATTTTTTAACATTTTCCACCATCGATTTATCTATATCGCTTATCACATCGTATATAATTTTACCCTCATAAAACGACGGCTCACTGAGCGTTTCCATAACTAGATATTTCTGTTCAAGATTCTGCGTATTATTTACAAACTCATCAAAATATCTTTTCTTTCTAAAAAAATCTATGAAAATTTCCGATATCCACAATAATGTAACTATAATTCCAACCGTTATTTTCAACTCAATCTGCGACTTAAACGCAGTCATAAGCAATATAACCGCAATAATAACAAATATATAAATAATAACTGAATACAGCCTGTCTTTCAGATACTTTCCAAATTTCATACCAATATATATCCCTGACCTTTTCTTGTCTCAATAACATCTTCTATGCCTATATCTTTAAATCTTGCCCTTAATCTGCTTATATTAACAGTCAGTGCGTTATCGTTTAAATATTCTTCATTATTCCACAGTTCAGTCATAAGTTCATCTCTCGATACGATTCTGTCTTTCTTTGCCAACAGACACATAAATATTGTCATTTCATTTTTGGTAAGAAGCATCTCGTCTCTTCCGTCATTATATTTTATAACACCTTTCTGAGGCAGAATTTCCATTCCCCTGTAAAATGTGCTGTTATTTGCTGACGATGACGCTGCTCTTTTTAACAAAGCATTAATTCTTAACAACAATATTGTAGGATTATACGGCTTTGTAATGTAATCGTCTGCTCCATAACTCATTGATAATACCTCGTCCGCCTCTGAATCCCTGCTTGTAACCATAATAACCGGAACATCTGTCTTTTGTCTCAAATCCCTTAACAACATCTCTCCGTTCATATAAGGGATATTAATATCAAGAAGCACCAAATCAGGCTCATTTCTTAATATCTCATCACTTGCATTTTTAAAATCAGTAAGAATTGATGCCTCATACCCTGAATTTTCAAGTAATGCTTTTAATTCTATACTTATATCTTTGTCATCTTCCACTATAAGAATCTTTTTCATCACTCTTCCTCCTGATATTAATATTTATCCATTATGATGATTATGTCAAGCAGAAAAGAATTGTTCCGCCCATAAGATGCACAGGACTCGTTAATATTAAAAAATTATCGCACCTGCAATTTTATGCAGGTGCGATTTTTTGTTGGTTATAGGATAGCATGACAGTCACCAAAGCCTTGTTTAATGACAGACTTTTAATTAATTTTTCTTATTTTCTTCATAAGCCTTTCTTCCTTCGGCAACTCCGGCTTTAATTCCGGCAACTGCAGCTTTCGCAACTTCCTTGCCGACTCTTGCAGCTTCTTTTCCTGCCTTGACTGCTTCCTTAGCAACTTCTTTTCCGACCTTGGCCGCCTCTCCTGCTGCCTTTTTAGCTTTTTCCTTAATTTCATCCATATCAATATCGGAACTCTTACATGACTGTCTACACTCCGGATATGTCAGTGCAGCCTGTGCTGCTGCAAGTCTTGCAATAGGAACTCTGAATGGAGAGCAGCTTACATAGTCAAGTCCTGCCTGATGACAGAATTCAATACTTGAAGGGTCTCCGCCATGCTCACCGCATATACCGCATTTCAAATCAGGACGTACACTTCTTCCTTTTTCAACTGCCATTTTTACAAGCTGTCCGACACCGTTTTTGTCAAGACGTGCAAATGGATCTGATTCATATATCTTATTCTTATAATATGAGTCAAGGAATTTGCCAGCGTCATCTCTTGAAAATCCGAATGTCATCTGCGTAAGGTCATTTGTTCCGAATGAGAAAAATTCAGCCTCACTTGCAATCTCATCTGCAAGAAGTGCAGCTCTTGGAATCTCAATCATTGTTCCGATTTTGTAATGCATATTTGAATTTTTTTCAGCTTTAACAGCCTCAGCAGTATTTACAACGATATCTTTTACAAACTTTAATTCTTTTTTCTCACCTACAAGCGGAATCATAATCTCCGGTACAATATTATATCCTTTTTCTTCATGGACTTCAATTGCTGCTTCCATAACTGCCCTTGTCTGCATTTCGGCAATCTCAGGATATGTCACTGCAAGACGACAGCCTCTGTGTCCCATCATAGGATTAAATTCATGAAGTGCATCACATGTTGCTTTTATCTCATCAACCGAAATATTCATATCTTCGGCAAGTGCCTTAATATCCTCTTCTGCAGTAGGCAGGAATTCATGAAGTGGCGGGTCAAGGTAACGAACCGTCATCGGCTTTCCTTCCAACGCCTCATACATGGCTTTAAAGTCCGCCTTCTGGAAGACGAGAAGTTCATTAAGAGCCTCTTTTCTTCCCTCAACAGTCTTTGAAAGAATCATCTTACGAATCTTAGGTATTCTGTCAGGTTCAAAGAACATATGCTCAGTACGGCACAGTCCGATTCCTTCCGCTCCAAGTTTTACAGCATTGAGCGTATCCTTAGGTGTATCTGCATTTGTGCGGACACCAAGCTTTCTGTACTCATCTGCCCAATTCATAATTCTTTCAAAATTACCGCTTACAGTTGCTTCTACTGTCTTAATGTCACCCTTATAAATCTTGCCTGTTGTTCCGTCAAGAGAAATATAATCACCCTTGTGGAATTCTTCTCCTCCAAGTGTAAATACTTCTTTTTCTTCATCAATCACAATATCAGAGCATCCTGAAACACAGCATGTTCCCATTCCTCTGGCAACTACAGCAGCATGTGAAGTCATGCCGCCACGCACAGTAAGAATACCCTGTGAAGCATGCATACCTTCTATATCTTCAGGTGATGTCTCAAGTCTTACAAGAATTACACGCTCACCTTTTCCTCCGATACCTTCTTCTTTTGCCTCATCAGCTGTAAATAAAATCTTTCCGGCAGCAGCTCCCGGTGATGCAGGCAATGCCTCACCAACCACATTTCCAGCTTTTAAGGACTCCTCATCAAAAGTCGGATGAAGCAGCTGATCAAGTGACTTTGCATCAATTCTCATAACAGCTTCCTGCGGAGTTATCATATTTTCATCTACCAGATCACATGCAATCTTAATTGCTGCCTGAGCTGTACGCTTGCCATTTCTTGTCTGGAGAAAATACAGCTTACCTTCTTCAATGGTAAATTCCATATCCTGCATATCACGATAATGATTTTCAAGTTTTAATGCAAGTTCCATAAATTGCTTATAACATTCCGGAAGGTCCTCTTCAAGCTTGGAAATCGGCTGTGGTGTACGGACACCTGCGACAACATCCTCGCCTTGTGCATTGATAAGATATTCGCCATATATACCTTTTTCACCCGTAGACGGATTCCTTGTAAATGCAACACCTGTTCCTGATGTCATGCCCTTATTTCCAAATACCATTGTCTGAACATTAACAGCAGTACCCCAGTCACCCGGAATATCATTCATTCTTCTGTATACAATGGCTCTCGGATTATCCCATGAACGGAATACTGCCTTAACAGCCTCTATAAGCTGTTCCTTTGGCTCCTGTGGAAAATCCTGATTTTTATTTTCCTTGTAAACCTGCTTGAATCTTACAATAAGCTCTTTTAAATCATCCTCTGTAAGTTCAGTATCGTACTTTATTCCTCTCTTTTCCTTAATCTCATCAATGATTTTTTCAAAATATGACTTAGGAACTTCCATTACAACATCTGAAAACATCTGGATAAATCTTCTGTAAGAATCGTACGCAAATCTTGCATTTCCGGTCTTTTTAGCAAATCCTTCAACAGATTCATCATTAAGTCCGAGATTAAGAATAGTATCCATCATACCCGGCATTGAAGCTTTGCACCTGAACGTGAAACAAGCAGAGGTTCTTGTGTATCGCCGAACTTCTTACCGTTAATCTCAGCCAAGAAACTGCATCAAAATCTAGGTTTGATTTCTCTCCCTGATTTTTCTGCTGTTTGCATAATAATCCGTACAAGCCTCCGTTGTTTACAGTAATCCTTGTGGTATAGGTGACATTCCAAGTCCTGTCATCTCGGCAAGATTAGCACCTTTCCGCCGAGCAGGTTCCTCATTGAAGCATTTCCTTCTGAAAATTTGTAAAACCCATTTTGCCAGTGTCCCTCCTTTATATTTTATATGTCTCAATTATATACCTTGTCGTAGCCATTTATAACAACTGTATTTTATATTTGTCCCTCTCTTAAAACCATTGCTATAACTCTTATGAACATGACCATGTATAAAATGATTTTGGCTGATATTCGTCCAATATATCAACAAAAGCGTCAAATCCTTTATGAACATGATCTTCACCATCATTAACTCCCCGCCGGTGAATGTAAGCAGGATATCAATTCCTTTATGTCTCTCTTTTATTGAAACCACATTTTCTTACCCTCTGTTTCATCTGTGCCTGCGTATACTGATTCTTACCGTTATTATATCTTATAGAACCTCCAAGCCCCATAATACGGACTCCACGGTATACATAAATCTTATTTTCAATACAGATGCATCCATCAGGTGGTGCAATCTCATAGCAGTCATCATGATTGCCATGAACATAAAGAATAGGCACCTTTGAAAATGAAGCAAGAAATGACAGATATTGCGGTTTTAAATCGCCACAAGACAGTATAAGATCAATTCCATCCAGCTTTTCCTTTTCAAAATAATCCCATAAATATTTAGACTCAACATCTGCTAATACAAGTATTCTCATAATCAACTCAATCCCAACTTATATTTATTCTCTCGTAATTCCCTGACTTACCATTATTGCTCTTGCACTTTCATCAAGCTCATCAATTGCAGGAATATCACCAACTACATTATCAAGAAGCCAATCCATTGTGATAATGTCCTCCGGGCTCATCTCATGTCCCTTTTTATTCTGAAGATGTCGGTTTTGGTCATATAACTCATCAGAAAATGGTTCAAATTCATTGTTACAGATAACTTTTCTAAATAGTTCAACCAGTCTTCTTGTCTCTACCGGAACTTTGTTAGAACAGATTAAATCAACAACTCCCGATGACATGCCCCACCAGTAATTAAGAGCCCTGCCGCTGTCAGAATCCTCATCTTTCTTCCATGAGCCGCCGAGTATGCTCTGTATAAGCTTTTCATAAAATACACCCCAGTGCCATACAGGCATTGCTATATGCTGTCTGTTGCCGACGCCTTCATTATTATATAATCCAAAACGTCTTGAACCACACTGTGGTGTTATCATATCCTGGTCAGAAATATAGTGAATATCTTCTTTCTTGAATTCTTCTTCAATATTGATACCTTTTACAGACGACCATTTCAGATAAATCTTCGCTCTTGGATTAACAAACTTCGCTCCAAGTGCAAATGCATTAATATTAGCAACTGTACCATAAACAGGATACTGTGCAACATATCCAATCTTATTCTGTGTTGCCAGTGCTCCTGCAAGAACCCCTGTAAGAAACTTTGCTTCATACATTCTCGCATAATATGTCCTTATATACTTATGCGATGTATTGAGCGAACAGTTAAGAATCTTTACATCGGGATGTGCAATCGCCATCTTTACACTTGCTATTGTCATTGCCGGAGATGTGACAAATATAAGGTCTGCACCATTTTTTATCATCATCTCAATAGCATGCTCATCATCTTTTTCCGGCTTGACATTAGTAATGCTTATCGTCTCTATCTGCTTACCAAATGTATCATCTATATACTGTCTTCCAAGTTCATGTGCATAACACCATTCCGAATCCTGTGGTGTATTTTCATATATAAATCCTACTTTCAGTTTCTTGCTTCCGCTGTCTGGCCTAGGAAGGAGATAACTCAAAATGTTTTTCTTAGGCTCATTTACAGTAGGGTCCATCTTTAAATCAACCGCACTGTCTTCTGACAACAATACGAATTCAGCCCATGATTTTGCAACATTCTTTGCCATATCTGACGGTGTCATCTTTTTAACTGTATCATATCCGAAAATGTGAATAAATCTCAGGAATGCATCTCCTACCGGATAATCAAATCTGTCGCCGCCTCTTGAATCAAAAGCATTCTTAAATGATAAAAAGCATGACACAAAATCTTTTTTGGCATCCTCATCCATCTTTTTATCCGGCTCAATTCCCACAAGCTTCATAAGTGACGGAAAACTTCCCACTTCGCTGAAATATATATCATTGAGTCTTGTGCATTTGTAAAATTCCATAAATTCATAATAAATCTTAACTTCCGGATTATCTGACTTTTTGGGAATCTTTCGTATTACTTCTGCATTGACTGTAACTGCATTAAAATACTTTAATACACTTACACGTTTATTTCCTTCAAGTACATAAAACTTGTTCATATATTCATATACTTTAATCGGGTCTCTTATTCCTTCATTAACCTGGCTGTCACTAAGACTCGCCCATTTTGCAGAAAATTCCGTTCCCCAGTCAAGAAGCGGCATGAAATTGCCCGCAAATGCATTAGTTCTTGAAGCATTACATGTTCCGACAACAAGCCTTAACGGAATCTGGTCAACCGAAAGGCTTACTTCAGAATCAATCTCATCATCTGAAACAAGATTCTCAAGAACCGGAAGATATGGATATGCTCCCTTATTGACACATGCATGATACTCTTTTTTCCCCAGCTTTAAAGCTGACATATAATCCTGAACCGACATAACAATCTCCATTCTTGTGCCAAAATGCACCAAACAAAAAATATAACTCCATACATTGTTAATTGTTTAACTCTTATATTTGTATTATAACAGACCTGTAACTTTTATCAACCAAAATTACTCTTTACTTTTTTCAATAAATGTGCAAATATATTGGAAAACATCAATAAGGAGAGATACTGTGACTACTTTACCAAAAGACCCTGTAATGCTGCTTTCTTTTACAAATATGCAGCTGAGGGATAATTATCCATCACTTGATGAATTCTGCAAATCATTTATGATAGATAAAAAAGATATAATATCTGCATTAAGTAATATTGATTATGAATATGACAGCCGTACAAATCAGTTTATCTGATTCATACGGCTGTCATTTAATTTACACATACACACCAAAATCTGTGCTTACACCGGAATTTGGCTACTGCTGTATTTTTATTATTTCTGTACTTCACCCTTGCTGCGAGCTTCAAGCTTATCTCCGTCAACATCAATCAGTATCGTACCTGTACTGATATTACCTGCAAGAATAAGCTTTGCTGCAAGTGTCTCAACTGTTTTCTGGATATATCTTTTAAGTGGTCTTGCACCATATGTCGGGTCAAATCCATGCGATACAACAAACTCCTTTGCCTCAGGTGTAAGCTCAACCTTTAATTCCTTATCCGCAAGACGCTTATTTACATCTGCAATAAGCAATCGACAATATTACCAATATTCCTCTTGTAAGAGGCTTAAACATTATAATCTCATCAAGACGGTTAAGAAATTCAGGTCTGAAATGTGCCCTCAAATCCTGCATAACAAGATTTTCGGCGTCAGGCTTAATTCCACCATTCTCATCAATACCATCAAGAAGATATGTTGAACCGATATTACTTGTCATGATTATGATTGTGTTTTTAAAATCTACAGTTCTGCCCTGTGAGTCTGTGATACGACCATCGTCAAGCACCTGTAAAAGCACATTAAATACATCAGGATGAGCTTTTTCGACTTCATCAAAAAGAACAACGGAATATGGTTTTCTACGTACTGCCTCTGTAAGCTGACCACCTTCGTCATATCCTACATATCCCGGAGGTGCTCCTATAAGACGTGATACTGAATACTTCTCCATATACTCGGACATATCAAGTCTTACAATGTTATTTTCATCATCAAACAGGCTCTGAGCCAGTGCCTTTGCAAGTTCTGTCTTACCGACACCAGTAGGTCCCAAAAACATAAATGAACCGATAGGCTTTGTAGGATCTTTTATACCTGCCTTAGAACGAATAATAGCTTCTGTTACTTTTGTAACACCTTCATCCTGTCCTACTACACGCTTGTGAAGTTCATCTTCAAGATGAAGTGTCTTCTGACGCTCTGTTTCAGAAAGTTTTGCAACCGGAATACCTGTCCACCTTGATATAATCTTAGCGATTTCTTCCTCTGTTACACTCTCATGTACAAGGTCAAGATTCTTATTTTTAACCTTTTCTTCTGCCTCATTCAACTTCTTCTGCAATGCCGGAAGCTTACCATACTGAAGTTCTGCGGCTTTTTCAAGGTCATAATTTCTCTTTGCCTTTGCTATCTCGTTATTTAACTGGTCTAATTCTTCCTTAATCTTGCTTATGGAATCAACGCTTGCTTTTTCGTTGTCCCATTTTGCTTTCTGCTGGTTAAATTGTGAACGAAGTTCTGACAATTCTTTTTCAAGATTACCCAGACGCTCTTTGCTGAGATTGTCTGTCTCTTTTTTAAGAGCTGCCTCTTCAATTTCAAGCTGCATTATCTTACGCTGCTCATCAAGTTCAGCCGGCATTGAATCAAGTTCTGTCTTTATCATTGCACATGCCTCATCGACAAGGTCAATAGCCTTATCAGGCAGGTAACGCTCTGAAATATAACGGTCAGACAATGTTGCAGCAGAAACTAATGCACCATCTGTAATCTTAACTCCGTGATAAACTTCATATCTGTCTTTAAGACCACGAAGAATTGATATTGTATCCTCTACTGTCGGCTCGTCTACCATAACAGGCTGGAAACGACGTTCAAGTGCAGGGTCTTTTTCAATATACTGACGATGTTCATCAAGCGTTGTCGCACCAATACAGTGAAGCTCACCTCTTGCAAGCATAGGTTTTAACATATTGCCTGCGTCCATAGAACCTTCTGTCTTACCGGCACCTACTATTGTATGGATTTCATCGATGAAAAGAATTATGCTGCCTTCGCTTTTCTTAACCTCATCAAGAACAGCTTTTAATCTCTCCTCAAATTCACCACGATACTTTGCACCTGCTACAAGAGCACCCATATCAAGTGCAAATATCTTCTTATCCTTCAGTCCTTCCGGAACATCACCTCTTACAATTCGCTGTGCAAGTCCTTCGACAACTGCAGTTTTACCTACACCAGGTTCACCGATAAGAACCGGATTGTTCTTTGTCTTTCTTGAAAGGATACGGATTACATTTCTAATCTCATTATCCCTGCTGCCTATTACAGGGTCAAGTTTTCCTTCCTTTGCCTTTTCAACCAAATCCTGTCCGTATTTATTAAGTGTATCATACGTAGCTTCCGGATTATCGGAATTAACTGACTGATTACCTCTAACAGTTGCAAGAACTGATAAAAACTTATCCCTTGTAATTCCATAAGTTTTAAAAAGCTGTTTTATTGCTTTGTTAGGTGCTGCTATCATTGCAAGCATAAGATGCTCAACTGAAACATATGCATCACCCATTCTTTTTGCCTCATCTTCTGCATTAACAAGAACCTTATTCAAATCATTACTTACATAAAGATTCACATTTCCCGAAACCTTTGTCTTCTGTGAAAGAAGTGTCTCGATATTTTTTATAAATGTGTCCTTATTGATATCCATTTTTTCAATGAGATTTGCAATAAGACTGTCTTCTATTGTCATAAGGCTGTAAAGAAAATGCTCCTGGTCAATTTCCTGATTGCCATAATCGTAAGCGATTTTCTCACAATTGTTTACTGCTTCAATTGACTTCTGAGTAAATTTGTTTATATTCATAACACAACCTCCTTTGATGTCTGTTTCTTAACTACAAGTACGTTATATCACCCATTGTTAGCACTGTCAACAGGTGAGTGCTAATTATTTTATTAAAAAAATATAAACCAGGTATTTTACATTTACAGCAAGATACTGTATAGTAGATACATTATTTATTAATTTAAAAAACATCGGGAGGCTTTTTAACTTTATGAAAAAAAGAGAATCATTTAACAATCAGTGGGGCTTTATACTTGCATGTATAGGCTCTGCAGTCGGAATGGGAAATATATGGATGTTTCCTACCCGCGTTTCCATGTATGGCGGCGGTGCATATCTTCTGTTATACATAATCTTTGTAGCACTTATCAGTTTCACAGGCGTAATCGGTGAGATGAGTTTCGGACGTGCTGCAAAATCAGGTCCTATAGATGCTTTTGGTCTTGCCTGCGAATCAAAAGGAAAAAGAAAGCTCGGCGAAATACTCGGACTTATTCCTGTTCTCGGCTCGCTAGCAATGGCAATCGGATACACTGTGGTAATGGGCTGGATTTTAAAATACATGATTGGCTCATTTACAGGCTCAACATTATCACCTCAGGATACAGCCGATTTTGCCGGAAAATTCGGCAACATGGCATCTTCATTTGGCAATAATTTATGGCAGTTTTTTGCACTTGCAGCAGGCATTGGAATATTAATGTTCGGTGTCGGAAGAGGAATTGAAAAAGCCAACAAAATTATGATGCCTGTATTTTTTGTACTTTTCATTATTCTTGGCATCTATGTATTCTTCCAGCCCGGTTCAGCAGACGGATATAAATACATTTTTACAATAGACACACAATATTTATTTTCACCAAAGACATGGGTATATGCTCTTGGCCAGGCTTTTTTCTCATTATCGGTAGCAGGCAGCGGAACTTTAATTTACGGCTCATACCTTTCTGATAACGAAGACATTCCAAAAGCGGCAGGCAGAGTTGCATTATTTGACACAATCGCCGCAATGCTCGCGGCACTCGTTATTATTCCCGCAATGGCTACAACCGGTGCAAGATTAAACCAGGGCGGTCCGGGACTTTTATTTATATATCTTCCGGCACTATTTAAATCAATGCCCGGTGGTTATATAATTGCAGTTATTTTCTTTGTTGCAGTGTTCTTGGCAGGACTTTCATCACTTATCAATCTATATGAAGCACCCGTTGCAACAATTCAGGAAAAATTTAAATTAAACCGTAAAATATCATGCTCAGTCATTGCAGTATTCGCATTAATAGTATCACTTTGTATACAGGGAATTGTATCCGAATGGATGGATGTGCTTTCAATCTATATCTGCCCTCTCGGAGCAGGACTCGCAGGAATAATGTTCTTCTGGGTTTTAGGTAAGAAATATGTAGAAAATCAGGTGAATCTTGGACGCACAAATAAATTTACAGACAAGTTTTACCCTGTCTGCAAATATATTTATTGTCCTGTCTGTATTCTTGTTTTAATACTCGGAATCGTGTTCGGGGGAATTGGTTAATAAATTTGCATCATGCACACATTTTATCATACTAATTCGACTTTTACGGCACCATAATTTCTTATTGATGCCACATACACATTTCCTTTTCCGAAAATGTGTTCCATATAATCTTTATATGAATAAACATCTTTCACTGGCAGTATGCACATAATTACTCCGGCGAAACCTCCACCATGTACGCGGCATACGCTGTCCGTTCCTTTGAGGAAACGCCCTGTAAGTGTCAATGCCAGTGAAATTTTTTGTTCTGAAGGGTTATTTGGACAGTAACAGTTCTGCAAAAGTTCCCACGAAGATTTTCCTGATTCATCAATCATTCTTTTTATCAAATCAAAATCATCATTGTCAATCGCTTCCGCCATTCTGTCCACACGCTCATTTTCTTCAAAAAAATGTATTGCACGAAGCACGGCTCTGTCACTGTGTAATATCGAACCGGCGTCATTGTAACTATCATGATTTAAAATAACTTTCATTAATTCATCTATATTAGTTTCACACAGACGCTTACATCCAAGCACTTCTGCCACCGAAAACATTTCCTTAGGAATTGCCGAATACTCTTCACTTAAGTCGGCATGTCCTTTTCCTGTATTTACAATAACAAGGCTGTATCCGAATTTTTCAAAGGAAAGATTTTTCTTCGTAAACTTCACTTTATTTTCATCAGAAAAATCCATATATACGGCACCACCGACAGCACATGTTATCTGGTCCATAAGACCTGACGACTTATGCCAGAACTCATTTTCCGCGTACTGCCCTGCTTTTGCACAGTCATTTTCAGTCATTTTATTATCATTAAATATAAAATTAATAATTGCACATATAAGCATTTCATACGAAGCCGATGAACTTACTCCCGCCGATGGGATAACCTGCGTTGTCACATACGCATCAAAACCGCCCACATCAAATCCATTTTTCATAATATACGTACATATTCCCGCAACAAGCGATCTGCTGCCGTCGTATAAATAGCATACTTTTGCATCTGTATTATAGTTATTAACATAATCAGCGATAGATTTAAGGTCAACTTCAATATATTCATGTCCCTCGCTGTAAATTCTAATAATATCAGTTTCATTTGGAGCCGCTGCCGCAATTGTATCCATATCAATAGCTGCCGCTATCACCCTGCCGCCGTTGTGGTCGGTATGATTTCCTATTATTTCACTGCGTCCCGGTGCTGAAAAAAACTGAATTGTACAATTTCCACCATTTTCATATTCCGTGGCATGTCCGAATTTTTCAATAAATTCTTTTTCCAAATGCTTATATCTTTCATTTGTTTCAAGCGTTATCGTCTGCATTTACTTCCTCCATAAAATACAATCTTGCAGCAAAATCCTGATACAGCCTTACATCTTCACTGTATCCTGTAGCGGAAAAAGATTGTTTTAACTTAACTCCAGCATACATAAGTGTGTCTCCGTAAGCCGTATAATCTTCTGTCTCTCCATCCAGTTTTACAAATTTTGAGGAAGTTCCTGAACAAGAGAGCCCTGTTTTATGAACAGGTGAACCATATTTACAAGCTCCCAAACTCTTTAATATTATGCTTTAACCTTCTGTTGTAAAATGATATACAGCATCGTCCTTTAAGCCATTCGCAAAAAAACAGGCAAATTGTGTATTAGGCACGACAAGTTTCTGCATAGTAAACCCGACAGCTTTGCTCATATCCTTTGATGCAACGCACCATGAAGCATTGTTGCCAGCTCCGTTATTAAGCACACCATGATTACGTGAATTTCTGTTATCAAAACATTCTCTGCGGTAAAAAGTACCATACTGTATAACTTCACGCCATTTTTTATACAATTCAATCTGAGCTTTAACTGCCATAAATTCATCTTTTGGCAAATCACATAGATTAAATTCATATCCGAGATTTCCAAACGCCGCAACAGCAAATCTTGTCTCAAGCGGCATATTTCTTAATGTCTGATGATTAGGACTCGCCGAAACATGTGCTGAAATGCAGCTTAGCGGATAGCCATAACTGTAATTATACTGAATCTGTGTACGACAAAGTGCATCTGTGTTATCGCTTGCCCAGATTTGCGGAAAATAACAAAGAATCCCAAGATCAAACCTGTTACCGCCAGCTGAACAGCCCTCAAATAAAATATCAGGAAATCTTTTTGTAAGCTCTCTCATACAATGGTACAATCCGCATACATATCTGTGTGCCATCTCTCCCTGCCTTTCAGGTGGGAGATTTTTTGAATAATAATCACTGAAAATCCTGTTCATATCCCATTTCACATAGGAAATGTCAGCCGATGAAAAAATATTGCTCATCTGCTCTATTATGTAATCCTGAACCTCAGTATTTGAAAGGTCAAGAATTCTCTGGTTTCTGCCTTCTGAATGTGGCTTTTCAGGAATATCAACAACCCACTCCGGATGTTTTTCATATAACCGGCTCTTAACATTAACCATCTCAGGCTCAACCCATATTCCAAAGTCAAGCCCTAGTGCTTTGATTTTATCCGCAATCTCCCTAATGCCACCGGGAAGTTTCTTTTCATTCGGTGTCCAGTCCCCAAGCGATGACGTATCATCATTTCTTTCGCCAAACCAGCCATCATCCATTACAAAAAGCTCGACGCCGGCTTCTTTTCCGGCTTTTGCAAGTCTTAAAAGCTTTTTCTCATTAATATTAAAGTATGCTGCCTCCCAGCTGTTCAACAATATGGGACGCACTCTATTTTTCCATTTGCCGCGTACAATATGATTATTTACAAAATCATGCATATTATGGCTCATTGAATTAAATCCAGCATATCCATAAGTCATAACTGCCTCAGGAGTTTCAAAACTTTCTCCGGCACTGATTTTATAGGAAAATAATGACGGATTAATCCCTGTTACAATTCTTAACTTTCCATAAGAATTAACCTGTGCTGCCTCATAATGATTGCCGCTGTAAATAAGATTAAATCCAAAACACTCTCCGAAATTCTCCGATGTATTATGTCTTGCAATCATAACAAACGGATTTGCACGGTTTGATGATGTTCCCGTAACTGATTCATTGACATATTTTCCAGCCTCTAGGCTGATAATATTCCTATTCATCTCTCTTATCCATGCACCATTAAAAGACGAAAGTTCATAATCAGAATCATTAAAATCCAGCTGCATACTCATAAGACGGTTTAATCTGACATCATCTGTACTCTCATTTATAAACTTTGCACTTCTTGTAATAACATTACATTTTTCATATACATAATAGTGTAATTCCAGCTTCAGATTATAATTTGAATCTTTTAAAATAACTGTAAGATGTCCGACATTTCCATCTTCATCATACGAGCCCGGAAGCGTTTCTGATTCTTCTTTTCCCAATGTAATCTTAGAACTTTCAAATAAAAAATCAGACGTACTACTTCCGTCAGCATGGCTCACTTCTATAAACGGCTCCCTTATATCACCCTTTCCCCATGAAGACATTTCAAGGCACATATCCTCAAGTGAAAAATTATTAAAATCAGGACTGTATATATTAGTATTTCCTGGTATGCTAACATGTTTTTCGCAAAGAACCTGTGCATCCGCATGAATTTTTCTTCCATAATACAGATGCTGTAAATGTCCGCTCTCGCACTCCCTGAATATATATGATGTATTATCTGTATCAAGCTTATAAATGCCATTTTGTGCAGTAATCATAATTTATCCATCCTTATAAGTAATCAGTTTCTACGCTCTTTAATGCCTTTTGTAATCTCTTCCATTTTCTTGTCTGTAAGAATATATTTTTTGTGAAAATAAATCAGTGCAATAATAAGACCGATTATAGGAATTACAGTCATTGTCATTCTGAGTCCTGCAACCGAACCGCCCGTTGTGACCGCTGCATCTGCATCAGTATTACTGCTAAGATGGCTCAGTGACAGACAGATTGAAACTACAAGTGCAGCAACACCCGATGCCAGTTTAACAACAAATGTCTGCATAGAAAAAATCACGCTATCATCACGCCTGTTATTTTTAAGTTCACCATAATCTACAGTATTTGCAAGGAAAATCGTAGTCAGTACAAGTAACATTCCATTTGCCGCAAATATGAAAAACGCAGGTATAAATAAAACAAATACGCTTGACATTGATGTAAATACAAGTATTAGAAGCACTATATATCCTGTGATTGCCATTGCAAAACTTACATAGAATATTTTCATTGTGTTCATTAATTTTCTAAGAAGCGGAAACAGAACCATCATTGACAGAATCTGAACCGCACCGCCGAATGTGTTAAAAAGTGTATATCCATTATACCAATCGGCACCACCAAAGTCATATTTAAAAAAGTAAATTACAAGATTTGAAGTTATGTATACAGAGGCATTGATAAGCACAATTGTCACAACCACAGCAACTGCCTGGTCATTCTGTACGAGTGCCTTAAACATCTGCTTTACTGATACACTTTCAACATTAACCGTAGACTTTTCTTTTATATTAACACAAGTTATAAGAATTGATACAAAAAACAATATTGAAATTATAAGTGCAAACCACTTAAATCCTGTATATTCATTTCCATTTCCAAGAAGATAAACACACTGCATTGTTATTACTGTAACAATTGCAGAACCTGCTCCTGCACATGAACGAGCCATTGTAGACATATTTTCCCGCTCCCTGCCTCCTTCCGTAAATGCAGGAATCATTGACCAGTACGGAATGTCCATCATAGTATATGTAACACCCCATAAAATATATGTAACCGCTGCATATGCAACAAGACCGCTTCCGTTTAATGCAGGTGGTGCAGCAAACATAAGATATAAAACTACCGCATTAAGTGCAGTTCCCACAAAAAGCCACGGGCGGAACTTTCCCCAGCGTGTTCTCGTCTTTGCAACTATCACACCCATCACAGGGTCATTAAATGCATCAAATACTCTCGCAGCCATAAGAATAATTCCCATGGCAATCGCACTAACCCCAAGAATATCCTGATAATAATATAAAATATAACTTGCACAGAACATGTATACCATGTCTTTTCCAACCGCACCAATACCATATGATGCCATTTCTTTTTTATTAAGCCCCATACTCATCTCACTCCTTCTTCATATTCATAGCAATTTTGACTGCCTCATATGCACCGTTGTAAATACCCGCTTTTTTATTTGCTTCGATATTATCGCACATATCGCAAAGCAGCTTATCATCATTCATAAATAGCTTTATCATCTGCAATGTATGCGGAATATCCCTACATTCAAGTGTTCCGTCTCCAATCTCGGCAGAATGGATTGCTCCCCACTGCTCATGTCCGCCGACACGCCTGATAAAAAGCTTCGGAACCGGATAAAATGCAAGTTCACTCGGCTTTGTGACAAGCACATCCGCACTTCTCATCAAAAGATTAGTACAGTAAACCGCCTCAAAAATATTTTTATGGAAAAATCCGTGAATTCCCGTAACGTCACCTGTCAGTGCATCATTTGCAAACTTTGTTGTATCATCCCAGTCATCGAAATGTTTTATTGCAATATCTGACATTTCAGGAATTTCACGTTCCAAATCATCCCACACATTTTTATAATCACCAACATTAACATAAAGAGCTGCTTTTTCTGACTTAACATAAGGAAGCAGATACCTGATTATATGTGCAAAAATTTCTTTCTGTGCACCGGCACCGCCTATTGTAAGAAGAAATCTCATAGGCTTTTTATTTTTCTTTCTTTCCCTTCTTGCTTTACAATCAGTCTCTATACCAGCAACAAGTTCATGGTCTATATAATGTCCTGTGTATATAAGACTTTCTGATGGCATTGGATTCAGAACCTTTTTACCATTCATTCCGTTCAAAATCCTATATCCCTGATATGCAAAATGTGTCTGGACCGTATGTATGCTTCCCTCTGATAAATGAAGTGCCATCGGCCAGTTATCAGGAATCGCATTGACAACATATTTCATTCCTGCATGGACTGCTGCCTGTGCAGGCCAGACATGCGTCGCAACTACAGGTATTTCTTTCGGAACATTTTTATATACAGGAGCCATAAGCTCGGCATTTTTCTGGTCTGATGCATTATATGAAAGCTTTCTGAAGCCCTCGTAATTCATGGGTTCCCATACAAAATGGTTAAACAGCCTGCTTTTCTGCGAAAGTCTTGAACCAAGCGAATATAAGTCATTCTGTGCTTTTATAACCTTTGTACATGTCGTATCTTCGTAAGAATTCAAATCCATCCAGTAAGGAACATATCCCAAAGCATTAGCTGCAGATGCAATCGCCATTGAAATACGGTAGTGTCCAAATCCCATTCTTATATTACCTACAATAATTCCCGACTTCGTATCAAATTTTTCTATTTCCTTAACTTCTGACTTATCTCCGACACGGACATCATAAACACCGAGTGCATCACCGATATACTTATTTTTATTTACCACTACCGGATAATTTTTCTTAGAATCATCCCCATATTTTTTTGCAAATCTCTTTTTAGAATTGACAGCTTTTCTGTATGCTCTCCTGTCAATATCATTTCCATAAATTTTCTTTGACTTATCTTCCATAATCTGCCTCCTCTATGCCATTAAGCAATATACTTACAACTTCATTAAGTCCCTGTGCATATGTCATATCCGCACGCACAAGTATATCTCTTTGGAAAAACTGCTCAAGAGAAGCCTCCATCATCATCTTAAACACTGTAAGATTAACATGTCTTATCACACCCTCATTCATCCCCTGTTCAAGAAGTCCAAGTGTAGTCTCCCAGCCACTTTCAAGCCTTTTTTCAACTTTCCTGTATATGTCCGGATATTTATCTTTTAAAAGATAAAGCTGCCCAAAATCGATTTCTTTATAGCTTTCTGGCATAACACCGAGAATATGCCTTATTTTCTCAATCGTAGAAAGTGATGTATCATTAACTATTTTTTGTTCGCTTTCCTTTATCGTGTCAAAAAGGTAATCAACCATATCAAGAAACATCGAATTCTTATCAGAAAACACATTATAAATCGTTTTCTTGCTCATACCAAGAATCGCTGCAAGGTCGTCCATAGTAAACTTCAATCCTTTTTCATTAAATGCGATAATTGCCGCCTGTAAAATTCTTTCTTTTGTATTTTCCGTACATCATCACCTCCGTCGCCATAACATTATGATTAGCGGTCGTCAAATCCATATGCACAAGTGCATGAATTTTCCTCGTCACCATAACAAAAAATCAAGGAAACTATTTTCACCGTTCTAGTTTCCTTGATTTTATCACATTACTTTTTTAAGCACAATTCACAAAATTGCATAATATTTTTTTTATTTTTTGTGAATTATGTAGTCACATTTGTTTTAAGCTATATTTTTTCCTGCATTTATCATCATAAATATACCATGAGCAACCGCACCAACCACATACTCACTCATCGCAATTCCTGCACAATAAATGTCCGAAGCGATATGCAATGTTCTTATTTTTCTTTCCAAAATAACACCGCAACTTTTAAAATATCTTTAGATTAATCATGTTTTCCTATATAATTTCCAACAATGTCAGCATTGAGATTTTCACCTATAACAATTATAACATCCTGTCCTTCCCGTATTTCATTAATACTGGTTTTTTTCTTTATCGCATTGACTTCATACCATTTGTCATTTTCTTTAAAAAATCCTTTTATGCGGATTATATTTCCACATTTTTTATCAGCAAATATATTTTCTGCTGCTTTTTTTACATCTTCACTTCCAAAACCTGTATTCATAAAATAAAGCGAAGCAAATTTTTCGTCCTGCATATTAATATCCTGCTTCTGATATGAATTAAGTCTGTATCCACATTCTGCGATTTCTTTTAAATCTTCATCGGTCAGATTAAGAATTCCTTTTTTTATATCACTCATTCCTATCTGTCTTGTGCAGCCAATTTCCTTTAAGGATAAATTAATATACTCAATTGTGTCTTTTATTTTTTGTTCGTCCGCTTCATCTGAATGGCTAAGTATAATTTTTCCGGCACATGAAATCTCAGATGCCATAACATATGACGATTTTTCTGATAAATTATCTGCTGCCGACGCATCGGCAATCGCAATGATATTTCCCGGCTCATACCATTTATCAAGCGGCTCATCATGTATAACATCAAAAAATTCATCTATGTCATATACTCCTGATGGTTCTACTATAACACGGTCATAGCCGCACATTCCCATGGAAATCAGCTTTGTCTTAAAACGTCTCCTGTGAGTTTCTTCATCACATCCGCCAGAAATCATCTCCAATTCACAATTGTCGCTCATCAAATCCTGCAAAAGCATCATATCAACATTAATTGCACCATAATCGTTTTCAAGAATTCCAACTGTCTGCCCCTGTTTTATAAAATATGATGCATATTTTTTTATAAATGTTGTTTTGCCTGCTCCTAAAAATCCTGTAATCAAATCAATTTTTACCATATATTTCTCCCATAATTATAAATCTTTATCCAGTTTTCCAATTGTAAATTCAGCCAGCCTGTATTGATTCCTGCCGAAGCACTGTACTCTTAATACATTAATAATTTGTCTAAATTATAACATAATTTTTATATTTAATGTTATTTAATTAAAAAAATAATATCGATCGTACATCAACGAACCCTGACGGCTTTAATATTTTATTCAGTTTTCAATTCTATCAAATTGGAATATTATAGTTCAGATTAATCATAAAATATGTTTTTTATGTTTTCCTGTAACTGCCTGTTCCTCAATATTGTGGTCAGCTGTTGCATTTACTTTCTGATGAACTTTCTTTTTCTTTAATGGATGTTTTGGATTCTTATCCATAACAATCGCTTCCTTTCCATTTTATTTAATATAATTGATAATTTTTTATTAAAAGACTTCAGCTATTAACCTTCAATAGCAATATACTTGTTGTTTTCAACAGCTTTCTTTTCTTTCTTAGGAACTGAAAGTCTTAAAATACCATCTTCATATCTAGCTTTAATATCTGCCTGAGTTACTTCATCACCAACATAGAAGCTTCTGCTCATAGCACCGGCATAACGTTCCTTACGGATATACTTGCCTTCTTTATTCTTCTCTTCCTTATCAAGTCCCTTAGAAGCACTTATTGTAAGATAACCATTATCAAGTTGTGCATTGATTTCATCTTTCTTAAATCCAGGTAAATCAATATCTACTTCATAGCCTGAATCTGTTTCTCTTACATCTGTCTTCATAACATTGCCTGCATGTTTACCATAAAGTTCTTTGTCAACTTCAGGAAATGAAAAATTCATCCAATCATCGTTAAATAAGTTTTCTCCAAAAATACTAGGCATTAACATAAGTCATCTCTCCTTTTTAACATCAAACCTACATATCTGTTTAACACTAGCAGATATGCCTGCATTGGTTTCCCAATGTATACGCCAAGTTTTTTCGGAACCGGAGCTGGAACTCATAGATTCTTTCAATCATTACCTAATCTCTTTTTGTTCCCTTCCTTTGTTCTTGACTATGTTATATACCCTTTTGTTAGCAATGTCAATAGGTGAGTGCTAATTATTTTATTAAAAAATTATAAACCCAGTATTTATGCGGATTTAAACGCTGCTGAGTTTACACTTTTTTTAATTTTTTTATAATTTATAACATGATTAATCACAACTACCAAAATACATACTCACTATATCTTCTGGAGGAATGCTCATGTACGGTAAAGAAGCAAGCAACCGAAAACAAGAGATAGACCGCCAGCACCACACTATTCCGAACCAAAGAAAACAAAGACCAAAAGACAAGCATTGTGGAAATATTTGTTGGTAGAAAAAATACTTGCGTGTGCACGCATATTGATGTATAATACGTTCTTATTGGAGGTATATATCTATGCAACTATTAAAATGGCTTTCCGTAACAGACCGATTTTACAAAATCTATTTGGACAGGCAACTTGCCCCCTATGGAATCAACAACAGTCAATATATGTTCTTAATCAAAATCTGTCGTTCGCCCGGTATTCTACAAGATTCTTTGTTAAATATGTTCTATGTTCATCCAAGCAATATTGTACGGACGGTTGCGACATTGGAAAAGCAGGGAATGATTACACGTTCTCCCAATGATAAGGATAAGCGGACATGTAAATTGTATCCTACAGAAAGAGCATTGTCTATTATTGACGAGATACAGATGATATGCGAAAAGACAGAAGCTCTTTTATTGCAGGGTATGAGCGAATCCGAGCAGAACCTTTTTATGGATTTCTTAATACAGGCGGGCAGAAATATCACATCGGAACTCCATATAGAGAGAAAGGGGGAGGAGTTCAATGACTGAAAATCCTCTGGGCTATGAAAAAATTTCAAAGCTGTTGAAAAATTTTGCTGTTCCCAGTATTGTGGCGTCTCTTGTCGGCTCAATCTACAATATTGTGGATCAGATTTTTATTGGTCAAGGGGTCGGTTATTTGGGAAATGCAGCAACCAATGTTGCCTACCCGTTTTCTACCATCTGCCTTGCCATTGCACTACTGGTTGGAATTGGCAGTGCTTCCCGTGTTTCCCTCTGTCTTGGAAGCAAAGAGCCGAAAGCTGCCGCCAAAGCAGCGGGAAATGGTATTGTTCTGATGGGAATTTTCGGAATTATTTATTTGCTGGTTGGAGAAACTTTTCTGTCTTTGCTCCTAAAGGTATTTGGGGCAACGACAGATGTATTTCCATATGCAAAGAAGTATGCCAGCATAACATTGATTGGAATGCCGTTTCTCATTGTAACGAATGGTATGAGCAATTTGATTCGAGCAGATGGAAAACCAAAGTATTCAATGGTCTGCATGGTTGTGGGAGCTATTATCAATACTATTCTTGACCCCATTTTTATTTTTGTTTGCGATTGGGGAATTGCCGGCGCAGCTTGGGCAACGGTTATTGGGCAAATTTTTTCTTTCATACTCGCACTCCGTTATCTATGGCGTTTCCAAACAATCCATTTTGAAAAAGAGTCGTTTTTATTTGACATTAAAGAAAGCCTGAAAATTTGCAGCATGGGGATAAGCAGCAGCTCAAATCAGATTGCAGTTACCGTGATTCAAATCATTCAGTACAATTCGTTGACTTATTACGGCGCATTAACAAAATATGGACCGGATATTCCCTTGGCAGCTTGCGGAATTGTTATGAAAACAAATGCCATAATCCTTGCGATTGTTGTAGGAATCTCGCAAGGGACACAGCCGATTATCGGTTTCAACTACGGAGCAAGGCAATATCATCGGGTACGGGAGACTTACATGCTTGCAATAAAGTGGAATCTTGTTGTTTCCACTATTGCTTTTATCGCATTTCAATTTTTCCCGCAATCTATCATTTCACTATTCGGAGACGGGGACGAGCTGTATTTTGAATTTGCTGTTTTGTTCATGCGTACCTATCTTTTCATGGTGTTGGTAAATGGTGTGCAGTTGCTTTCTTCCAGCTTTTTTACCGCAATAGGAAAAGCGTTAAAAGGTGCTCTGTTGGCATTAACAAGGCAGACCTTTTTCTTGATTCCGCACCCTGCTACTCCCGCTTCGTTTCGGAATTATGGGAAGTATTGCTAGCAGCCTATTGCTGATTTTTCAGCGTTTGTGCTATCTATTGTGTTGAGTGGGAACAGAATTAAAGAAAGCAAAAAATGCAACACATATTAGTCCACAGTAAAATGAACGGGCTACGTCCGCTATTGACAGCCCCGCCTGTCTTTTGCTTTTAGGCAGCTAAGGGGCGACAGCAAAGTGCTGCCGCCTCTTACATTATAAAATTTTCACAAATACTTTTAACAAGTATCTTTACCTGTATATTTTCCAATTAGGTATGGTATTGTTATTGTCACTGCAAGCCCGGTTGTGCTTACTATCAATGCACAAAATGGCGAAAATATCATGCCACGTAAGATATAGCACAGAAAGGGCAGCACAACCGTAAGGCTTTTAATGCAAAAAAGCATTACAACTATTGCAAGCAGTGTATTATCCGGCGTGTATTCAAAATTGTATCTACCGTCAACGGATGCCCGGATTTTTTAACAATAACCGTAAGCATTATTCCTATTATACCAATTGCAATAACAGGAATTATTTTTCTTAACTTTTTCATCTTATATCATCTATCTCATCAACGATATCTTTAATTTCACCAACAAAATTTTTGCTTATCTTATGTATGCGGTATAACATTATGCTATCAATAACACCACTTATAACAAAAATCACCCCAGCCATGAGAGCAGCTGATTTTACAGTATCCGGTGAAAAAAACATCATAATTATACCTGCAATGACAACTACACACGATAATACTACATAAATTCCCGCATTAAATCCAAATGCCTTCTGCATATAAACTGCCGTCTCCAGACATATGATTCCACTTATTATAATATAAATACTGAATATATACGAAAACAGAATTGATGTTATTCCTGAATGTGTAATAATAAAAATTCCCAATATACACTTTATTATTCCTTCAAACAACACACCTCTTATATACAATTCACTCCATGTGTTCATATAATATATAAGGTCTATAAGTCCGTTTGCAAAAATAACAGCACCAGCAACAATCGCTGTGACTTCCATTGCTCCCTGTGGTCTTGCTATAAATAAAATTCCGATTATCAAAGTCATAATAGCATTAATCCACATATCAATTTTAATTTTCTTTAATATCTTCATAACTACCGCCGCCTTTCTTTTATTTGTCTTTATTTTAACAAAAATAAAAGCATAAAAAACAGGCAAATGGTGATAAAATGTCTGTTTTTATAACATCATATCTTCGTTTGCCCGTTTTGTGCCAGCCACGTGGCTTTTAACATCATGTGATTTATAACAGTTTTAAAAATTCCTCATAAAATTCGCGTTCTTTTTGCTTTGCCGCACGTGCTTCATCTGAAATATCTGCTGATAAAGACAATGGATTTTCAAGAGCATACAGTGCACTTTCAACCGCACTTCTTGCAGATTCCACAGTCGAGCCGAGCACATCTGTATCATAAATTCCTTTATTCCACTGCATGAATCTTTGTATATCCAACTGCGTAATATGAGTCATCATACCGTTTTCTTTTTGTCCGGGATTGTTTACACCGACCTTTTGTGCCGCCTTTATCCACGCATCTTTTACGCTCTGTGGTGCATTTGGTCCGAAATTCTTAAAAAATGCCTCATGTGTTACCCGTAACTTTTCTTCTTTTACATCACCGTTAAGAAAATTCTCCCAGAATTTCAGCGAGCCTGCAAATGCTAAATTTATGTCATTGTCAAAGCGATTCAAAAACCCCATAACTTTGTCGTAGTCACCTGCATTTTTGTACTTGATTCTCCATGAGCCAATCTCTACACCGTCGCAATATTCCTTGCTTATTATGCCGTCAGGACCAAATGCCGTAATTGTGTATCTTTGTTTTTTATCTTCATCTTCGCTTACAGACACACATTCTTTAACATTTGCATTCTTACTGATATTTTCTTCAAGCATACGCAAAATATCAGCCGCACTTATTGATTCACCCGTTGCTTCTTTTTTAAGAACACTGCCTGAAGATGCCAATGCTGCTGCCCAATCACGTTTTTCATTAACCGCATCGTTTAGCGTCGCATACTGTAAATCATTTCCACTTGCCGATAATACCTGTTTTAAGGCATGCCAGCTTCCCCATTTGTTATCGACACCTGTGCCGTTATTGTCAGCATATTGACAAAATGCAAACATTTCAACTGCTGACGCATTTCTTACATCGACTTCCGAAAGATTGACATCGACAGTTTCACATTTGCCCTCTCCCACGGCAATTTTAACCCTGACTATTACATCTTCCGAATCGTCACTTATTATCTGCCCTGCTGACATTCCGAGTCCGACACCTCCAACGAATAAAAATCCCACTCCGAGATTTTTCATCTTAACATCCTGTGCCGGTTCATCTTCAGCCTTTTTAATATCCGCTGATGCAGACGATACCTGCCTGTAATACAGTTCTCTCGAATCAACCGTTTCTTTTTTTGATTCTGAATGTTCCTGCATTTTGTTTTTTAGTTCCGAAGCAAAATCATACTCCGTTTTCTCTTCATTATGCAAATCCTGTCCATATTCATTCAAAAAACCGTTTGCATATCTTGTGCTGACCTCCATATAACTCCTTTCTGCGGCCGCTCCGTCATTCACAGCCACCCTGTTCTCCAAATAGGTCCGAACAGTAAATAAATAAAAAAGGATGGCACTCCATTTCACATCAATCCGTTGAAATAAAGTACCATCCTTGTGTTTAATATATCGACAGCAATTTTAAAATTATTAACCAATTATATTACAAATTACAAAACTCACTCTTTTTCCCCATCTAAAAATGCCTTATAAGCCGGAGACATTCCACGAAGTCTTTCAACTATCCGCTTCAGTTCCCCAACTACTGTATCTATCTCTTCCTTTGTATTCTCATATGACAAAGTGAGGCGGAGGGATTCATGTGCCATCCCATCGCTTAAACCTATTGCACGAAGAACATGCGACGGGTCTATTGCACCGGATGTACACGCTGAACCGCTCGATGCACAGATTCCTGCCTGGTCAAGCATTATAAGTACTGACTCACCCTCAACAAATCGAAAACAGAAATTAATATTGTTAGGAAGCCTGTCTTCTCTGTGTCCATTTAATACAGTATATGGAATTTCCGCAGATATTCTGTCAATAAAATAATCTCTTAATTCTTTTTCTTTTTCAGCACGTTTTGCCATATTTTCCATGGCAAGCTTTGCCGCTGTTCCAAGCCCTGCAATTCCCGGTACATTATAAGTTCCGGCACGTCTGCCACGCTCCTGCGAACCGCCATGTATGAATGAACGGATTTTCACTCCTTTTCTTATATACATTATCCCGACACCCTTAGGACCATTAAACTTGTGTCCGCTTGCAGACAGCAAATCAATATTCATCTCGTCAACATTAATTGGTATATGTCCATATGCCTGAACTGCATCTGTATGGAAAAGTATTCCTTTTTCATGTGCTATTTTACCGATTTCTGCAACCGGCTGTATTGTTCCTATTTCATTATTTGCTGTCATTACTGAAATAAGAATTGTATCTTCTCTTATTGATTTTTTAAGTTCATCCAATCTTACTTTGCCATCTGAATCAACATTCAGATATGTTATATCAAATCCATGTCTTTCAAGATATTCACATGTATGAAGCACTGCATGATGCTCAATTTTTGTTGTAATAATATGTTTCCCTTTATCAGAAAATGATTCTGCTACAGCCTTAATCGCCCAATTATCAGATTCACTTCCACCGCTTGTGAAATATATTTCCATATCAGAAGCACCTATCAGCTTTGCCGCATAATTTCTCGCTTCTTCAATCGCAATCCTGCCTTTCGTTGCAAAGCTGTATGCAGCCGAAGGATTGCAGTAAATTTCGAAAAAATGTTGAGACTCAAAACTTGTTTTGTTGTTGCGGCATTATCAAGATAAATCATTCTCATTCACTCCCAAAAGACCCAAAACTTATATCTGAAAATTTCATTTATTATCATACTCATCAAGGAAATTATGCTTTACACCGTTCTGCTTATAAGCAATAACTGTGTCAATATTAACATTTTCAACGCTTCTGAAAATATTACTCTCAACATGAGGATTAACCTGCTTCAATGTTTTTATCAGTTCCTTGATTTCAACCCGCTTTGACTGGTTTTCTTCATTATTACATGTTGTACATGTATCCGTAAATTTGCAGGCACACTGGATAAAATTAAGTCCATTATAATCACGCCATGCTTTTATATCATCTTCTCTCACAAGATAGAGTGGGCGGATAAGCTCCATTCCCTCAAAATTCGTGCTGTGAAGTTTAGGCATCATTGTCTGTACCTGTGCACCGTAAAGCATTCCCATAAGTATCGTCTCTATAACATCATCATAATGATGTCCAAGTGCAATCTTATTACATCCGAGTTCTTTAGCATACGCATAAAGATGTCCTCTTCTCATTCTCGCACACAGATAACAAGGTGATTTTTCAATATTGTATACAGACTCAAAAATATCAGATTCAAATACGGTAATCGGTATATTAAGAATCCTTGCATTTTCCTCTATTACCTGCCTGTTTCTCGGACTGTAGCCCGGATCCGCATAAAAGATTTCATCAAAAGTAAACGTTGCCAGAGCTTTAATTCCTGAAAACATTTTGCCATAAGCATTGAATCTTTTCCGCCTGAAATACAAACCGCTATTTTATCACCCGGTTTCACAAGCTCATATGTATTTACAGCCTTTGTGAACTTGGACCATATTTCTTTTCTGAATTTTTTGCGGAGACTCTTTTCTACTTCAAAAGCCTTCTCATTTTCATCAGTCATGCTCATTTTATCAAGAAGCCATGCCCCAAATCCACCTTCAAGACTTTGTGCATCGTAACCTTCCGACTGTAAAAGCCTGGCTGTCTCCTCGCTTTTCTCGCCTCTTGCACAACATATAATGAGTTTTTTAGAATAATCTATATTTTTATTATCAAGTACATTTTCAGGTGCCACGATTACTGCTCCCGGAATTTCGCCGTGTGCAATCTCAGCAGCACTTCTTATATCTATAATCTGATAATCATCTTTTAAGAGTTTTTTCATTCTTTTTACTGATATACTCATACTCTGCACTCCGTTATTTACATTGATAAAATATCAGACAGATTATTGTAAATTGCACCTGCAACAGATGAATCATTCATTGAATATACATGGACGTTTTTCACTCCGTTTGCATATAAATCAAGTATCTGTTGTGTCGCATATATAATTCCTGCCTGCTTCATTGATGCTTTGTCTTCTTTAAATCTGTCTACAATTTTAATAAACTGCTGTGGCATCTTACAGCCTGAAAGTTTTATTACATTTTCAATCTGTGATTCTCTTGTAATAGGCATTATTCCCGGAATTACCGGCACATCAATTCCTGCTTTACGCACATTTTCAACAAAATCATAATAAACGCTGTTATCAAAAAACATCTGTGTTGTAAGAAATTCACATCCGGCATCAACCTTCTTTTTAAGATTAATTATATCTTCCTGTCTGTTTGCTGAATCAGGGTGTACTTCAGGATAACATGCACCACCTACAGAAAAACCACCAAACTCTTTTATTGTTGATACAAGTTCAGATGCATATTTGTATTCTTTAAAAGGTTCTCCATCAAACCACTTAGGCTTATCACCACGAAGTGCAAGTACATTTTCTATTCCTGCATCTCTCATATCAGAAAGTGATTTTATAATTGAATCTTTTGATGCTCCAACGCATGTAAGATGTGCAATCGTTGCAACACCATATTTTTCCTGAATTCCTTTTGCTATTGCAAGCGTATTTGTGCTTGTACTTCCACCGGCACCATATGTAACACTTATATATGCCGGCTTTATTGCTGCCACTCCAAAAGCAGCTTCTTTAACTTTTTCAAAATCTGAATCCGTCTTAGGCGGAAATACTTCAAATGACAGTGTCAATTTGTCTTTTCCCACAATACTGCTAATTTTCACTTATCTTTTCTCCTCGTCTTTAAGTGTCTCATTCATACTTCCACATCTGTATCCCAAAAGGTCCAGTGTAACATATGTAAAACCATACTTTTTAAATTCCTGAACAATTTTAAATCTGTTTTCTTCTTTCATAAGTTTATCAAATTCAGCCGGTTCAATTTCAATTCTTGCCATCATACCATGAATTCTTACTCTTACCTGATGAAATCCCATATCAAGAAGAAGCTGCTCTGCTTTGTCTACCATTCCCAGTTTCTCTTCATTAATAGTCTCTCCATATACAAATCTTGAAGAAAGACAGGCAAATGACTGTTTGTCCCATGTAGGAAGTCCCAGCATTTTTGACAATGCTCTTATATCGTCCTTTGTCATTTTGCTCTCTCTTAATGGGCTCTTTATGCCAAGCTCGGCAACTGCTTTAAGTCCTGGCCTGTAATCCCCATTATCGTCCATATTGGAGCCTTCTGCAATACATGCAATTCCATTTTCATCAGCAATTTTTTTGATTTCTTCAAAAAGTTCATGTTTACAAAGATAACATCTGTTTTTCGGATTCTGGGCAAATCCTTCTATTTTTAATTCCTCAGAATCACATATAAAATGTCTTATTCCCTCTTTTTTGCAGAAATCCACTGCCTCATTGAGTTCTCTTTTAGGAAATGAACATGAACGTGCTGTGACAGCTATGGCGTTATCACCGAGCACATCATGTGCTGCCTTTAACAAAAACGTAGAATCAACTCCACTTGAAAATGCCACTGCAACAGAGCCTAATTCTTTAATATACTGCTTCAGCTTTTCATATTTAATCTGCTGGTTTTCTGTAATATCTGCCATAAATTCTCCTTGCTTTATTCGTCACGTCTTTTATAATCACATAAATCTTTAACAACTTCACCTGCTATTATAAGTCCAACAACAGACGGAACAAATGCT
>SCPN01001385.1_pt1 | contig 30625 bp, 28 predicted proteins | sample 6106831 | NCBI WGS metagenome assembly SCPN01 (sample SAMN10720447, study PRJNA508395) | human gut metagenome | isolation source: Participant 1, 0 month
AGTGGGGATTCCTCCCATCTGGGTCGTCATATCGTATACAATCTGATCGATCTCTGCTGTATTCATGCCCTCATGGATATTCTTCTCCAGATAATCCAGTATTGCAATGTTGATCTTGCAGCTCTCCTTGATCTTTTCTATCTGCTGTGGTGTCTTAATGATATTGTGCTTGGGTACAATATGTCCCATTCTCGCATATTGATTGATTTTCTCATCAAATGCCTCATGACACACCTTATACTTCTTTCCACTGCCACACCAGCAGGGATCATTTCTTCCTATTTTACCAAACATTTCTATTACCATGCCTTTCCTTTTCCAGAATTAGTTATATCTAACTGAATTATACACACATTTTCTCCAAATGAAAAGCCTTGCAAACGAAAAGAACGCCAACAATAGTGGAATATACTCCCACTATCATCAGCATTCTGTTATGGTCACATACGCCCTTATATTAGCCTTTTAACTGCTGAATCAGGCTGACTATTTCCTCAGCCTCCTGCTTTGATACAGTCTCTCCTGCAAAATATCTTTCTACGAACTTGACAACACTTCCATCACACTTTGTATTCACAAAGTCCTGACATTCAATATGCAGTAATTCTTCCTTCGTATACTTAGCTTCTACGATTCCTCTTCTTCTGATGATTACGCCCTTATCTTCCAGACGGATCAGTAATGTGTTCAGGGTCTGACGCTTCCAGTCCTTACCTACTGTCTTCCAAAAATAATCCATAATCATACCTGTCTTAACAGGACCATTATTCTCCCATAAGAAACTCATAATCTGTTCTTCTGACTCTGATAATCTATAGTTCATACTAGCACCATACCTTTCCAGATTCTTTATTGTGTGTTGTGTATACTTGTAATTATTCAGAACCCCTTCGCAAAACCGCATCTTCGATGCCCTACTTGGATAACAAGTTTAGTTGTTATCTGCTTATTGTGGGTACTTCGCCATATAAATTATTGCAAATATGTTTGCATGGCTCTGATTAATTACTTATATTATACGTTTTCCTGCACATACATGCAAGTCTTTATGTAATATTTTATAATTCCTATGGAGTATATAGGTAAAATCGGAGAGAAGCTGCCTGCCTCTCTCCGTTTTTCCTATGACATACTGTTTACTGTCTTATATTTATAGAGCATTTCTGCATGATTCTGTTCTTCAATCTGGATATCAGCAAGTAATTTACGGACTGATGGTTCACCGCAGACGAACACGTCCATATTGTATTCAGAAGAGACCAGCTTCTCTGTACCGATACAGTCTGTTGCGAGGAAGCAGTCATTCTTCTTATCCTCAGACTCCTTCATATCATAGGTGGCCTTAGGACTGTACTGCTTGCCGTCACTATCATTACAGTCACATGGGGGCACAGTTCCATTCAACACCTGTCCAAGAGAATCATAGTGCTTTTGTTCCTCACGATGAATCTGTTCAAAGAGATTTGCAAGTACAGGGTCTTTTGCTTCCTTACTGTAACGCGCATACTTCTCTACGCAGGTCTTCTCCTGTGTCTGAAGATCTTTGATTGCTGCCATTTCTTTTTCACTTAATATCATTGTAGCATCCTCTTTTCTTTTTAGATGAATTACACGATGATATTATGTCCGGTTTAAAAGACTTTATACAAATAACATTCCAATACATCTGACGGCAAATGCTGCGACCCAGGCAATCGCGCACTGCGCAAATACTACAAACACTGCCCATTTCCAGCCAAGCTCACGTTTTACGGACGCAATGGCTGCTACACATGGTGTATACAAAAGGCAGAAAGCCAGAAGACTTGCTGCTGCCAGCGGTGTGATCGCCGCCAGTAAAATATCCGTACTTCCAAAAAGTACATTTAACGTTGCTACCACGCTTTCCTTAGCCATAAAGCCGGTAATCAGTGCGGTAGATACTCTCCAGTCGCCAAAACCAAGCGGCTTAAAGACCGGTGCAATCCAGCCGGCAACTACTGCAAGAATACTATCCCTGGAATCTATTACCACATTCAGTCTGGTATCAAAGGTCTGTAAGAACCAGATAATAATAGTTGCAAGGAAAATGACCGTAAATGCCCTTTGTAGGAAGTCTTTTGCCTTTTCCCACAGAAGCTGTCCTACATTCTTCGCTCCAGGCATACGATAATTAGGCAGCTCCATGACAAATGGCACTGCTTCGCCCTTGAATTTCAATTTACGCATTACAATAGCAGACAGAATACCTACAGCGATACCGCCAAAATATAGTGCAATCATAACGAGTGCTCCATGTTCCGGGAAGAATGCTGCTGTGAAAAACAGATATATCGGCAGTTTCGCAGAACAGCTCATGTAAGGAGTGAGCAGAATCGTCATCTTGCGGTCACGTCCGAAGGCAGCGTCCTGCTTGCCATAACGCCGTACTGTACAGCCAAATCCTACCAGCATAGGCACAATGCTTCGTCCTGACAGACCGATCTTACGTAACAGCTTATCCATAACAAATGCCACTCTTTGCCATATATCCGCTGTCCTCCAGCATGGACAGGAAGAAGAACAGTGTCACAATAATCGGCAGGAAGCTGAGTACACTTCCCACACCATTAAAATACCATCTATGATCAGCGATTGCAGGACTTCGTTCACGCCTGCCGCCATCATGCCTTGCTGCACCAGATTGGTAAGCCAGCCAATTCCATATCCAGCAGATTGAAAGTGCCGCACCAATCACGTTAAAGGTCAGCCAGAATACCGCTGCCATAATGGCAATGAATACAGGTATCGCTGTATATTTACCCGTCAGTACCTTATCAATTCGTGCACTTCTTGCATGTTCCCTGCCTCATGGGGTTTAATGACTGTCTGCCTGCATACCTTGCTGATAAAGCAAATCGCATATCTGCAATGGCTGCCGCGCGGTCAAGACCTCTCTCCTTTCCATCTGCTGTATAATATGCTCCAGAGTCTCTTTCTCATTCTGATCCAGATGCAGCCTGTCCAGAATCAGCATATCACCTTCTGCCAGCTTCGCCGCTGCAAACCTGGACAGGTATGTCATTTTCTTTGGCATGGTCTTCAATCAGGTGCATGATACCATGCAGGCATCTATGTACTGCACCACCATGGTCGTCCGCTTCACAGAAGTCCTGTCTTCCCGGTCTTTCCTGATATTTTGCCACATGTAATGCATGGTCTACCAATTCACTGATACCTTCATTCTTTGCAGCTGAGATGGGTACAACAGGGATTCCAAGCAGCTCCTCCAGCTCATTCACACGGATGGAGCCGCCATTCTGACGCACCTCATCCATCATGTTAAGAGCCAGAACCATAGGCACATCCAGCTCCAGAAGCTGCATGGTAAGGTACAGATTCCTCTCAATATTGGTAGCATCTACAATATTGATGATTCCCTTTGGATGTTCTTCCAGCACGAACTGTCTGGTCACGATCTCTTCGCTGGAATAGGGTGACATGGAATAAATACCCGGTAAATCTGTAACCAGTGTGTCACTATGCCCTTTGATGGCTCCATCCTTACGGTCTACTGTTACACCCGGGAAATTACCCACGTGCTGGTTAGAACCGGTCAACTGGTTGAACAGTGTCGTCTTCCCACAGTTCTGATTACCTGCCAGGGCAAAAGTCAGCACTTCTCCCTCCGGCAGGGGGTGCTCATCTGCTTTGACATGATATTTGCCGCCCTCACCCAAGCCCGGATGCTGTACATCCTTCTTCATGTCTTTCTTATGATTGGTCGCATCTATATTATCTGGTTGTCTTGTATTCTCTATCTCTATCTTCTCTGCATCTGCCAGACGAAGCGTCAGTTCGTATCCATGTATCTGTAATTCCACCGGGTCTCCCATAGGTGCATACTTTACCATGGTTACATCTACTCCCGGTATCAGTCCCATATCTAGAAAATGCTGGCGTAATGCGCCTTCTCCACCTACAGTAACCACAGTCGCCATACTGCCGATTGGTAACTCTTTCAGCGTCATGCTGTATCCTCCTCATATGTCTTGTTGATAAATTTTCTCAAGAACAATCATAGTATATTTCGACAGTATTTTCAATTTATAATGCAAAAAATCCTGGAATTGTATAGAAAAAACAAATTTCAGGATTCTTTACATACTATTTTATTTTACTAAGCTGCTGCCTGACATGCCTTGCACAAGGACAAAAAGTATTCATGCACCGCCGTAGAGTCTGTCACTTCAGGATGGAAGGAAATTCCAAGCTGCCTGCCGTACTGTACTGCTACAATATTACCATCTACTCTGGCTAATATCTCTACTCCATCACCTGCACTCTCAATATAGGGAGCGCGGATGAAAGTCAAGGGAATTTCACCGATATGTGCAACCTCTGCTACAGTCTGGAAGCTTCCAAGCTGTCTGCCATAAGCATTGCGCTTTACCGTGACAGGCAATGTACCAAAGTGAACCGTATCATCCTCTGCAAGCTTACTTGCAAGCAAAATTAACCCTGCGCAAGTACCAAGTACCGGCATTCCCTGCGTAATCTTTTGCTGTAATGGTTCAAATAATCCAAGGTTCCGAAGCAGCTTACCCATGACGGTGCTTTCACCACCTGGGAGAATCAGACCGTCAAACTCCTGCTCCAGGTCACGCTTCTGTCTGATTTCAAAGGCTTCATGCCCCAGTGCTTCTATCATTTTCTCGTGTTCAATAAAAGCACCCTGAACTGCTAAAACTCCAATTTTCATACTAAATCCCTCTATTCGCCATCAATAACTGAATCTCCTGCTCGTTGATTCCAACCATGGCTTCTCCCAGATCCTCGGAAAGCTCTGCCAGAAGCTTCGCATCCTGATAATTGGTTACTGCCTGTACAATGGCTGCTGCGCGCTTCTTTGGATCTCCTGACTTGAAGATACCGGAGCCTACAAAGACACCTTCTGCACCCAACTGCATCATCAATGCTGCATCTGCCGGTGTTGCTACGCCGCCTGCTGCGAAATTTACAACAGGAAGCCTGCCATGCTCATGTACATATGCTACAAGATCATAAGGAACCTGCAACTCCTTAGCAGCCTGGAACAGCTCATCCTCACGCATGGATGTCAGTCTTGCAATCTCCTGATTCATCTTTCTCATGTGGCGTACTGCCTGCACAACATCACCTGTTCCCGGCTCGCCCTTCGTACGGATCATGGATGCACCTTCATTGATTCTTCTAAGTGCCTCACCCAGGTCCTCGCCACATACGAATGAACCTTGAATTTGGTCTTGTCAATATGATATGCATCATCTGCCGGAGACAGTACTTCACTCCTCATCAATATAGTCAATCTCAATGGCTTCCAGAATCTGTGTCTGCGAAATGTCCGATACGGCACTTTGCCATAACAGGGATGGATACCGCTTCCTGAATACCCTTGATCATCTTGGGGTCACTCATTCTGATACGCCACCTCTGCTGCTCTGATATCTGCCGGGATTCTCTCCAGTGCCATGACTGCACATGCACCTGCTTCCTGCGCAATCCTTGCCTGTTCGGGAGTGGTTACATCCATAATAACTCCACCCTTTAACATCTGTGCCAGTTCTTTATTCAGTTCATATCTATTATTTGCCATATTTATAACCATACCTTTCACAATCTGTAAACTTTGTGCCACGCACATTGTCCTCTATTCCTATCTGTTTACCTTGCTTAGTATACTAATTGCTTATTATAATACGCAAAAACTGACACTTAATAAAGTGTCAGTTTTGTTTATTTTTATATGTACAGTTTTATCTATCTTCTTCTACGCTCTCTACCGCCATTTTCGTAGAATATGCGTTTTGCCTCATACATCTCTGTCTCTGCCTTTTTCACCAGCTCTTCCATCTGATCCAGATTCCTTGGTCTGCCGATGCTGATACCGATAGAGACATAATAGTCACTTACCTGCAGCTTCTTTGCAATGGCTTCTGACTGTTTCGCTACATTCTCCATGTCTGCATCCAGTACAAATGCCACGAATTCATCACCACCTATACGGTAGCTGTGTGTATCTCCGAAGTAGTTTCTAATTGTCAGGGCAACTTCACGAAGCATTTCATCACCGGCTTCATGTCCCTGTGAATTGTTCAGCTCATGCAATCCATTCACATCACAGTATACACAAGCCAGAGATTCAAACTGCATATTAGGATAATCCAGTAAGTTCTTCTGATAACAGTTTCTGTTGAGAAGTCCGGTCAGTAGATCTACTGTACCCATTTCACGGATAATATTATAGGAACGGATATTATGATACAGCATGGAGAAACTTAACTTTACTGCCTCCAGAATGTGCGTATCCTTGCAATCAGGTCCCATGTTACAGGTTCCAAGTACACCAACAAGTCTGCCGGATACATCATTAACCGGTACTGCCATAAGGCTTGTTACCCCTTTATCTACCAGTAATTCATAGCTTGGTGGAGCTACTACCTTTAATTCCTCAATATTGGGCATGAATATACTGCCGCTTCCATCTTTAAAATAGAAATAATGCATAAAGAAATGTACCCGTTCCTTGGGAACTCTCAGCATCGGCTGTCCCGGATCATCTTTTATCCACTGGTACACTTCCTCCATTCCATTCTCTCCCAGTATCTTAAAGAATACATATTGTGAATCTGTCATCTGACCGATCAATTCCAGTGCAAGTTCAATGTTTTTCTGATTCTGATGTGCTTCAAATAACAGTTCCTGTACTCTTCCTGTAAAGCTCATCAGCTCAATTCTTCTCTGTTTCTCATAATTACGTACTCTTGTATCCCGGAACATCCACATCAGATATACGATAAAGCACAGACATTCAAAGCCAACCAGCAGGAAAAGAAGTGTTCTGACCTCTCCAACATTTCCAAGCACTGCACTCTCCGGTACAGAAATAGCCAGCTCCCAGTTATTGACCTTACATGGCATATAGCAGAAATACAGATTCTCGGAGCTATCTGGCATATCAAATACAGCATACCCTTTTTTGCCCCGCATGAGCTGTCTTGCGAGCTCATCCATACTGCTTCTCTTAATGATACTCTTATTATCAATAAATTTTACATTTCCCAGTTTATTCCCGGAAGTATCAACAATATAATCTCCACTGCTTCTCTCTACAATATAGATATCTGCCCTCACTCCGTAAAGATTTATATTCCATACACTCTGAAGCTCGTCCAAATCTATCACGCCACGCAGATTCCTGTTACTTCTCCATCTTTTACAATAGAACCACACTGAGAAGAACGCTTATCAGAATCCAGAGATCTGTACTCACTTCTGTCAGGTAAGCACCTTTTTTGGCTTCTTTGGCAAAATCCATGCTGTCCTCAACACTGATTATAGTCCCATCCTGTAATATCAGCGTATTATCCGGCAGAAGTATCTCCAGCCCTGACACCATACCACACTGTCTGTAATTGCTGACAATATTCATAACAATCTCATCATTGAGATTATCATACCCTGCAAATATTCCTGCCAGACTCTCCAATTGTTCCTTATCATAATTAATCAGTCTTGCAATGTCCTGATTAAGCTGATCTCCTGTCTGAAATAAAGTAGTATAACAATTCTGCTCTTCTGCTATATTAATCCTAAATACCGCAACCAATGTTGCTGCAGCAATCAGAACGATAATCCCCAATGTAAACAACAAATTTTTTCGTTGAAACAGGTTTTCTAATTTTTTCATGCATTTTCCTCTTATGTCATATAATAAAAGTAATTATATCCTATATTGTACCACATTTTTTCTATTTTTAAAGTATATTGTATGACATTTTGATGTGATACTTCATTTTTGCAATGTATTCATTAAAAATTGCATAATTTTAGAGTGTACCAATGCCTGTTTTATCTGCAAAAAGCATGTATTCTCATCTTTCCTAAAATAAGCCACTTTTTTTATAAAATAACACTACACTTACTTTCCATTTTTTGTTATGCTGTAGATAGATTTAATTCAAAACAAAGGAGACGATTCCATGAAATACCATAATCCTATCATAACCGGATTTCATCCGGATCCCAGCGTATGCAGAGTTGGGAATGACTTCTATCTTGTAAACAGCAGTTTTGAATATTTTCCGGGAATTCCAATATACCATAGCACAGATTTGACACACTGGGAGCAGATCGGACATGTTCTTGACAGAAAAAATCAGCTCAAACTGGTAAGTGGTGCACCCAATTGTCTGGGTATCTATGCTCCCACAATTCGATACCACGAAGGAATATTCTACTGTATCGTTACAAATGTCGGTGGCAGAAGCGGAGGTAATTTCTTCGTATATACCACAGACCCCTACGGCAGATGGTCCAATCCCGTCAAGCTTCCCTTTGCAGGAATTGACCCTTCGCTTTTCTTTGATGAGGATGGCAGAATCTACTATACAGGTACTGACACCGGTATCTATATAGCAGAAATTACCTTTGATGTAGTAAGAAATGACACCCCCAAGCGCAATGAGCTTCCTGTATCCATACAGAATGTAAAATGTGGAGAAAAACATTACATATGGAATGGCTCAGGCGGCAATAATCCTGAGGGTCCACATTTATACCGTATTCATGATATGTACTACTTAATGATTGCAGAAGGTGGTACAGAATATTGCCATATGGTAACGATTGCTCGCAGTAAGAATGTATATGGTCCCTATGAAGCATGCCCTCATAATCCGGTTCTCTCCAACAGAAGCACCTGTCTTAATATCAAGGCGATCGGACATGCTGATCTGGTAGAGGACAGTCAGGGCAGCTGGTGGGCTGTATGCCTGGGTATTCGTCCTCTGGGATATCCATTCCGTCACAATCTCGGTCGTGAGACAATGCTTGCTCCGGTAAAATGGGAGAATGGCTGGCCCGTTATGGGAGATAACGGCACTGTTACCGAAACCTTTGAGGTCGAAACAGCCCCCGGCAAGAAAACCCGCAAATCAGACTTTTATATCCCCGGCAGCAATATGACAGATACTTTCTGTTCCAATAAACTGCATCCATCCTGGAATACAATTTATACACCGGTAAGTAAGTTCGTTAAACCTACCAAACAGGGACTTTCTCTTTGTGCCTATGATACGACTCTGTCAGATGATAAGCCAAAGGCAATTCTGGTCCGCAGACAGGAGCATTTTCACTTTACAGCTACTGCTACTCTGACTCTGGAAAGTGTAAACGCCGGTTCCGAAGCAGGTATTACGATCTATATGAATAACAGACATCATTATGAAGCGGCACTGTCCACGGTAGGCAATGGTGAATACTTCCTGATCCTCAGACGCCGTATCGGTTCCTTACAGGCAGTGGAAGCCCGCATTCCTTTTCATTGCAATACAGTGCAGTTCATCCTTACAGGAGATAAGAACCACTATACCTTCTCTTATCTGGATGTGAAGCCGGATGAGAACCCCATGCCTGCATCTGCTGCTTTTCCAGGTGCTGTGGATGCCCCCGTGTTCATAGGAGAAGGAGAGGCACAGTATCTGACAACAGAAGTCGGCGGATGCTTCACCGGCAACTATATAGGTCTTTATGCTTCCAAGGGAGAAGCGCTATTCACCGAATTCTCCTATCAAGGCGGCAGATCATAAACTTTATTCCATTTACTACAAAAGCAGCCCGGAAATTTACTTTCCAGGCTGCTTTTTTGTTTTATTACTATAATATAATAATATTTGCACAATTTAAGTCTGTTGACAATTCATATACCCTTCCACTATTCAATCCTACTACAGTTGGACGTAATACGAATTTGGGATTATTGGCAACAACTCTTGCCTTTTCCCCATTGCTCAGGTCAACGTTGGTCCCTACCGGATAAAGGATCACACTCTCCAGGAAGCTCTGCATAACCTGTAAATCCAGCTCTCCAGTCATCGCCATGATCATTTCTACTGCATTTCTTGGAGTGAATGCCTTCTTATAAGGTCTCTCCGTAACCAGCGCATCATAGATATCTGTAACTGCAATGATCTTGGCAAAAATATGTATCTGTTCTTCTGTAACTCCCATGGGATAACCACTGCCGTTGATCTTCTCATGATGCTGCAATACACCCATTTTCACAGCATTGGAGAGTTCCGGCTTGTCTTTCAATATCTCATATCCCAGTAAGGAATGCTTCTTGATCAGTGCAAACTCTTCATCGGTGAGCTTCTGTGCCTTATTCAATACTTCTGTAGGAATTTTGGACTTACCAATATCATGGAGCAGTCCTGATACGCCAATCTGCTGAACCTGTTCGTCATTGAAGCCATACTGTCTGGATACGATCATTGCCATGGTCGCTACATCCACACTATGCTTGAATGTATATTCATCGCTGACCTTGAGGGCGCTGATATCCACTGCAATCGCATCATTATCATCAATTGCCTTCACCAGATCATTGGTTATACTCCTGGTCACATCCATGAAGTTGGAAGACTCCGTATCCTGATACAGGTATTGGATGCCTTCTGCTACACGCTTCTTTACACTCTCTGACAAATGTACCTTTGCCCTGTCTTTTACCTGTCTCTTGTCGATTTTCTGTTGAACCTGTGCAGTAATGACCGGCTGTTCTTCGGAATCCTTGTCCTCAATTACACCTGTGCGGATATATACCCCGGTAATCCCCATCTTTCTCATGGATTCGATTAGATACTCGTCCAGCTGTGTTCCTCTGGCTATCAGTACTCTGTCTGCTCTGTCTGCAATTGTCTGTTCCAGAATCATACTGGGTTTGATTACCCTGGTAGACATATATTTTCTTAAAATCACGTATTTCACCTCAATTACACACACTCTCTCTGATACAAGAGTACCACAGAGAAAAGCAAAAGTCTATCCCAAAAAGGCACATTGCCTTACAGACAATGTGCCCACTGATTCCTCTTATAAAATCTACAGGAAAATATATTTACATACAAACAATACTGCAAGAATGTACATCAGAGGTGTTACTTTCTTAGCTTTGCCACAGCATACGTGAATGATCACATAAGAGATAACACCAATCGCAATACCTTCTGAAATGCTGTATGCCAAAGGCATAGCGATCATGCACAGATATGCGGGAATTGCTTCTGCAAGATCGTCAAAATCAATCTTTACTACAGAAGATACCATCAGGAATCCTACAAAGATCAGTGCAGGAGCTGTAGCAAATCCCGGGATTGCTGTGAAAATAGGAGCAAAGAGAATGGCAACCAGGAATAACAGACCTGTTACTACAGAAGCCAGACCTGTTCTTGCACCGGCATCCAACACCTGCTGAACTTTCTACGAAAGTGGTTGTTGTAGAAGTACCGAATACTGCACCTGCTGTCGTAGCGATCGCATCTGCAAGAAGTGCCTGCTTGATGTGAGGAAGCTTCTCATCTTTATCCAGCATGTCAGCCTTGGTGGATACACCTACCAGAGTACCAATGGTATCAAAAATATCTACAAAGAGAAAAGATAACAAAACGACAACGAAGTTCGCAATGCTTACACCTTTGAAATCTACCTTAAAGCACTGTCCAAAGGTCTTCCAATTGCAAAATCTGTAAGGGCGAAAGTAGGATATAAGGAATAGAATCCATTCTCTACATCTACTGTATAGATATTGGTTGCCTGACAGATCATGCCAAGAATCCAGGTAATCAGAATGCCAAGAAGGATAGAGCCCTTTACGTTCTTCACATACAGAATTGCCGTGATCATCAAGCCGATCAATGCCAGAAGTGCACAGATTCCCAATGTATGGAAGTTACCTCTGAAATTTACATACGTCAGAAGTGTGGAATCACTGTTCACAATAATATGTGCTCCCTGCAAACCTACGAAAGCAATAAAGATACCGATTCCTGCGCTGACACCTTTCTTCAATGTACTGGGAATCGCATTAAAAATCGCCTCACGTACATTGGTCAGTGAAAGTGCAATAAAGACAATACCTTCTGCAAATACTGCCATCAGCGCTACTCTCCAGTCATATCCCATGGCACCACATACTGTATATGCAAAATATGCATTCAGTCCCATACCAGGTGCCAGTGCGAATGGATAATTCGCCATCAGTGCCATTGCAAGAGTACCAACAAAAGATGCCAGACAGGTAGCGATCAGAACTGCTGTCGCATCCATTCCCGCTGCGGAGAGCAGATTAGGATTTACCGCCAGAATATACGCCATTGTCATGAATGTCGTAATACCGCCAATTACCTCTGTCTTTACAGTGGTGTTGTTTTCCTTGAGCTTAAATAATTTCTCAATCATGTTAAGTCCCCCATTTAAAAATATTTAATATCACTGAACATTGTTCAGAGTATTTTTGTATTTTACACGATAGATTCTGTAGAGAGATTCCTGAATCCTCTCTTCTGTAATCGTTCCGGCTGACACTGCATCCAGCACACCCTGATATGCCTTACTGAAATCTGCAGGACACAACAGAATATCCGCACCTGCCACAATAGCAGCCACTGCCGCATCACCATCTGAATACCTGGCAGTAATTGCGCTGTCTCCTAACATATCTGTCATAACGATTCCATTATATCCAAGTGTTCCTCTGAGCACATCTGTAATCATTGTCCCTGATAAGGAACAAGGTGTGTCATCCCCTGTTATCTCCGGTGCAGATACGTTAGACACCATAATACAGTCTGCTCCATTCTGAATTGCAGACTGGAAGGTCAGGAAATCACTGTTCTTCATCTCTTCAAGTGATTTTGACACTTTACCATCTGTTACAGCACCTTCTCCTGGAAAAGTCAGCAGTACTGCGCTGACTTCACGCTCCTGTAAGGACTGCACGGCTGCATTTACCAATGGTGCTGCTGTCGCTCCATCACTGCCAAAGGTTCTTCCCTGTAAGCTGCTGTTGCCCTGTTCGGATACGATATCTGCCACTGGTGCCAGATCCATGTTGATTCCAAAGGCTGCAAGTTTGGTTGCAATCGCACCATAAGCCTCTCTTACACTGTCTGTATCTGTCAGCTCAGATGCTTTCGCTGTTGATTCTATACCAAAACCGATATTGTCTCCACATTCTGCGCGTACCGCCAGAAAAAGAGGATATTTTGAGTAGCTTCTGGTATTGGTCATCATCTCCAGAAACTGATTATCCGACTGGTAATTTGCAGAGGAATAGAGCAATCCTCCCACCGGATTCTCTGTCAATGCATTCTTCGTACCTTCGCCTGCCTGAACTGCCTTACCGACACCGGTAATAGACTCAGGAGTGACCATGAACATACCGGCAACCTTCTCTTCCAGTGTCATATCCTGTAAAAGTGCATCTACCAGCTCGTCCAGCGGATTATCCTCAGGCTCTGCCTCCTGTGTAACATCTTCTGCTGTACTGGATTCAATTACAGCTGTCTCATGCTCCACATTGGTCTCTGCTTCCTGCAAGGCCTCTGCTACTTTATCATTATACTGATTCATGTGCTGAATCAGTGCCTTAATCCCGATTACAGCCCCGGTTGTCAGTGCACCTACTGCAATAACCAGAGTCAGATATGCAGCGATCTGGCTTCTGATACGTCTTCTTCTTCTTTTCTCACGACTTGTTAATTCTTTTTTATCCATACTATTCCTTTATTTCACCTATGCATCACTATTCAATCATATTTTGGTACTATTTATATAGCTCATTTTTTTCAGTATAACATATTATGGCATAAAATTGTGTATATTTCATGTATTTTTGTGCCGATTACCTTATCATTATTTTCCAGCGCCAAAAAAGGAGGCTGTTACGCCTCCCTTTTCCTGTCAGGTATAATACAGATTAGATCAAAGGATACTTATCTGTTAATTTCTGTACGATAGCTCTGGCTGCCGGAATACCTGCTTCCTGCTCCTTGATCACAGTCGCGATAGCTTCTGCGATCAGATCCATATCATCTTCCTTCATGCCACGGCTTGTAACTGCCGGAGTTCCCAGTCTGACACCGGATGTAACGAATGGAGACTTGGGATCATTAGGAATGGTATTCTTATTGCAGGTAATATGTGCTTCATCAAGCATCTTCTCTACAGCCTTACCTGTCAGATCATAAGTAGTCAGATCCACAAGCATCAGATGATTATCTGTACCGCCTGATACGATCTTGATGCCTCTGTCAATCAAGCCCTTGCACAGAGCCTGTGCATTATTGATGATCTGCTGCTGATATACCTTGAAGTCATCAGAAAGAGCTTCCTTGAAGCATACTGCCTTACCAGCGATCACATGCATCAACGGACCACCCTGAATACCGGGGAAAATTGCTTTATTGAAGTTATACTTCTCAGCAGCTTCCTTATTTGCAAGGATCATGCCGCCTCTTGGTCCTCTCAGTGTCTTATGCGTTGTTGTGGTAACAACATCTGCATAAGGGATTGGGCTTGGATGAAGACCTGCGGCTACCAGACCTGCAATATGCGCCATGTCTACCATCAATACAGCACCTACTTCATCCGCTACTTCTCTGAATTTCTTAAAATCAATGGTTCTTGCATAAGCGCTGGCGCCTGCAATGATCATCTTAGGCTTACATTCCAGAGCCAGTTCTCTCATTCTGTCGTAATCCAGGAAACCATTATCATCTACACCATAAGGTACTACCTTAAAATATTTACCGGATATATTCACTGGTGAACCATGTGTCAGATGTCCGCCGTGATCCAGATTCATGCCCATAATGGTATCACCGGGATTCAACACTGCAAACTGCACTGCCAGATTAGCCTGTGCACCGGAATGAGGCTGTACATTTGCGTAATCACAGCCAAAGAGCTCTTTTGCACGCTCAATAGCAAGGTTCTCTCACAACATCTACACACTCACAGCCGCCATAATATCTCTTTCCGGGATATCCTTCTGCATATTTATTTGTCAAAGGGCTTCCCATTGCTGCCATAACAGCCTTGTCTTACCCAGTTCTCAAGAAGCAATCAATTCAATATGACTATTCTGTCTTTCCTGTTCTGCAACGATCGCATCTGCAATTTCCGGGTCTACCTTTTTCACTTCATCCAATGAATACATGCCTATTCCTCCACTCTTATCTTCTGGTTCAATATACCATATTGCAGATAGTGTCTGTTTTGTGCGTTCTGCAAGTCATCACTTCATAGCAATACAGTATTAAACTTTAAACTAGATTATAATAAGAAATACGTACTTTGACAAGTCTTTTTAATTAAAATGGAAAATACGCTGGCAGATTTTGTATCCATCTACAGATATCTTCCTTCCGCCTTTGCCCGGAAGATTCATGGCATTGCCAAGAAGACCATAACGAAGTCTTGCCCAGAGCCATTTATCTTTGTCTTTAATATATGCCCAGAGTTCCTTCTTCTTCTCCAGATTCTCTTCCAGCTCAGACCGAATCAGCAATACGGAAGAGATTGTAGTAATAATATCAAGGTAGTTGCGCATATATCTCTTTACCTTCACATTGGCATGAATCCGGGGCATCTCCTCTACATAGTAATCTACCATCAGCTTGTTTACCTTAATCTGCTGGTCGATACGTCCTATCATGACCTTCTCATTTACAGACTGGTCTGCTCTTCCTATATAATAACGATAGAAATTCACATCCAGATAATACATGGTCTTCACATATGGCAGTGGATTGAATACAAAGATGTTATCCACATAGAAGGTATGCTCAGGCAGTTGTAATCCACATTCTCTGAGCAGATTGGTACGATAGATAACAGAATGCATCAGAATATACTGTCCCACTCTGAAATGCTTCACATCTTTCCAGGTAAATATCTGATCCTTGGGCAGTGCATGGTGATATTTCATCACCTTCTTGCGCTCTTCTCCCTCTTTCTCATATACAAAATTGCTGATTAGCATATCCAGGGATTTACCATCCCTGATGATTTCCCTGAGTACGCTCAGTATCTGCATATAGGCGCTCTGATTTACCCAGTCATCACTGTCCACGACCTTGTAGAAAAGTCCTGCTGCATTCTGGATTCCCGCATTTACGGCAGAGCCATGACCGCCATTTTCTTTGTTGATGACTTTGACCATGCTTGGGAACCGTTCTCTGTATTCCTCTGCAATATCCTTCGTATTATCTGTAGAACCATCATTCACGATCATGATCTCTACATCTTCGCCCCCTGGCAGAAGCGAATCTATACAACGTCTCATATATGCTGCTGAATTGTAGCAGGGGATTGCTATTGATAATAATTTCATGTCAGGTCTCCTTTCACCTTCTCACTGCCCTGTCTGATCTGCAGATATTTAGTATATGCCGCATACGCAGATGGAATGGCATAACGAGCCTCTGCCTCTTCCCTGTCTACAAAGATCAGACCATTGTCCTGACTGGTACGCTCCAGTTCATCCACTCTCACAGCGTAACCTGTCATATGCCATTCTTTATGTGTAAATATATGCTTACTGTCTTCCAGTCTCTGTATTCGCAGGGCATGCAGTCCCAGAGTCCCTAGGTATTTCAGCACAGAATCTTCATTCTGTGTTCCTTCTATCCATGGGAACTCATACATACCTGCAAGCAGTCCCTTGTCAGGGCGCTTCTGCAAGGCTGCTTTCTGTGCATCCTGCAATACCAGAATTGTCTTGTACTCAATGGTGCGTGCCTTCTTGGGTGACTTCTTTGGATACTCCGTCATACAACGGTTCTGATATGCCCTGCAAAAGTCATTCCACGGACACTCACTGCACTTTGGCTCTCCATTTGGAATACAAACCATAGCGCCAAGCTCCATCAGTGCCTGGTTAAAAGCACCACATCGCCCCTTTGGCATAATTGCGGTAAGATCCTGTTCCACACTCTTACGCACCTTCGCCTGCATGATATCACGATCATCCATACGGACTCTGGATATGACTCTTAATACATTGCCATCTACCGCAGGTACAGGCTTGCCATAGGCAATGGATGCCACAGCTCCCGCAGTATAGCTGCCGATTCCCGCAAGGGAACACAGCTGCTCGTAATCATCAGGAATCACACCATGATACTGTTCCATGATCTGTCCCGCTGCCTTCCCCATATTGCGGACACGATTATAATATCCAAGCCCTTCCCATAGCTTCAGAAGCGTTTCTTCCGGCGCTGCTGCCAGTGCTTCTACTGTGGGCAGCGCATTCATAAACCTCTCATAATAGGGCTTAACCGCCTCTACCCTGGTCTGTTGGAGCATGATCTCCGATACCCACACACGATATGCTGTCGGTTCTTCTCTCCACGGCAGTATTCTTGCATGGGAGCCAAACCACGTAAGTAGCGGTTCTACAATCTGTTCCAGCTCAAATAAGTCCATATTTATTACCTTTCGTCTTTCTATCTCAGTCGATTGCATTCAAAGCGTTCCATAGTCAACAGACAGTTCAGCACCTCCTGATAACGCTGTTCAATATCGCCGTCTTTTACTTCAATATCCAGACTGACCGCCATGGTATCAATCATGGAATCTGTAATTGTAGCATGAAGATTATTTAGAATTCCAGCTTTTTCCTCATAGGAATCTGCTTCCAGAAAAGCCAGAAGTCCTGCATCGCTGAAATTCTTCTCCTGCTTCTCTTCATATACGGATGTGCTTTCTTCTTCTCCGGTTCCGCCGGTGTATTGTATACACTGCTTGCATGAATCACTGCCGGCGCTTTGCCCTGATAGATCTCCTTACACCCTCTTGAATCGGCGAAGACCATCCTCAATGACAGAATGTGCCATGCAATATTCAGTCTTACTGAAGCTGTCGCCATTTCCTCTGTACTTGATATCCCCCTGTCAGGAAAAGCCCGGTATTCTTTCGGATGGAATCAGCGAACTCCTGCGAATCAGAGGTAACTGCAGAGCAGTCCAGCCATAGCAGATACGTTGCATCCTCTGATACTACCTGAATCTGTGGCAGTTCTTTTGCAAAGTATTCTTTTACAATTGTCTTGCCCTGATTGATATATTCTCTAAGCTGATCCAGCCATTCCCCACCCTGGGTAAAAGCTGCGATTGCCGCAGTTACGGCAAATACATTAGGCTCTGCTACTTCATCTGTGTTGATGGCTCTCCATACCTTATGACGCAGATATGGATTGGGTACTACGATAGCTGCTGTCTGGATTCCCGCCATATTGAAAGTCTTGGTCGGTGCAATACAGGTGATGGAATTGTCACGGCAAGTCTCATTCACAGATGCAAAAGGCGTATATTCAAAGCCCGGCATTGCCAGGTCACAGTGAATCTCATCTGAGAGTACAAGCACATGATGCTTTGCGCACAGTTCTCCGATATGCGCCAGAGTCTCTTTATCCCAGATCTTACCTACCGGATTGTGAGGATTGCACAGAATCATGAGAGAAGTCTGCGGATTGGCAAGCTTCTTCTCCAGATCTGCATAATCAATATGATATTTATGATTTTCATATACAAGTGGGCATTCCAGTACATTACGTCCGTTATTCAGAATAGAATTATAGAACGTATTGTATACAGGCGTCATGACCAGCACATTTTCTCCCGGTGTAGTCAGCTTACGTACCGTGCTGGAGATTGCAGGGATAACACCTGTACAGAACATGATCCAGTCATTCTCTATCTGTATGTGATGTCTGTCTCTCCACCAGTTGATATAGGCATCGTTCCATTCCTTAGGAACATCTGTATAGCCATACACTCCATGCTCCAGCCTCTTTCTCATGGCATCCATGATCTGAGGTGCAGTCTGAAAATCCATATCAGCCACCCACATGGGCAGTTCTCCTGGCTCTACCTCCCATTTAATGGAATAAGTGCCTCTTCTGTCTACAACACGGTCAAAATCATACTTCATGTATATTTCCTCCTGTTACGAACCTATGCGTCTCCTTGCCAATCCCGTTAGTGCATGTAATAACAGTCTTTGCAGGATCTACTCTGTCCTTCTCCATGATCAGTTCATCTATATGGTCAGCCTGAATGGTACCTGATGCCGGATTAAATACACTGTCAATAGAGCCTGTGATCTGTGCATCTACAGAAGCATATTCAAAAGCCAGCGTCGTATTGATAAGCTTACAATTCTTCATCACCAGATTATCAATGTAGCACATACCCTGCAGACTTTCAATCGTACAGTTGATCAATGTCAGGTTCTTTGCATTCCATCCCAGGTATTCTCCTGAAATAAAGGAATCATATACTGTTACATTTTCACTGTTCCAAAATGCATCCTTGGACAACATTCTTGCATTGTGCACTTCCACATTTTTCACACCATCGAAGCTGTAATTACCATCCAGTTCAAAGTCACAGATAACCATATCACTACAGTTCATGGCGAAATAATCGCCTCTTGCCATGACCTGCTCCATTGTGACATTCTGACAGTTCCATAAAGTCTCTGATGCATACGGGAAGGATACCTTGTTAAGCTTCACCCCATTGCATCTTCTAAAATTCTTAGGAGCTTCTACAATCGTATTCTCCAGACTGATATTATCTGTATACCAGATACCTGCTCTTGCCATATCAAAGAGTGTACTGTCTTTTATCGTAATATTCTTACTGTACCACAGCGGATATTTCCATCTGAACAGACACTGTACCAGGTCAATATCTGAGCTTTCTTTCAGTGGTGACTCCCCATCTGCAAATACGGACTCACTGATCTTCATATCTTTTGCGTGAAAAAGGGCACGCTCCCCTGTAAAATAACCTCTTGTAATTTCTTCCATTTTAAACACCTTTATTCTTTCTTCCTAAGTTATAAAATCTTCTGGATACTCTGCTTGATCTTACTGTTCAGGTAAGCGTACTGCACAATCTCTTCATCTGTAAAGCCTGCATATCTTGCCTGTTCATAATCATTCTCCGCCACTGACAGACTCTTCAGTATGGAATCTGCCGCCGGAAGCAGGGTAATCTCAAGTTTTCTTACTGTTTTTCCACGTCTGGATGTCTTCTTTGCACTATCCTGCTGTGCTGCCTGTATCTCCGTCTGTATGGGAACTTTAAGCTCCTCTATCTTCACAATTCCTCTGGATATCAGGCGCTGCAGGGATGCAGACAATGTATTCTTGGTCATATTGGTATAGTCCATCAGTTCCTTACGGCTGCTGATTCTGTGTGGCTGGCTCAGATACATGACCAGTCTGATATCCTGTAACTGCAAGTCGTTCTTTAACGCAATCGGCTCAAGATATCTGTCAAGCAGCTTCCTGTCACGATATTCATCCATAAGAATACCATCGCCTTCCACATCAATGCTGCACGCACTGGTTCTTTCATCTCCAAGCTTCTTTGTGCCCGGCAGAACCAGAGATGCCATTCCATCACTGGCAGCATCCAATAGAAATTTGTATACCTGTAACCGGTTCTTCTCATAATCTTCCTCTGTCAGAATAGACTTATAGAAATTATGATAATAGGCAAAGACCATCTTCTTCATATTAATGGTCTTGGTCAGACTCAGTCCCTGACTGGCAAGGGAACCCTTGGTCTTTACATAATAGTAAATGGGAACCCCCAGCGCATAGAAGCTGGATGCGTGACGGATATATTCCAGATTGAACATAAAGTCCTCACACCAGCTGATGCTGCTGTCCATACGAAGATGATACTGCTCTATGATCTCTCTGCGAAAGAACTTGTTCCACAGCACACCATAATAGAAGTCCGCCGGATTCTCCATCATATGCGCAGCATAATCTTCTCTTGTCATGACTGCATCATCATCAATATCTCCCTTGTGGGATACTCTCTGCCCTACTACTCTGTAGAAATCAGAAATGACCATATCACAATGATGGTCTTCTGCTGCCCTGAAGAAAAGATTCGTAGCATCTGTTGTAATCCAGTCATCACTGTCAAGGAACTGGATATATTTTCCTTTTGCCAGATCCAGTGCCATGTTTCTGCTGTCAGATACTCCCGAATTGTCCTTATGAATGACTCTGATACGCTTATCCTGTGCTGCGTAGTAATCACAGATCTGACCAGAGTCATCCTTACTGCCGTCATTGACCAGCAGTAATTCAAAATCCTGAAATTCCTGATTGATAATGCTCTCAATGCAGCGTGCTATTGTCTTGCGCGCATTATAAACAGGAACAATTATACTTACTGAAGGGTTCATGCCTTCCTCCCTATTGTAGATGTTCTCCTTAATTTCACAATGATATGCATACTTGCACTACATCAGTTTCATTTTCATGCTTTCCTGATCCTGTGCAAACTGCAATACCTGATCCTTGCTGATGCTGTGCTGTGCATACAACTGCAACAGAGCATCATCCATGGTGATCATGCCAGCCTTACGGTTAGTCTGCATCACACTGGTAAGCTGATGTGTCTTACCTTCACGTATCAGGTTACGGACAGCCGGATTGGTATGTAATACTTCAAATGCTGCCACACGGCCGTGCCCGTCTGCTGTAGGAATAAGCTGCTGGGAAATTACCGCTTCCAGTACATTGGCAAGCTGTACTCTGATCTGCTGCTGTTGATGAGGTGGAAAAACATCAATGACACGGTCTACCGTGCTGGCTGCTCCAATTGTATGAAGCGTAGACAGTACAAGATGTCCGGTCTCTGCTGCCGTAATCGCAACGCTGATCGTTTCAAAATCACGCATTTCTCCTACAAGAATGACATCCGGATCTTCACGCAAGGCTGCCCTGAGTGCATGTGCATAGCTCAGAGAATCCAGACCGATCTCTCTTTGGTTGACAATAGACCTGTTATGGCTGTGCAGGTACTCAATCGGGTCCTCCAGTGTAATCACATGTGCTTCTCTGTTGTTATTGATCTTGTCAATCAGGGAAGCCAGCGTTGTAGACTTACCACTTCCCGTAGGACCTGTGACCAGCACCAGTCCTCTCTTCTTCTGATACAGGTCTATGACAGACTGCGGCACTCCCAATGACTCTGCGGATGGAACCTTTGTATCCACCAGTCTGAAAGCCATGGCTATGGAACCACGCTGCTTATATATATTGACACGGTATCGTCCCTGCCCTGCTATGGCAAAAGACATATCGCATTCTCCATTCTCTTCAAATCTCTGCTGTTGCTTCTCGTTCATTACCTGAGCTGCGATCTCCAGTGTATCAGCAGGCATCAGTCTGTCTCCTTCCATTGTGAGCAAATCTCCATTCACTCTCATCTTAGGAGGGATGCCTACTGTAATATGTGTACATCAGAGCCCCTGCTTCTTTGGCTCTTGCCAGAATCTCTTCTACTGTCATTGGCATGGTTTCTGCTCTCCTCTACTTTGATTTACTATCTGTTATTTTAACACTGATTTCCCTATCAAGCAATCTGATTAATTTAAGTCCGTTTCAGAACCCTATATACAATTTATGCAATTGTTAAAGCAGCTGATACAATTGCGTGTTGCGTAACATATTCTTAACATTTTCCACTTGTTATTTTGGCTCTCTTATACTACTATTAAATGCATAGCAGTCATGCTAAAAACACAACCTATATTGATTTTACATAAGGGAGACCACTATATGAGGGAGAGCTTTGAATACGAAGGTACGACCACCGGAGAATACCGCTGCGGTCTGTACGCTACTTATGCAGGCAAAGACTACGAAGCTGTTTACCTGGGATATGGCAGATTTATTCTGTATTCCACAATTGCGGATGAGAACTTTACTTTTCCGACTGATGATGGCAGATATCTGTTACAGACAGATATGCGCGATCCACTGCTGACAAGAGCCAGCGAGATACGTATGGTAGGAATTGTAAAGGATTGTTTTGAAAATGTTATGATACGTAACATTTTTGAAGAGGGTGTAGTGATTTCCACCTATAACCCGAGACTGGCTTTCCAGTTAGGACTGGAATCGGTGAAAGAATTGGGATTTACGGGTCTGGTGGACAGGAAGCTTCTGACAGGGATCTATGAAGAAAAGGACTACCTGTGGAACCCAACCCTTGGCATCTACACAACACTGTGTCAGGCAACAAACAAGAAAGACGATAAAGCCTGGTTGATTGACCGGGATCGTTTTACACAGTTCTACGTGATCAAACACAAAAAAGAAGCATAATAACCCCCTTACTACAACCTGTTATATATCAGCTGTAGTAAGGGGATTTCTTATTCTTCTATTCTCTTATTCTCCGATAGAAGCCTTTGGCAGATTCCATCTGTAATATGCCGCCAGGAAACGAATCACTACTACAATAATCATACCTGTTATCATGGCATTCTTCATTCCCATATATTCCCAGCTACAGGCACATACAACTGCTCCTGCCAGGGATGCACAGGCATAAATATGTTTTACGAAAATATATGGCATATTTCCAGCCATCATATCCCTTACCACACCACCGCCTACACCGGTGATCACACCGACAAAAATCAGCAGGAACTGACCGCTCTCAGGTACAGCCTGATGCGCGGTACTAATTCCTACTACTGTAAAAATCCCTAATCCCAGTGTATCCATGACAAGAAGCAGTATATCCCACAAATGAGGACTCATGCTGTTCTTTCTTCTTCCTGCCAGATAGAATACGATAATTGCCGTTACAATAGATATCACTGCATAGACCGGGTCCTGGAAAGTCTGTGGTGGTGTATTTCCGATTAACATATCACGGATAATTCCACCACCTACCGCTGTAGTCAGCCCTAATATGGCTACCCCGAATATATCCATCTTCTTTTCCATGCCGGTTATGGCTCCTGACACTGCAAAAGCCACCGTTCCGATCAATTCCATTATAAATACAAAATTTTCCATACAATTACTTACTGCGCAAGCAGCATCATAATCTTATTGCTTCTGGCAATGAACTTCGTCATGGCATCCGGCTGTAAAGGAGCCTGCTGTAACAGTGCCAGATCGTAGAGCTGTTCACAGATCAGTCCGACATTCTCACCGTCCTGATGCTCCAGAACATATTCTACCAGCTTGTTATTGGCATTCAGTATCAGCGTCTCGCCTTCCTTGTTCATGCCCATATCCATGCCGTTCATTGCATACATCTTCATCATATCCTGCATCCTGCGGGCTTCCTCAGATACAGTGATCATGGATGAGATATCCTTATTCTTCAGCTTCTCAACCTTAACAGTAATATTGTCTTTCTTGATTGCCTTCTTGAACAGTGCGGAGATTTCTTCGCTCTTCTTAGCCAGTTCTTCTTCTACTTTCTTGGAATTCTTGGTCTTGAAGGTCTCTGTCAGGTCAGCATCAATTCTTGCGAACTTAATACCCTGATTCTTAGCTTCCAGCTGTGATACAAATGGCTGGTCGATTCTGTCAGGAAGAACGACTGCATCCATCTTGGCTTTCTTGAACATATTCACATACTGGCTCTGCTGTACCAGGTCTGTTACATAGTAAATAATCTTCTCCTTGGTCTCGCTGTCCTCAGTAGGAATATCTACCTGCTCGTCATCCTTATTCTCATCAACAACTTCTGCCTCTACCTTCTCACCGGTCTCGGCATCTGTAGCCTGATCCTGATCCTTATTCTCTTCCTCATCCGGATCTACCTTCTTTACTTCAAGGCACTCAGGCAGAGTCATGTACTCGCCATCCAGGTTCTTGAACAGGATATAGTCTGTCATCTTCTCACAGAACTTATCATCCTTTAAGCAGCCGAATTTGATGAATGGGCTGATATCATCCCAGTATTTCTCATAATTCTCTTTATCTGTCTTGCACATACCGGAGAGCTTGTCAGCTACCTTCTTGGTAATGTACTCACGGATCTTATTTACAAAGCCATCATTCTGCAGTGCACTTCTGGATACATTCAGTGGCAGGTCCGGACAGTCAATAACACCCTTTAACAGTAACAGGAATTCAGGAATGACCTCCTTGATGTTATCTGCGATAAATACCTGGTTGTTGTATAACTTAATCGTACCTTCGATAGATTCATATTCCATGTTGATCTTAGGGAAGTACAGAATACCTTTCATATTGAAAGGATAATCCATATTCAGATGAATCCAGAACAGAGGCTCCTTATAGTCTTTAAATACCTTACGATAGAAGTCAACATACTCTTCCTTGCATCTCATTCGGATGCTTGGTCCAAAGAGGATGTGTATCATTTAAGGCAACCGGTCTCTTCTTGATCTTGAGCTTGGTTACTTTCTCAGTAGAGCCTTCTTCCTTACCAGGCTTATCTTCTTCTACTGTCTCTACAACAACATCGTCATCCTTCTTGTCTTCAGGATTGATTGTCTCAAATTCCTCAGGCGCATTAGCCTTCTCCAGATAAATAGGATATGGCATGAAAGAGCAGTACTTCTGGATGACTTCCCTAGCCTTGTATTCGTTGCAGAACTCCAGACAGTCTTCGTTCAGGAACAGAGTAATCTCAGTACCTACTACTGTTCTGTCTCCTTCCTTCATATCGAACTCTGTACCGCCGTCACATTCCCAGTGTACAGGTGCTGCACCTTCTTTATAGGAAAGTGTATCGATGTGTACTGCGTCAGCTACCATAAATGCAGAATAGAAACCTAAACCGAAATGACCGATGATCTGATCGTCATTTGCCTTGTCCTTATATTTCTCGATAAAATCTGTTGCGCCAGAGAAAGCAATCTGATTGATGTATTCTTCTACTTCCTCTGCGGTCATGCCAAGACCTGTATCAATGAATTTCAGAGTCTTCTTCTCAGGGTCAATAATGACACGGATGTCATTTTTTGCATTTTCAGGGGAAGTATATTCACCCATCATTTCCAGTTTCTTTAACTTGGTAATGGCATCACATCCATTGGATATTAATTCTCTGTAGAATATATCGTGGTCTGAATATAACCACTTCTTAATAATCGGAAAAATATTGTCACTGTTGATTGATAAACTGCCATGCTTCTCAGCCATGTAAAATCACGTCCCTTTCCAAAAGTTTTTCTTAATTGCATGATATAGTGTAATCCTCTAAAATTAAAAAGTCAAGATAGAAATCAGCACTCAAACATGTTGAGTGCTAATAATTAATAAATGGTTTATAATTTCTTTAGAAATAACTCTTATATACTTCAAAAAAAGTGTTCGTAGTGACTTCTTCATCCTCTGGGAATCCAACCTGTGCCCATAATTTCGTATTCATATTTCTGGTAAGGCCTTCCACGAAAGCTGAATACTGCTCTTCGAATACTTCCTTACGCCGCTGTTCCACGATCTTCACTTTATTACGGTCTGTCTCATCCCGGTCAAAGGTACTGATGCATTTGATAATATGATATCCATAGACTGTTTCTACTACATTGCTGATCTCATCTGTTCCCAAATTAAATGCAGCCTCTTCAAAAGTATCATCATAGGTGCCTTTTCCAAAAGAATACGTGGAATTCTCATCTTCATTATATTCTGCTATCAGTGATGAGAAATCCTCTCCTGCCCTGGCACGGCTGCACGCCTCCTGCGCCCTCTGGTAAGCCTCCTGCTTCGCCTGTGTACTGTAGGGAACTCTCTCTCCATTCTCATTGAGGGAATAGGTCTTGATCAGAATATCCTGCACAGTGATAGTCCTTGCCTCATCATCACTGATCTCCGGGTTGATGTCGGCAATCAGGTATTCATAGACCTTGCCAGCCAGGGCATATTCTTCATACATCTGCTGTATCAGCTCCTGATCGACTCCAAGTACTTCTACCTCTCCTGAAGACAACGATTCATAATACTGTGCTGCTGCCCGTGCCGTCTTATCCAGTTCTTCTCCATCCAGCGCAATTTCTTTCTGCTGTGCCAGAAGATTCATTGCCTTGATCTTCGCCACTCTTGCCAGCACTGTCTCTTTTATATTATCTTCCAGTGTCTCCCCTTCATAGGAAGCTTCCCATATTCTGTCGCCATATACGGATTCATACTGGTTCTTCATATTGGTCAGATACACCATGATCTCCGGGAGAGTGCAGGATAGCCTGTCAATCCGAAAGACCTCATCCTGTCCAAAGCCTGTCGTCAGAACGATTTTAGTTGCATCTGCCTGCTCTTTCTTATCTTTACATCCACTGACTGACAGTACACACGCCGCCAGCAGTATTGCTATCATCCATCTGTTTTTATTCATCTTCATATGCTACCTTACGTTTTAGATTTTCGTAACTATTCAGAACCCCATGCGCAAAACCGCATCTTCGATGCTTATCTTTCTGTACTTCGCCATATAAATTGTGTCAAATATGCTTATAAATAAGCATATTCTGACTCAATTTGCATGGCTCTGAATAGTTACAGATTTTCTATTTCTGATAATACACGGATACCTCTTCTAATGCAATATATTATCTCATATATTGTTGTAATCATTGTTTTAAATATTGCGAAAATTGTGTAGAATTTTCACTTTATTTCTGCTATAATAGATATCAAACAGATTACATAATCTGTTGATTTTTTGTAAAGCATTACATCAAGTGTGGGGGAGAATTCCATGGTATTCAGCAGTCTGACTTTTCTTTTTGCGTTTTTACCGATTTTTCTAGTTCTATATTATTGTTCACCTGCTAAATATCGTAATGGACTGCTATTTATGGGCAGTCTGGTGTTTTATGGAATCGGCGAACCACTCTATCTGTGTCTTATCATCTGCTCCGTTCTGGTCAATCTCGGTATCGGACTTCTTATAGACAGGTCAGGGCGCCTATCCGGCAAAAGGCTGTGGCTCATAACAGGTCTTCTCTATAACTTCGGATTACTGTTTTTCTTTAAATATACGAATTTCTTTCTGGAAAATATCAACGGTGTGCTGAGATTATGCCACAGCAGTACGCAGTTGAAGCTGTTGGAGCTGACACTGCCTCTTGGCATCAGTTTCTATACTTTCCAGATTGTATCCTATATCGTAGATGTCTATCGCGGCAAAGTGGAGGCTGACCATTCTGTTATCTCCCTGGGCGCGTACTTATGTATGTTTCCCCAGTTGATTGCAGGTCCGATTGTGGTCTATTCTGATGTTCGCAGGGAACTGCATAAACGAACGATTACGATTCATAATCTGGACGATGGCTTAAAGACCTTCATCCTTGGGCTTGGTTTCAAGGTATTACTGGCTAACCGTGTCGGTACTCTCTGGAACGAAGTGTGTACCATTGGTTTTGAAAGTATCTCTACTCCGCTGGCGTGGCTTGGCTCTCTTGCCTACTCCATGCAGCTGTACTTTGATTTCTGTGGCTACTCTCTTATGGCTATCGGACTTGGTAAAATGCTTGGTTTCACAATACCTGAGAACTTCCATCATCCTTATCTGTCCAAAAGCGTTACCGATTTCTGGAGACGCTGGCACATTACCCTTGGCGCCTGGTTCCGTGAATATGTCTATATCCCCCTGGGAGGCAACCGCAAGGGGCGCATCCGTACTGTAGTTAATCTGGGAATCGTATGGCTTTTGACCGGATTCTGGCATGGGGCTGCATGGAATTTCATTTTATGGGGTGCATTCATCTTTCTATTGGAGATTCTGGAGAAAAATCTGCTGCTGCCGGTTCTGAACCACAAATCCATTGCGGCACATATTTTTTCCCATATTTATATGATACTGTATATTCTCGTAAGCTGGACTATATTTGCCATTTCGGATTTCAGCCAGCTTGCCATGTATCTGGCACGCATGTTCCCCTTCTTTGGTATGGGGCATACTTTAAATCCGTATGACTTTGTTAAATATTTGACGGATTATGGTGTCCTGCTGGTATGCTGTATCCTGTTCTGTACAGCAGGACCTGAGAAACTGTATCATCGATTCAAAAACAAGCTTGGAGGTATTGCCATTGCCCTTATTATATTCTGGTATTCTGTATATTACCTTGCTATCGGCATGAACAATCCTTTCCTGTATTTTAGATTTTAGGAGGTATAGTCATGAAACATGACAGCCCTTATCTGCTGACTTTCTCGATTCTGATCTCCAGCCTTCTCTTTACATTGCTTGGCTTATACTGGAATCAGACTCATTATCATAATGAAGAACCTATTACACCCGGTCGTCCTACTCTGGTCACTGCCATGCAGGGAATCCACGATGGACTCCTTACTGACCTTGGCAGACAGCTGGAGATGTGGATGGCTGATAGTGCAGGCACTTCTGACGTGGAAGCAAGTACATCTGTCACTGTGCCTCACGTATCCCACGACTACTACGAAGCCATTTTGCAGAAACGTGGTCAGGATATCAATGAAGCAATCAACAGATATAATCAGGAAAAAGTCCAGCAGGCAGCCGCACAGACAGCACAGCCGCTTACCTTTACCACTGCTACGGAAGATTACTTCTCTGATGCAGTATTCATCGGAGATTCCAGAACCGTGGGTATCAGTGAATATGCGGGCATCAAGAATGCCACATTCCTGTGCAAGACTTCTCTGACCGTGTATGATTTTGACAAACCAAAGATTACCTATAAAAATAAAAAAACATCTATTAAAGATGTTCTGAGCACCCATCAGTTTGGCAAAATATACTTTATGGTCGGTATCAATGAATGTGGAACCGGCACAGCACAATCCTTCTTCAAGCGCTATCGTGACGTTATTATGGATATCCGTCAGCTACAGCCTGACGCATTGATCTTCATAGAAGGCAATCTTTTTGTAACCAAAGAAAAATCCGATCAGGAACAAAACATTACCAATGAAAATATTCAGGAACGTAACAGGCTGATTGCTACACTGGCAAATCAGAAGGATATCTTCTATATAGATATCAATGACAGCACTTTGTGCAAGGATGGTGCTCTGATTTCAGATTATACCTGGGATCAAGTGCATATCAAAGCGCAGTATTACAGTGTCTGGAAAGAATTTCTGTTAGATCATGCAATTAGAAAGAGCGGCTATGGGTAACTGACAACCGCCCTTTTGTGTCTTTTTACTTATTTAATGGATTCCTCATAGCTCTTGACCATTCTTCTGACCATTTCGCCACCGATGGAACCTGCCTCACGGGATGTTAAATCTCCGTTATAGCCTTCCTTTAAGTTTACGCCCAATTCTGAAGCGACCTCAGTTTTGAACTTATCCATAGCTGCTTTTGCTTCAGGAACTTCTACTCTGTTTGATCTACTCTGTGATGACATATCTGTTACCTCCATAAATACTATTCGTTTTCTGCTATCTATCTTCAAAGATAAGTGCTTGTGTATCACTTATCTTAATCCTAGTATTTACGGACATGATTTTTTTATAAGTGGTATTTTTTGACTGCATCTGCATCATAAATAAAATTACGATGAATCTTTAAAAATACCTGTATGATGTCATGATCAAAGTATTTGCCTGCACCATCTGTCATCCATTCCAGTGCTTCTTCCTTTGGTATTCTGTCTTTGTAGGCTCTTTGGTCCAGCAGGGCATCATAGTATTCAGAATCTGCGTAAGTCTCAGTTCATCCCCCACCAGGTTGTCAGGGATATTCTGTGTAATACTGTTAATGATAAGCCCTACCTCAATTCCGCTTACTTCTATGACAATAACACAGGTTCTGTCATTATAAGGATTTTAATAAATTATAGCACCTTATGGAAATATTGTCAGAATTTGACACAATATCTGTCCATAAGATGCTATATGGTAATTATCTGTATACAATTTTGGCTGCCAGTTCGTCTGCTGTCTTCTGATCCAGCAGATTGGCAATGATCTGTAATCCAAAGGCAATCGCTGTACCCATGCCACGGCTGGTAATTACATTGTCTGACTGTGTAACTG
>SCPN01000907.1_pt1 | contig 30574 bp, 28 predicted proteins | sample 6106831 | NCBI WGS metagenome assembly SCPN01 (sample SAMN10720447, study PRJNA508395) | human gut metagenome | isolation source: Participant 1, 0 month
AAGCGCGGCTGTACTCCGACAGGGTCTGACCTGTATACTTTTTAATCACCCGATTGATATAGTCGCTGTTATAGTTTAATTCTTTTTCCAGCTCTCCGCGGCTGATCCTGCCCTTTCTGTTCTGCAACAGCCAGGAAACCTGGCAGAAGAGCCTTTCCTCTTTGGAAATCCTGGTCTGATGGGCCTGGATGAGATAGCTTTCCTCATCCCCAAGCATGGCGATGAATCGGCAGAAATATCCTCTTACCATGTAATTTCTGCCGGAACGGCTTTCGCTCAGCTCCAGCACGATAGCATTAATCAGTCTGTAAAAATCGTCGGGGTCAAAGCATTTTTTTCTTCTGAAATCGATATACTCCTTTGCGCTGTAGAAGGAAAGCTTCTGGTTTTCCGCAAACAGATGGTGGAAAAAAGTATGATTGGTACAGCTTCTTCCTTCCTCATCATACAGCAGATCCTGTTCCAGCACGGATTTGATATATTCCTCCTGAAACATGAAGAGAATGATTTCAAATTCGCTGTCATGCAGCTCCTTGTGGCGTATATTTTTATTGCACAGACAGCATTCACCCGCATGATAGGTCACGGTTTCATTTTCAATCTGCAGGTGAAGCTCACCCTCCAGCACAATGGTCAGCTCGTAAAAATCATGGGAATGGAGCGTACGTGTTCCGGCCAGATCCAGCCTGCTTGTGGAGGAGAAAAAATAGTTCTTATTGCTTTCCGTAAACTCCAGGGAATTCAGCTCGCCGCGTTTCTGATCGGTTGCCTCATGAATGATCATATAGGGCATTCCGATTTCCACAAATTCCGAGGTGTAGCTGCCCAGGTTATGAAAGGTGAGAAAGGTTTTGGGGATACCCAGTTTTTTTAGGAAGCCCTCCTGTGACAATTTTCCGCCTGTATCTCTCAACGGTTTGATTTTTTTCATAAGGTTCCTCCCGGCTTCCAAAGATAGTCTGTTTTGGATACAAAAAAACACTGTTTCTTTCTGGATACGACATTTCCAGGTGAATATAATGATTATATAATGGCTTTATAGGATTCGCAAGAAGAGCCAGGCGGTTTTATTAAAGTAAAAGTAACTGTTATGGCTGTGAAGGAATTGAACAGTTCCAAAAAACAGAAAACGCACGACAGGAAAGGAGATCAAGTATGATTTTTTATGTGAACGCAGCCGCGGCCAGAGAGGAGCGACGGCAGTAAGGAAAGGCCTTTCAGGCGCATTAACGAGGCGGCAAAGGTTGCAGTACCCGGGGATGAGGTTTTGGTTGCGCCGGGCATTTACCGGGAGTATGTGGATCCGGTGAATGGGGGAACGGAGGGTGTCAGAATTACTTATCGCAGCGAGCAGCCTCTGGGCGCAGTCATCACCGGTGCGGAACCGGTGGATTCCTGGGAACCCTATCAGGGAAATGTATGGGTCTGCCGCATTGATAACGGGGTGTTCGGAAGCTATAACCCTTATACCACGTTTGTGGGAGGGGACTGGTATTTTGCCCCTGTTATCAGGCATACCGGCGCCGTTTACTTAAATGACCGCCAGCTGTATGAGACCCAGACCCTGGAGGAATGCATCAAGGGCGAGGTATATCCCCCTTCCTGGGATCATGATTTTTCCGTTTACAAATGGTATACCGAGCAGGAAGGCAATACCACTGTGATTTATGCTAATTTCCAGGGACATAACCCCAACGAGGAAAATGTGGATATCAACGTGCGCCGCAACTGCTTTATGCCCTCCAAAACAGGCGTGGATTACATCACCTTCAGCGGCTTTAATGTAAATAAGGCTGCAACCACCTGGGCGCCGCCCGCCGCTTATCAGGACGGTATGGTAGGCCCCCACTGGTCCAAGGGCTGGATTATTGAGGACTGTGAAATCAGCAACAGCAAATGCTGCGGTATTTCTTTAGGAAAATATTACGATCCGGAGAATGATCATTATTTTACCAACAAACATGTGAAAAGCCCGACTCAGATGGAGAGGGATGCGGTCTGCCGCGGACAGTATCATGGCTGGCTGAAGGAAAAGGTGGGCAGCCACATTGTAAGACGCTGCCATATCCATCACTGCGAGCAGGCAGGTATCGTGGGACGTATGGGATGTGTGTTCAGTCTCATTGAGGACAACCACATTCATCATATCAACAATATGCAGCAGCTGGGCGGCGCGGAGATTTCAGGTATCAAATTCCATGCAGCCATCGATGTTGTGTTCCGCCGCAACCATATCCATCATTCCACCATGGGAATCTGGTGCGACTGGCAGGCACAGGGCACGCGGATCACACAGAACCTGCTTCATGACAACCATGCACCGGAAGGCACTCCCATGGCGCAGGGCGCAATGATGAGCCAGGATATTTTCGTGGAGGTGGGGCATGGTCCCACGCTGATTGACAATAATGTACTGCTTTCCAAAGCGGCGCTGCGGATTGCCACCGAAGGCGTAGCCTGTGTACATAATCTGATTCTGGGCGCATTTACGGCGGTAGGCGGCGGAACGGACAATACCGTAAACGGTATCAACCAGCCCCGTTATACCCCTTATCATATCCGTCACCGTACCGAAGTGGCCGGCTTTATGTCGATCCTTCACGGAGACGACCGTATGTACAACAATATTTTCATCCAGAACTGGCCTGCCGCGGCGGCAGAGGAAAAAGAAGATATGGGCTTTAAAACCTCCGATAACCAGGAAGTGGGAACGCATGTATTTGACGATTACCCTACCTATGATGAATGGATTGGCTGGTTTGAAATGGATAAGCCCGCCAACATGATGGAGCTGACCCCGTACCACTTCTCACACCTTCCCGTATGGGTAAACGGCAATGCTTATTTCAACGGCGCCAAAGCCTGGAAGAATGAGAAGGATAAGCTGGTGGATGATCAGAATCAGGTATCCGTGGAGTTGGTGGAAGAGGAAGGAAAGTATTACCTCAGGACAAATGTGTATGACGTGATGAAAGCCTTTAAGGTAGGCATCATCGACAGCGATCTGCTGGGCTGTGCTTTTGAGCCGGAACAGCGCTTCGAAAATCCGGACGGCACCTCCATCCTGTTCGACACGGATTATCTGGGCGAACACAGGGGCGTTGCCGCCATCCCCGGGCCTTTTGCTTCCGCTGAAGCGGCTGCAAAGCTTCTCTGGGAAGACTGAAAATAAACGGACAATAGCCGGCGCTGTAAATGCGCTGGGCTATTGGTCAATGACAGAGTTTTACATAATCAATGGCCGGCATCCGTAAAAGGGTGCCGGCTTTTTGGTTTGCTTTGTTATGGGTATTTGGAAATCAGCATATTGACATCAGTTTGCGACAAGCAGTATGCGAAAATTAGCATACGAGTATCAATGTACATACAAAGTTATCCGGACAGCAGATGGTTGTTATGTTCTGGAATTCATGATAAATTAAAGATAGCAATGTGTGTTAAGGGGAGAAGTATTTGATGTCGCGGTGGATATACGGGAAGGATCAAAAACATTTGGAAAATGGTTTGGCATTGTGCTGAGTGCTGAAAAGAAAAATATGTTATATATTCCGGAAGGCTTTGCCCATGGCTTTTTGGTCTTATCCGACGTTGCCGAGTTTTCCTATAAGCTGTCGGATTTTTACCATCCTGAGGATGAAAGCGGTATATTATGGAACGATGCACGATTGGGAATACAATGGCCGATTGCTGAAGATATGCAGATAATTACGTCGGAAAGAGATTCCTCTAATTTGCCATTTTCAGAGGAAGTGGCCCTGAAGCCCAAGAATACACAGGCTGGAGTGTAGATACGAAATAGGACTGGGGTGGCTGGCCATTCGCGTACAACACTATTAGCTGATTTAATATCTGATCCCATCCACGGGATCTTAGTGCTCATTTTTTTCTGATGTTCTCATTGGCCATTGAAATATCTTCTCCTGTGACAGGAAGATGGGGAAGATACTTTTCTTCTATGTTATTTATCAATGAGTTGTGTAGCAAGTGGAGTTGTTTTATACACAAAAGTTTGGTATACTCTAAAAGTATATACAACATAATGTTTGTTGGATTTACCTAAGGAGGTGTTTGTAGTGATCATTAAGGACTATATATATTCAGCTATTGAATATTCCCATGCAGAATAGTAGATATGCGACGGTCTGTATGGGTGCTATGAAAGTTGCATAACCTGCTGATTCTGCACTTTATTTAATAATATTAAGTAAAGGATGGAATGAAATAGTGGGATATTTAAATGCGGCAGAAGTACTTCCCAAGGAGCTTCTTGAAGAATTATCATTTTATGTCAACGGACAATTGCTATATGTTCCTTCAACGAAGTGTAAAAAGTCATGGGGAAGCGAAAGTGGATCTAAACAGTATTATAAGGAAAGGAATAATGTTATCATTGATTTATACCTAAAAGGTATGAGTATTGATGAATTGTGTGAACGCTTTCATCTTTCTTATGATACAATTCGTAAAATAATAAAGTAGGTTTATGGGGCTTTATCCTGAGAGGATAAAGCCCTTTTTGGGATAAAATAATTATAATCATTCTCCATTCTTCTTTTCTTTATCAAAAAATTCTATAATCAATTTGATTTGAAGAACTTTTATAGTGACTAAGACGTAAATGGATGAAACATTGAAAGGAAAAAGGAGAATCGTAATGTTTATTTCATCAAAGGTGCTGAAAGCTGCTAAGTATATAAAGCATAAGTCTGCCCATAGTTTAGGACAGAATATTATATATATGATATCGTTTGCATGGAGACAAAGGCGTAGTGTGATTTTACTTGTGCTAACTATGGCGGCTTCTGCGATTTTGCTCAATCTTGCACAGCTTTTTATCGTACCTTCTATACTTGGAGCTGTTGAAACGCATGCTTCTATTGTGGAACTTACTATAATCATATTATTGTTTACAGGAGCACTGGTATTGTTAAGTGCTGCTCAATCATACTTTTCATCGTGTTCACAGTTCGGACGAATTGAAGTACGTCTTGCCATTGGAGCAATGATTCAAAATAAGGCACTAACCATGTCGTATCCCGATATTGAAAATCAGGTAGTCAGGAAGAAAATGGATAAGGCTTCAATGCTTGTTACCAGTAACTCGGCGGCTACAGAGGCTATCTGGATAACAGTGATGAATCTGCTAAAAAATGCAGTTGAATTTATTGTTTTCCTTACGTTGCTTGCTGCGCTTAATCCGCTTATGATTATTGCTGTTTTGGTCACTACTATTGCCAGCTTTTCAGTGTGCAATTATCTCAATGGCTGGGGATATCGGCATAGAGATGAAGAGTCGGAATATTCCCGTCGTATGAATTATCTGAGCGAAAAATCAAGAGATTATACATTGGCAAAGGATGTCCGTATTTTTAGAATGCGTGATTGGATAGAAGATGTATACAATAGTATGCTCCGTATGTATCAAAGCTTTATTGCTCATGGAGAACGTGTCTATTTTTGTGGAAATATTATTGATGTAATACTTGCATTTTTGAGAAACGGTATTGTCTATTTTTTTCTGATTGGTGCTGTACTTAAGAATGAAATGTCAGCCGCTCAGTTTGTATTGTACTTTAATACGATAAATGTTTTTACTAGCGGGATAGGCAAAATTATGACCGATCTTGCGACCCTTCGGAAACAAAGTCTCGACATCTCTGCAGTCCGGGAATTCCTGGAATATCCCGAAACATTTAAAATGGAGGAAGGCCTGTCCATAACTCCGGATTTGAATATTCCTTATCAGATTGAACTGCAGGATGTTTCTTTTCGCTATCCGGAGTCTGAGAAGAACACATTATCTCATATCAATCTGATTATTCGGCCTGGAGAGAAGTTAGCAGTTGTTGGCCTGAACGGTGCTGGCAAAACGACACTCATTAAACTTATATGCGGGTTTCTGGATCCTACGGAAGGAAGAGTGCTGTTAAATAATACGGATATTAGAATATATAATCGGCGGGATTATTATCGGCTTTTTTCGGCTGTATTCCAGGACTATTCGGTTCTTGATGTGACAATAGCGGAAAACATTGCACAGGCTGATGAAAATATAAATGTGGATCTGATGAAGCAATGCATTGACCAGGCAGGACTCCGTGAGAAAATTGACGGATTGCCTAATGGTGTGGAGACGCACATAGGCAAAGTGTTTGAAGATGGCATTATTCTATCGGGGGGAGAATTACAACGGTTAATGTTGGCGCGGGCTTTATATAAAAACGCTCCGATTATCGTCTTGGATGAGCCAACCTCTGCACTCGATCCAATCGCAGAGAACGAAATATATAACAAGTACAATGAACTTACGGATGGCCGGATGTCTATCTATATTTCCCACAGACTTTCCTCCACCAGATTTTGTGACCGTATTATATTGCTCACAGAAGGTAATATCGTTGAAGTGGGTACACACGAAGAATTAATTGCGCAGAAGGGAAAATATGCCGATCTCTTCGAGATTCAAAGCAGATATTATAGAGAAGGAGGAACGGACAATGAGTAAAAGAAAATCCCCTGTTTCTTTTAAAAATACAGTACATTTATCTTTACGCGGACTTGGCATCTGGTGGAGAGAAAATCCTTGCTTGCTGCTATCCATCCTAATATGTGGAATAATTGAAGCTTTGTCGCCTTACGTAGATATTTGGCTTTTGGCACGTTTAATCGATGAGATTGCCGGGGCGCGTGATCAGCAGCAACTTACGGTATATGTACTGGCATTGATGAGTACGTCTGCAGTATTATCATTACTCTGTACAGGATTGACCCGATGGAAAAATACTCAGTTAGCCAGCTTATGGCATACACAAAATAAAGTATTCATCGAAAAACTATTGTCGATGGATTTTGCGGATATGGATGACAGTCACGTACAGGAACTTCGATCCCAGATATGGCAAAATACAGACTCAGGGGGATGGGGACTATATAAACTTATATATAGTTTTGAGACAATTGTCAGAGCCATTATGTCCATTATTGGCGCGAGCTTTCTAACTGCGTCAATGTTCATATTGCCAGTCAAAACAAATGACGGAGGGTCAATGATACTTAATCACCCTATATTGGTTCTGCTTATTTTTGCGGTTATGTTAGGCGTGACATTTGCTGCACCAGTATTATCGGTCAAAGCGAGTTCATACTGGATAAAGTATGCAGATGAAAACCAATTGGGAAATCGGCTTTTTGGATTTTGGTTAGGTGAACTGGGGAATGATCGTTCAAAGGCGCTTGATGTACGTATCTACCGTCAGGACATTCTTAGTAGAAATAATTTGAAAAAGTATAACCCGTTTATTCCCACCTCAAAGCTTGCTAAGGCATCAAGAGGGCCTATGGGAGGATACAGTGCCATGTCTGGAGCGATATCACAACTATTTGTAGGTGTTGCATATCTCTTTGTATGCTTAAAGGCGCTGGGAGGAGCTTTTGGTGTGGGAGCAATTGTACAATATGTGAGCACTATTATTGCATTATCCAGCGGATTGTCCACGCTAATTGAAGCGTTAGGAGATTTAAGGAATAATACCCCATTTTTACATACTGTGTTTAATTTTTTAGACTTATCGAATAAAATGGAGCAAGGAGATGCAGCTATTAACCAATACAATAGAAACGGATATGAGATTGAATTTCGTAATGTTTCTTTTAAGTATCCAGGTCAGGATAATTATGCACTATATAATGTATCAATGAAGTTCCATGCAGGGCAGAAGCTTGCTGTAGTGGGCATGAACGGAAGCGGGAAGACCACTTTTATAAAACTGCTGTGTCGTCTGTATGATCCGACTGAAGGTGAGATTCTGTTGAATGGAATCAATATTCAAAAATACAGTTATCATGAGTATATGAAACTGTTTTCTGTTGTGTTTCAGGATTTTAAATTACTTTCTTTTGAACTCGGGCAAAATGTCGCCGGCAGCATTGCCTACGACTATGGTAAAGCAGTTCAATGTCTTCGTAAGTCAGGCTTTGGAATACGTTTTGATAAATTGCCGAAGGGGCTTTCAACGGCATTATATAAGGATTTTGATGAGAATGGGATTAATATTTCTGGGGGAGAGGCGCAGAAGATTGCATTTGCGAGAGCATTATATAAAGATGCACCATTCATTATACTTGATGAGCCTACAGCAGCACTGGATCCAATTGCGGAGTTTGAGATATATAGCAGGATGGAACAAATGATAGGTGAAAAGTCAGCAGTATTCATTTCGCATCGATTGTCTTCCTGTCGTTTCTGCCAGGATATCATAGTATTCCATATGGGCAGACTGACTCAGCGCGGCAGCCATGAGGTGTTGGTGAGCGACAAATCCGGAATGTATTACAAATTGTGGAGCGCTCAGGCACAATATTATAAGGCCGTAGACTAGTACAGCATTGCGCAATTAACTATGATTAAATATGTACTACCATTTTCTCCCATTTTGTTGCATAATAAACTCATAAATTATAGAGGTGACTATTATGCTGAAAGAAAACGGTTGATATGATTCCCATCCTGTCCGAGGTGGAAATGCTGTCTCCTGAAAAACTTCAGGCTGAAATTAAAACTCTTCTTACTGATGATAGGCGTTCCGGGCGTTCTCCTATATTTACCCAGGAACAGATCCTTAAAATCATTGACCTTGCCTGTAAACATCCCTCCGATTTCGGGTATGAAACCAGCCAATGGAGTTTAAATCTGCTTGTTTCTGAGATTAAAAAACAAGGGATTGCGGAGCAGATTTCTGCGAAATCCGTAAGCCGTTTTTTAAAAATGAGGTGAATTTAAAGCCCCATAAAATTCGCTATTGGCTGCATTCCACTGAAAAACAGGAATCACCGGAAACCTTCGCCGCCAAGGTAAATGAAATCTGTGATTTATACCTGCACGCCCAGGTTCTCGAAAAGGAAGGAACCCAAGTGGTATCAGTGGATGAAATGACAGGTATCCAGGCATTAGAGCATAAATTTCCTGATAAACTGCCACTGCCTGGGCATCCTGCGGCAAGAGATTTTGAGTATATCCGTCACGGGACGACCAGCCTGATTGGCTTCTTGCATATAGCAGGCGGGACAATGTATCCGCCCTATTTAAATGAAACAAGAACGGAGATGGATTTTGTGAAGCAGTACGGCAGATAATTGCAACAGCCCCGGAAAAGGAATGGGTCTTTGTATGCGATGGCTTAAATACGCATAAATCGGAAATGCTGGTAAAGCTGGCAGCGCAAGAATGCCATTTGGGAAATGAACTGGGTAAAAAGGGGAAATCAGGAATACTGAAAAGCCAGCAAAGCCGGGCTGAATTCCTGCATACCCCAAGCCACCGTATCCGTTTCGTATATACCCCGAAACATAGCTCATGGATGAACCAAATAGAGATATGGTTCGGGATTATCAACCGTAAACTATTGAAACGCAAGAGTTATATCTTTTCATTTGGAATTAGATACTCAAACGCAATATCCGCCCGCTCCAGCCCCCAATAGCTTTTATCCAGTGCAGTTTCCTGAAATCCGCATTTCCTGTAAATATGCAGTGCGGGCTTCAGGATTCTGTTGGATATGAGAGTAAGCTTTTTCGCTCCGTGTGCAATGGCATAATCCATACAGGAACAAAAAACTGCGCTGCCTGCGCCTTTTCCCGTATACTGTCCCAACGCCGCCAGTTTGCAGATTTCCCAGACACCGTTTTCCAGAGGGGCGGTCATGCAGACTGCAAGCACCCGGCCATCCTCCAGAGCACAGTAAATCATACCGCCGGAGGCAAGCAGGGAATCCACATTTTCCAGCACCTCATAATCTTCTTTTTCCGGAGTAAAATACCGTGTAATCCATTCCATATTCAGGTCTATGAAATCCTTTTTAAATTCTTCCTTGTATTCCGTGATATACATTTTCTTCCTCCCGTTTTTCCCTTTCGTTGAGGCTTTTAACTTAATCAGCAGCTATAATTTCGTGGGATAAATATCTTGTTCTTCAGTATATACCGGTATATAATATAAGTAAAACAAAAATAATTAATATTTATATTAGAAAAGGTAATATGAAATGCAGAGATATATTGCTCTTCAAAAGATTGTAGAGTCAGGGAGTTTTTCCAGGGCGGCGGAGATATTGGGGTATACACAGTCGGGGATTAGCCAGATGATCTCTTCTTTAGAGGATGAGATGTCGTTACGGCTTCTGAACCGTTCCCGGTCCGGCGTGAAGCTGACGCCGGAGGGGGAGGCGCTGTATCCTTTTATTGAGCGGAGCATCTTTCAGTATCAGGCCATGCAGGAGAAGGCGAAGGAGATAAGAGGGCTGGAAGCCGGCCTGATCCGTATCGGGACGATTTCCAGTATTACCTGTCATTGGATGCCGCAGCTGATCCGTAAGTTTCAGCTGCGTTATCCGAATGTACAGTTTCTTTTTCATCAGGGGGATTATTCGTCCATACCCGAATGGATCAGGAGTGGGGCGGTGGATTTTGGGTTTATTGCTCCGGAGGCGGTTAGGGATCTGCAGACCATTACGGTTAAGGAAGGGGAGATGCTGGCGGTGCTGCCTGAGGGCCACCGATTGGCCGGAGAAGAGAAAATCCGGCTGGAGGAGTTGACAGCGGAACCATTTATTCTGTTGGAGGAAGGACATTTCAGTGAGCCTTTGAACGCGTTTCACAGCGCAGGCCTGGAGCCTGATGTGAAATACAGGATTCATGATGATTATGCGATTATGACTATGGTGGAGGCGGGGCTGGGGGTCAGCATCCTGGCGGAATTGGTGCTGCGGCGCACCTGTTACCGGATTGTAATATTGCCGTTGGAGCCAAAGGTGATGAGGACTCTGGCTGTCGGGTATAAGGATAGAGACAGTCTTCCTATCGCCAGCAGGTACTTTATAGACTTTATTATGGAGAATCTGGACGAACTGCCATAGGTTTGACTGCACGTTAGAAAAGGAAGGTGCGCCAGGAGCGCAGAGGGGTGACGGAAATGAAAACTCTTGATACCGGTGAGCTGATGAAGCTGCTGCAAAGCAAAAAGAGCTTCGCGCATATTATTTCCATAGGGGAAAGCAGTATGATGCCCCCTTCCCTGGAAAAATTTCTTGATGAAAAAAGGCAGGAGAAGGGCCTGACGATTCCACAGGTGATGATAGCCTCCGGCCTGAGTAAGTCCTATATCTATCAGATTTTTGATGGGAAAAGAAGCGCCGGCAGGGATGTGATGCTGAGGATTGCCTTTGGAATGCAGCTTTCCGTAGAAGATACGCAGAGGCTTCTCACACTTTCAGGCAACAGCAGCCTTTATCCTAAGATAAGAAGAGATGCAGCTCTGATTTACGCACTGGATAAAAGAGGAACGCTTCTGGAAGCCGAGCAGCTGTTGGCGGAACTGGGGGAAATGCCGTTATATGGGGAGAAGCGGAATGAGTGAAACAGAAGATTTTCTAAACAGATATGAGAGGGATATCCTGAACAGAGTCATTCTCCCGAAGGTCATAAAGGATCATATACGCCTGAAGTCCTGCCTGAAGGCGGAGGATGACAGGGAGGTTTATCTTGTTCAGGATAAGGACGGAAAACAGTACATATTGAAAATCCGTACATCAGGAAGGCCGGATTCCCTGGCAGGGGAAAATGCGGTTTTACAGAAGCTTTCCCATCCGCAGATCCCCCGGGCTTATTTTTATATGGAGGAGGACGGAAAGGAGTATCTGCTGCGTTCCTATATCCCCGGAAAAAGCCTGCAAGAGGCGGTGAGCGCTAAGGGGCGGTTGGGTGAAGAAGAAAGCATCCGCATGCTGCTTTCGCTTTGCGGAGTCATTGATTATCTGCATAGCTGCAGACCACCGATAATCCATCGGGATATTAAGCCGCAGAATGTGATCTTGACGCCGGAGGGAGACTGTGCATTGATTGATTTCGGCACGGCCAGGCTGTATAAAAAAGAAAATAAAGAAGATACGGTTTTTCTGGGAACACAGGCCACTGCGCCGCCGGAGCAGTTTGGTTATGGGCAGACAGATGAGAGAGCAGATATTTATTCTCTGGGGATACTTATGCGTTTCCTGTTAACAGGCAGTCTGGAAAAGAACAGTGATACATCCGTGCGGGGAGCCTTAAAACGGATTATAAATAAATGCACGGCCTTTGACCCTGCCAAACGTTATGCCGGTATCCGCAGGGTAGCTGCCGCTTTAAAATATGCGCAGCGCGGCAAAAGGATTACAGGAACAGTAACTGCAGTAATTTTGGCAGCAGCAACCCTTATAGCTGCGGAAAGCATTCTGAAGATTAATTCATCAGCCGAGTTCAGTAATCCGTTGTTGGAAAAAGCTGTCCGTCAGGAACTGGGCATCCCTGAGGAAGAGGCCATTCCTGCAAAAGGCTGCCGGAGGTGCGCCAGATTATAATCTGTGGAATGAAGTGCTGGGGGATTGGATGGAGCACGACGAGATCCATTATGATATGAAAAACGACAGTGCTCTCAGGAGCGGAAGAGGGATATCAGTGATTTGGATGAACTCAGACAGCTGCCCTCACTGGAGTCGCTGGTATTGGATTATCAGGATATTACAGATATTTCACCCTGGAGGGTATGGGGCTGCAATATCTGAGCCTGTGCGGAAATGAAGTGGAGGATCTGTCTGCCCTGGAGGAGATGACAACGCTTTGCGCACTCTGGCTGGAGGATACTCCGGTGTCGGACGGGGCTGTCTTATCTCATTTGACATCACTGCGGGAGCTGGAAATCAGCGGTACAAATCTGGCTGAGGCGTCAGATTTTTGCAGCCTGCCTCTGGAAATACTGAAAATGAAGGATACCTTAATTAAAGATCTCGCCCCTTTAAGGCAGCTGCGGGAGCTTACAGTACTGGCGGCGGGGGAAACCGATGAGCAGGGAATGGAGATTATTCAGGGGATGAAGCAGCTGGAATACCTGACAGTCAGCGGTACCTTGGAGGATTTGACAGGCTTTGAAGGAATGCATCGGCTTGTCATGCTTGACCTGAGTTTGAGCCGGCTGGTCAGTCTGGAGGGAGTGGAAGGGCTGACGAAGCTGGAATATCTGGGACTGGGATATACGAAGCCGGACAGCCTGGAGCCGCTGACAAAAAACAGCGCCTTGCGGGATGTGGAGATGGTAGGGGCAGATATTAAGGACTATACGCCGCTTCTGCGGTGTAAGGGCCTTCATGCGGTTCATGTGGGCCTCAGCCGGAAAGAAGAAGTAACGAGGCAGTTGGAAGGCTCCGGGTTAATTATTTATGCCTGGGAAGAATAGAAGGGGCAGGTTTTAGGATATCAAATTAAAAGTCCGCAAAGTGCAGACCATATCCATATCCCGTTTTGCTATAATAAGACAAATGGAAGCACTGGAAACGGAGGATGGATATGAGAAAATTAAAGAAACTGCTTGTTTATTTAACCGTAATGGCCCTGTTTGTTTCGACTGGCCTTACAGCGCTGGCTGCGCCTGCGGTTGGAGAGGACTATACCTTTGAAGATCTTGCAGATTATGTGGATTATTTCTTTGAGGAGGTTATTAAACGTCAGGATGTATGGGGAATGGGAGATGGTGAATCCCTGGATCCCAAGGATGTTCCGGAGGGGCAGGCATTTGTCAGTCAATCCTATATTGATGCGCTGGAGGAAAAAGCCAGAGAACTGTGGGCTGTGGGAGACGGCGGTGAGGAATCCGTAGAAGCATTTAACGCTTCTGAGAATAAGGATGCCAGACAGGCTCTGTATCAGGAATTAAAGAGCCGGGCGGAGGCACTGGAAAGTAATATAAGGACGGGAACACGCCCCTCTTTTCTGGATTCACTTTATAAAAAGAGTGAAACCGCATGGGCTTTGGTTGATAAGCTTTCAGGAAGCTACGGTGATGCGGAGGATCCGGACAGCCAGGCGAAAAATGTGCATGTAATTTGGCCTGAGGAGGATGAGACAGTGGATGACGAATTCATAAATAATATGAATTCTATGATTCCTGCCGGGCATTACTGGATTCTTGGAGAAGACTGGATGTATTTCTGGCAGAGTACGGAGGCCATGGATTGGGTTTATGATACATTGACAGAAGGTGATAAAAAGCTGAATGAGGCGGAAGACACAGGAAGCTGGGATGCGCTGGACGGCCTGGGAGCACTGTTGGACAGAGCCTGTGAGAGGACGCGGGAAATGCGCAGTTTCCTGGAAACTCATTTATATCCAAGGCCGGAACCTGAAAATCCGCAGATTACTGTGCAGGAAGAGACGCACGGGGAAAAATCCGGGAAAACACAGGAAGAGGCGGCTCCTGAAAAAAAAGCAAATCAGGTAAAAGGAAGCGATGGAAAAATCCTTATATCTACATTGGATGGTGTGTACGCAGCACATCGAGTGGACGGGATAGCTGTTGTAACAGAGAAGGTACAGGCGGAAGCAGCGGCAGGGCTTCAGGGTACAGGAAGCAGACTCAGCTTGTATACCAGTGATGTTTCCGAAAAGAATGAGTTACTACAGGTGATGGAAGAAGCCGCAGGAATGTTGGGGGCAAAGACAGCAGGTGCGGTCCTGGTGGATTTATATGCAATTGAAGGCGGCAGAGTCAGCGCAGTCAGGAATATGCAGGCGCCTATGCGTATGGTGATTGAACTGCCGCAGAGTATGGTTGAAGCAGGGAGAACCTTCAGCATTCTTGTTCCTGACGGCAGAGGCGGTGTGCTGGAGCTGGTTGATTTGGATCAGGATCCATCAACGATTACCGTAGATACGATGCTGTTTGGTATGTGGACAATTATATACAGATAACGGCCGGTTCGAAGTAACAGCAGCCGGGGATATGCGTATCCCCGGCTGCTGTTATGTTAAAGAAAAGGTTCCGGCCGCATCACCCATCTGCTTGTACGGACCATATGCTGGTATAATATGAATAAAGGAAAAGGCACAGGAAATACTTCACAGAGAACCGATAATTATTCTGCATCAGGCAATGTATTTTCCACAAATCCAGGCAGAAAAGAAAGGCACAGGGGATATGGACTATTTATATCAATATACAAGCCTGAGCGCGCTGGCCCAGATAGTAAAAACCCGGTCAATCCGGCTAAATTCCCTGAAATATGTGGACGATCCGAATGAACTGGCAAGCGCTGATTTCAGAAGAGCCGGGAAATATTGTTTTGTAAGCTCATGGACCAGTGAAAAAGAGGAATCCATACCGATGTGGAATATGTACTCAAAAATGGACGGCGTAAGAATCAGGCTCCCTCTAAATCCCTTTGAACAATATACCTGGGAGGATCCCAGGCAGAAGGGCCGCTTTGTAACCAGCTGTATTCCCGAAGAAGATTTATATCAGGAAAACATGTTTCCGGTAATGAAAGAAGAGCTTCTTCATAAAGTCAATTATACGGATGACGAGAGACTGTTATACCCCAGTCTCAGGCGGCAGATGCAGCACGGCGGAGAGGACTGTGCCGGCATTGAGCTTACCCGGTTAGGCAAGAATAAAAACAGCGCATGGGAGTTTCAGAAGGAATGGCGGTATCTGCTGTATTTTATGCCGGTTTCCCTGGAGGAGCTGCTCAAGGATCCCGAACAGGCCAAACGAAAAATGGATGATAATATCAGAAACAGCATCAGCCTGGCCAGAGAGGATTATTTCCTGAAAATCAGAGAAGAGTGCTTCGATGAGCTTGAAATATTGTGCGCGCCCAAGTTCAGTCAGGGAGACAGGATACTTCTGGAATGTCTTGTGAATACGTATTGTCAGGATGCGGTGATTATGGACAGCAGGCTTAGGATTAGATGAGGGATTGGTATTTTTTCTCTAAAAAGTTTTATCATGCAAATGAAAATAGAATTTAGAATAGCTTAAATATAAAAAACAGAGATAAAATCTCTTGATAATACGCATTATAGTGGTATAATTTTAAATATATCTGATATAATGTTATTTGAGTTGAGAAAAAATCGGGAGAGTGATTAGAATGCTAATGCGGTTTTCGGTATCAAATTTTATGTCTTTTGGTTACAGAACAGATGAAAAAGAACAGATTATACCGGAAGAGTTTCACCTGTACGCCGGAAGAACGGAACAGTTCAAGGATAGAGTTATTAATTTCGACGGAAGAAAAATATTAAAATTCTCTTCTCTTTATGGTGCAAATGCATCAGGTAAAACAAATTTGATTCGTGCGATTGACTGCGGTAGAAAAATTATACTTTCCACGATAGAGGGCATAGATTTTAATGATAAGTATTGCAGAAGTAAAAAAACAAATAAAGATTTACCTACATTGTTTGAATACGAATTTACTATAAAAGAAAAATGTTTTGCCTATGGTTTTACAGTAAATCTCAATAAACATTGTATAATATCTGAATGGCTGTATGAGTTAAAAGGGGAAAGAGAGCATACAATTTTTGAAAGACTGGTCGAACAAGAGCAGTATTATTTTGACGAGGAATTATTTGAAAATTCAGATAATATTCAGCAGTTCCACTACTTTATGAAGGATGCAAACCGTATTAACACTTCCTTGTTTTTGTATGAGATTAACAGAAGAAAACTGGATGAGAAAGATTATGGAATTTTTACGGAGATATATAATTGGTTCCGTTATAAATTAACGGTAATTTATCCGGAAACTAAGATTGGTTCCAGTTATTTTTGGTTTGGAAGTGACAATACCAGGTTAGTAAAGGTTCTTGATTATTTAGATACTGGAATTACCGGATATGAAATGAAAAATTTAAATGAAAATGCATTTAAAGAATATTTTTCCGATGATTCTCTGGCTGAAAAACTTTTAAAGGGGCCGGAAAGAGAAAACAAGCATAAAATGAAACGTATTGTCAATTTTGGTGAAACTTTGTTTGAATTGGATTATGGGGCAAACGGGCCGGATAAAATTGCAAAATTGATGTTCCAGCATGGAGAGGACGAAGCCAGCTATGAATATGGAGAAGAATCAGATGGCACACAAAGACTGATAGAACTGTTAGATGTTATTTTAAATGACGATGATGAACGTGTATTTATTATCGACGAGTTGGATCGCAGTCTTCATCCGCAAATGACAATAAAATTTGTTGAAACATTTCTTAAATTCTCCGAACACAGGAACACACAGCTGATTATTACTACCCATGAATCTAATCTTATGGATTTGAAAATTTTAAGAAGGGATGAGATATGGCTTGCAGAACGTGATAGTGATAATACGACCTCACTTTATACATTAGATAAGTTTAAAATCCGTTATGACAAGGTAGTCTCCAGAGATTATTTGTCAGGCAGATATGGAGCTGTTCCTATATTTAAGGACTTTGATTATGTGTGGGGGAGGGATGGGGATTGGAAAGACTGAATTTAAGAAAACCAAAACCATACGATTACAGTTCAGAGGCCGGAACAGTAAAACCAAGAGTTCACTTTTACTGTGTATCAGAGGGCGCAACGGAAGAGTCATATTTTGAGGGAATACGCAACAATAGAGTAACATTACGTATAAAAAATGATGTTTTTATTGAAATTGTCCCCAAGGAAAATGGGCAGGAAACTTATAGTCATCCGTTGCAGCTTGTAAATGCCTGTTTACATTCAATGGGGCGTATAGATAATGAGGGACAAGAGTTACCAAAGGACAAGTGGAAAACTTATTGCGCCTGGGAAGATTTCGATCCGGAAATAGATGTTGTTTGTGTAATATTTGATAGGGATTATAAAGGTTTGACCGCATGTCTGGATGAGATATTCAAACTATGTCTGCTACATAAGATTCGTATTGTTATTTCTAATCCCAATTTTGAATTATGGCTCTTGATGCATTTTCCGGGATTGGAGAACTATGATAAAAATAAGCTTTTGGAGAACCGTAAAAATCTGAGAAAACAATTGTTCCCGGATGCTTCCGAAAAGAAACGATATCTGGAAATTCTGGTAGGCCAGCATTCAGAGGGTTATAGTAAAGGAAGTAAACTGAAATTTGAACGTTTCAAGCAAAATGTAGATCTGGCAGTTGAACAAGCGGCTCTTTTTTGCGAAGAGCCGGAGGCGATTAGAGAGGAATTGGGAACCTCCGTTGGAAAACTTATACGTGATATGCGAACTTGAACGATTTATCAGATAGGTTGCATTAGCATCAGACTACAGGGAAAATTATTTTCATCACAAAGCCCTCTCCCCACCGGGAGTCCGCTTCCAGCGTCAGTTTAAGATCCCCGGCAATTTCCTTTGCCAAATACAGTCCCATGCCGGTGGCCTTCTTCCTGCCTTCCCCGGAATCCCCGGTAAAGCCTTTTTCAAAAATATAAGGCAGGTCACTGCTGCGTACGCCCATGCCATTATCACGGATGATCAGCGAGCAGTGAGATTCTTTGCGGATAAAGAAAAGGGATAGCTCGGGCCGGATATCGTCACGGCAGTATTTTACGCTGTTGCTGATAACCTGGCTGAGCAGGAAATGCAGGCCTCTCCGATCTGAAAAAACAGCGGCGTCACAAATATCCGTGCTTACCAGGAAACCTTTTCCCTCCAGCAGGGGACGGTAATCCTCCAGCACATCCTCCATCACATTCGAAAAGTGAAAGCGGTTTCCAGCAGATAGTCCTTCCGAGCGCTTTTCAGGCGGGCATAAAAAAGCATCTGGTTCACGGATTCCTGCATCCGGTTCCGGATATAGTCCAACTTCCGCTGTTCGTGCTCCGGCATGTCGTCCCGCCGGTTATCGATCAGCATGGTGAGCAGGGAAACCGGCGTCTTGATTTCATGCGCCCAGGCTTCCACATAATCTTCATAGTCGGATATCCGGCCCTGCAGCAGCTGATATTCCTCCTGCTTTTGGCGGAGCGCGGCGCCAAGGATACGTATCATGTCTTTTTCAGCCGCGCCGGAGAGGCGGAGCAGCTGTTCCTCCTGATATTCCTCAGGCGTGTTCAGAAATGCCAGAAATGCCTTCTGACGTCTGTTTTCACGCAAAATTACCACGGACAGGACTGCTGAAAACAGCAGTAGGGTGCCAAGCACCAGGAATGCGGCAAACGCCTTCAGGGCCTGTATGTCGGCAAGCCACAGCAGCAGGACGAAGACGCCGTCCGTGCCAAGAAGCAGCAGAAGCCAGGGCAGGTATTGCCTGCAGATTTTCCAGTTATGTTTCATCGTTATTTTCCTCAGGGATCAGCTGATAGCCCACACCGCGCACGGGGATGATTTTCCGGCGCATTTCCAGATCCTGCATAGTTCTTTTCAGTCTGGTCAGATTGACCTGGAGCGCATTTTCGTCGATATACTCCGTGGTTCCCCACAGGGCGGTAAGCAGCTCCTCTTTTTTTACGGGATTGGCGCCGTGGAGGAGAAAAGCTTCCAGAAGCTTTCCCTGATTACCCGGCAGTACCACAGATTTATTATGGATATAAAGCGTATAGGTCTGGCGGTCCAGCAGGAAATCCGGGCCTTCCAGCATATGGGCGCGCCCTTCATAGCGTTTTAGCACATTGGCGGCCCTTGCCAGCAGGCGTTCCTTCCGGCAGGGCTTTGTGAGATATTCATCCGCGCCCAGCTCCAGGGCATGAAGCTCATCCCGCATCTGATCACGGGAGGTCAGCACCAGTACGGGGATGGCGCTTTTCTGCTTTATTTCCCGGCAGATCTGAAAGCCGCTGGCCTGGGGGAGATTGATATCCAGAAGGATCAGATCGGGAGACAGCCGGAGCAGCTGGCCGGCGGTATCCTCAAAGATGGTGATTTCATGCACCTCATAATCCGCGCTTCGCAGCATTTCCGCAAGCTCTTCCCTCATATAGACTTCATCCTCCACAATTGCAATCCGTTTCAAGCATCTTTCTCCCTTCTTTTTATTTCCGCGGGCAACGAGCCAGGTAGCCATGCTTGCATGGATATTTGGCGACTGCCGCGAGGGCCTATGCCTCCCGCTCCGGCACCATGAGAGTCAGCAGGTACCGGCAGCTCAGCTTTTTAACAGCAGCCATATAAATGTATTCTACTATAAGGAGCAGTAAAATCATAGCCAGGGATAACCACATCAGTGAGGAAATATATGGCTGGCTCCGGGATGGAAGCAGGCCGCTTAACAATGACCTCACGCCGAAAAGACTGCTCACCGCTGCGACGGCGACAGGAATCCCGAAAAACCAGCGGATCTGTTTGGCGGCGGAGCAGCAGAGCGTCTCGCAGGGGGCGCCCAGCCTTATCAGGGTTTTGTAGCGACGCCGGTTTTTCTGCTGCTGTGTAAGGAACTGTACGCCGAGGACCGTATTTGCAACGATCAGGAAAATAATTGCCAGATAAATGGTAATATAGCTGACGGATACCACATAAAAAAGCTGCCGTCCTATGTTCTGCAGGTAGCTTTCATACCGGTGCGATACCGTCGTTGGTTTCGCCCCCAAAGGCTCTTTGCCCTTTCAGCCTGTCGGGAGAAAGCACCGCGTTCAGATAAACGGCATAATTGCCGTCCGTCATGCGTTCAAAGACTTCATCCGGCACAATGAGCGCCAGGGCCAGGGTAATGGAACGATCCACGACGAGGTTGGTGGTATTGACATTGCCGGTGAGCCAAAAGGCTTCCCCTGCAATCCGTATCTCAGGGCGTCCGTCAAGGATCCCGTTGAAAAGGACAAGCCGGTTGTTTCCGGTGAAATCCGTATCCATATAGACCGCCGCCTCATTGCCGGACAGCGTTATCTCCGGAAGCCCGGCGGCAGCAAGCAGCTGGTTATATCCGGACAGGGCGATCAGGCGCGGCGTATATCCATCGGAAAAATTGTTCAGAAGGACATCCCTGCCTTCAGATTCAGGCAGGCCCTCCAGCGCCTTCAGGACTGCGTCCATGGAAAAGTGCGGCGTGTTCTCCTCTGCGGGAATGATATGCCCGACCTTCATTTCAAACAGGCTGCCAAACGTATCGGAAAAACCGGCGGCGGAGAGCTGTTCCCGTATGACGGAAGGATTATCCGGGCAGGAAATGTGTAATCGAGGACATGCTGCTCAGAATCCCCGTAAACCAGCGCGACTGCCACCCTGTGCCAAAGCAGCAGAGCGCAGCCAGAATCAGCAGCGAGCTGATGGCAAGGGCGTGGAACGGTGGATTACGTTTTCCTGCAGCTGACGGAAGGTGAAGGTAGCTTTTTCCCGGCCGGCGCGGCCTGCCAGCAGCCCCAGGAAAGAGCGGGAGGCCGAAAGAACAGGAGAGTGCCCAAAAAGCCGGACAGCAGGGTAATTCCCATATGGGCAACATTATTCCAGGAAAAACCGCAGATAGCCATGGTATAAGCTGCTGCAAGCAGCGCGGCGCCGGCAAGGAGGGCCAGTGCATAAACGGCGGAGGGCAGCTGCTTTTTAGTCCCATCCGGGGCCTCTGTCAGCAGGCTTCCGATTTCCTCCCCCGCGATGCGCCCGCTGAGTATCATAAAGGCGGCCAGCTTGATCAGGGCGAACCCAATGGCTGTCCACAGGATTGCAGTCAGGGAAATGTTCAGGCGGTGGCCGATGATCCCCAGACCGGTGAGACGCGCCGTGACCAGGCTGATCAGCTCGGACAGGAGGACAGCGGCGGGCAGGCCGATGGCAAGCACGAAGGCGCTGTTTCGTATATCCTCTCCCAGAAGCAGGAAAAACAGCCTGGAACGGCGCATTCCCAGCATCAGATACACGCCGAATTCATGCCTGCGCCGTTCCAGCTGGTATTTGCTGGCAAAGTAAATCAGGAAGAACAGGATGAGCAGGGTCATCCCGTAAAACAAAGGGATCATGCGAAGCAGCCTGCTGATGGCGTCGCTTTCCATTTTCATGAGAAATTTTATCACATCCTGTTGGGACAGGGACAAAATGATATAAAAGGCAATTACCGAGATGAGCAGGGAAGCGAAAAACAGTCCGTTTTCTTTTCTGCTCCGTCTGCTGTTGCGTGAAATCAAATCAAAGAACATTTGCACTGCCACCTCCTAACTGGGCCATGACCTTCAGGATTCGTTCATAGAATTCCGGCCGGGATTCCTCGGGCACGTTCTTTCGCAGCTCATGGAAAATAACGCCGTCCTGGATAAACAGGATCCTTTTACAGTAGCTGGCTGCATTGGCATCATGGGTGACCATGAGGATGGTGGTATTGTGTTCCTGGTTCAGTCCTGACAGCTTTTCCATCAGCGACTTTGCATTGCCGGAATCCAGGGCGCCCGTAGGCTCGTCCGCCAGGACAATATCCGGCCGGAGGATCAGTGCCCTCGCTGCGGCAATGCGCTGCTGTTGGCCGCCGGACATCTGCGCCGGGAACTTATCCAGCACATCCGTAATTTCCAGATAGTCCGAAAGTGACTGCAGACGCTCCCTGCTTTCCTTTGCCGGGACACCGTGCAGCGACAGCGGCAGCAGAATGTTTTCCCGTCCGGTGAGATTGTCCAGCAGCTCAAAGCTCTGGAACAGATAGCCGATTTTCTTCCCCCGGTATTCCGCCAGGTCCGCTCCCCTAAGAGAATGCACATCGGTTTCCCGCATGCGGATCCTGCCTCCTGTAGGCCGGATGACCGTTGCAATGCAGTTAAGCAGTGTGGATTTCCCGGAGCCGCTGCTTCCCATGATCCCCAGAAACTCGCCGGCCATCACCTGAAAGGTAATGCCGTTGAGAGCCTTTGTCTGATTATTTCCTTTCCCATACGTCTTGCGCAGGGAATCAATTTCAAGAATTTGTTGTGTCATATCGTTCCTCTCCTTTCCTGTCTGTACACATCATAGCACAGGCAGTCCGGTAAGGATACTTACAGTGGATGAAAGGTTTCCTGTAGGTCCGTGGTTTATTTCCGCGAGCAACGAGCCAGGTATCCATGCTTGCATGGATATTTGGCGAATGCCGCGAGAGTCAAAGACCTCGTTGCTTGCAGCGGGGTCTTTGATTGCGGGAGCCGTCCTTTTCTGATATAATGACAGAAGCATAGTAATTCGGAGCAGGATAACAGCCCATGTTATCCTGATTCTTTTGTTCACAGGAAACTCATCCTGTGAAATCCAGCCATGGCTGCGGCTGCGGGGGAGGTCGGCGGATGAAAAGGTATGCATTGGATCAGAAGATGAAAAGGATGTTCACGGCCGCATTTCTGGTGGTCCTGCTGCTTGCGGCGGGGCTGTTTGCAGGGATCAGCGGCAGCATGTACCGCAAGCAGGCCTTTCAGTTCTGCGTCAGCCAGGTGGAGCTGAACCTGAATATCCTGGACAGCAGGCTGCAGCAGATCCAGACAAAGCAGCGCGTCCTAGCGGCGGATTCCGTAATCCGGAACGCTGTGGAATACCAGGTGGAAAATGAAACGGTGGACTATTCCATAGAGCTGTACCATCAGAGGGATGTGGCGGATAAGCTGTATATGCTGTCCGAGAACCCGGAGATTGAAAATGCATATATTGTAAGCGCTGACGGCCGATGCCTTTACAGCTACCGCGCCTCCGTAAGGAAGAATTACAATTTGATGCAGGAGGAGTGGCTGAAGGATATTGTGGATTCCATCTACCTGAACACCTCCTATGTGTCCGGAATGCATGACAAGCGGTATCTGCTTACGGATCAGAAAATGAGTGCATCTCCATGGTCATGCCCATCACAAGAGGAGAACCAGTATGCACGTTTCGGCGGCGGCCTACCTTGTCCTGTGATATTGATCCCCATGGCTGTCCTGCAGTCCTCCAGGTCGACGGACGGCGGGGTAAGCCTGGCTCTGGCCGCCTCCGGCCGGCTGCTTTATGCCAAGGAAAGCAGGCACCTGGCAGGGGAAGAGGAAGAACAGATCCTGGCGCGGATTGATGAGGAAAAGTCCTCCTTTCAGCTGGGCGGGGATCCCTGGGGAACGGACCGCCTGGTGGTGGTGATGAAATCCAGGTTTTTTGGATGGAATCTGGTGGGAATCCGTTCACTGGATGAAATCCACAGCATCAACCGGAAGCTGTCCTGCATTCTGGCAGGAATCCTGCTGCTATCCGTCCTGCTGGTTGCCCTCATATCCAGAATCGTGTCAAAGAGCATACTGACGCCGATGAACAGGCTGGTGGACTGCTGCAACCAGGTGGCGGTGGGCAATTATGAGGTGGAGTTTCCGGAGGGAAAGAGCGAGGAAATCCATGTGCTTTCCCAAACGGTCCAGACCATGATCCACAATGTATTCCGGCTTTCGGAGAAGGTGGTGGAGGAGGAAAAGAAGCTGTCGGAGGAACAGCTGAGGGCGCTGCAGCATCAGATCAATCCTCATTTTCTGAACAATGTGCTGCAGCTGATAAAGGGAATGGCGGTGGAGGGGAAAACAGAGGAAATATCAAGGCTTTCCACGCTGCTTGGCAAAATCCTTGCATATTCGGTATATCAGCCCTATGAGGATGTGGAGCTGAAGGAGGAGCTGGAGTATGTAAAAAATTATATGGAAATCCAGAACCTCCGCTACGGCGGCCGGATTTTTTATGCCATTGACTGTGAGCCGGGGCTTGAAAATGTCAGGATATCCAAGCTGTTGATCCAGCCGCTGGTGGAAAATGCAATCGAACATGGGATCAAGGGCAAAGGAAGGGGCATGATCAGCATCAGCGCGGAGCGGGAAAGGGACAGCATCTGTATCCTTGTAAATGATAACGGAACCGGCATTCCGGAGCCGGAGCTTGCGGATATGAAGCGGAAGCTGGAGGCGGAGACGGTTTATCTGCAGGAGAAAAGTATCGGAGTACTCAATGTCAACGCCCGGCTGAAAAGAAAATATGGCGGAAGGTATGGGATTGAAGTGATTTCCAGGGAAGGGGCCGGGACGACGGTGATAATCAGGCTGCCGGAGAACGGGGAAGGGAAGGACAATGAAAATATTACTGGTAGATGATGAGATGTTTACGATCAGAATGCTCCAAAATCTGATTCATTGGGAGCAGCTGGGGCTGGAGGTCATGGGCATGCTCAAGGGACGGGCAGGAAGCCTTCCATATGATAATGGAGAATCCGCCGGATATCGTGCTGACCGATATTAAGATGGATACCATGAACGGTCTGGAGCTGGTAAAGAAAATCCAGGGCTATTCCCCGGATATCCGCGTCCTTCTCATGAGCGCTTATGCAGATTTCGGCTATGTGAAGGAGGCCATGAAGAGGGGCTGTAGTGATTATATCCTCAAACCGATTGATGAGGCGGAGCTGGAACAGGCCCTGCGCAGGACGGTTGAGGAAATCCGGGGACGCAAGGAGCAGGAGTCGGTCATTAACGAAAGCGAGGCCCAGCTGAGGGCAATGAAGCTGTACCAGTATATGAAAAACGGGCGCAGCCTGAACAGCATCCTCAATTTTGAACAGTATCTGCCGGTGGATTTTAACTCTTATTCGTTGATGATGGTACGGCTGGAAAATGAAACCATCGACGAATTTAACAGCATCAGCACCATGGAGCCGGTGCAGAGCGGATATCTTACCGGCCTGATGAAAGAAATCCTTTCTGAAAAAACGGAGCATTTTCTCATCTTTGATTACGAGGCCCAGAACTGGTTTCTGCTGCTTGAGGGCCTGAACGGACGGGATAAGGCGGCATGCGCCCAGCGTATCCTTGATATGCTTAAAAGAGAGCTGGATGTCCGCGGTTTTATCTGCTTCAGCGCCAGACAGCAGGGACTGGATAAGCTGCCGATGGTTTATGAGGAAGTAACCGCATTGGGCAAATACGGCTTTTTTGTGGGAGAGGAGCCGATACTGGGCTATGATTATAACTGCAGCCAGAAGGAAATGGAAGAAATCCGGACCATAGGAGCCATGCGGGAGCAGGAGCAAAAGGATACGGATATGGCTTCGGGGCAGGGGAAAAGGTACAGTAAGCCTGTGGAGCTGAGTCTGCAGCTGATTGAGGAAAGCTACGACCGGAACATCTCATTGGATGAAATCTGCAGGGAGGCGGCGGTAAGCAGGAACTATTTCTGCTACCTTTTCAAGCGTGAGGTGGGGGTCAGCGTATGGAACTATCTGACACAGCTGCGGATGGAAAGGGCTAAGAAGCTGCTGGAGGAGACGGATTTGAGGAGCTATGAAATCGCTTTCCAGGTGGGCTATGACAATCCCAGCTATTTTTCCAGGATCTTTAAAAAATATGAACAGATGACGCCGAATGAATACCGGGAAAACAGGAAATAGCATTATGTTACGGTGCGGCGGCGTAATATTGTGATATTTTTCCAAAAGAGGGCAAATTATCGTGCCGGTCCGCCGAGCACGGTAATTTTTTTCTATATTTCAGGAATATAGTTGATTTCTTCCCGGAGGGAATTTCCCTATAATGAAGCTATCAAAGAAAACGGAGGTGCTCTATGAAAAAGAAAATGTTGGCAGGCATTCTGGCGGCGGCTCTTGTGACGGCAAGCCTGGCGGGCTGCGGCGGGAAAGACAGCACGGATACCGCGTCCGGCGCCAAAGCGGAAACAGCTTCACAGAAGGCGGAGGAAACAACGGCAAAGGCTGAGGAAAAGACAGAGGCGGAACCGGAAGCACAGACGGCGGAGCAGGTTACGCTGCGGCTCATGGCCTATAATGCGGAAGCTACCAGGGCTACTTATCTGAAGTACCTGGAGGAGAAATTCCCTAATATTAAGATTGAGTTTGAATTTGTATCCCAGGATAATTTTGACAACATCCTTAATACGCAGCTTCAGGCCGGTGAAGGACCGGATATCATCGAGGTGGGCGGACAGACCAAGCTGCTGGCAAACGCCGGTTATCTGCTGGATTTGACGGATCAGGGCTTTATAAGCAGCTATGCGGACGCCGGCCTGCAGCCTTATACGGTGGACGGTAAAATCTATGCCACGCCGCTGCAGTCATGGTATGAGGGTATTTTCTATAATAAGAAGATATTCCGGGACAACGGCCTGGAGGTGCCGAAAACATGGGAGGAATTCATCGATTTGCATAAGAAGCTGGAGGAAAAGGGAATCAAGGCCCAGACCATGGGTGCCCAGTCCTATGAGCCTATGATGAAGCAGAGCATTGCCCTGGTAAACAATATGTTTTATTCCACGGACGAAAGCAAGGGCTTTGATGAGAAATTCAATGCCGGGGAAGGAAAACTGGAGGAAGCATGGCTTCCGGCGGTTACCGAATGGTATAAGATTATAGAAGCAGGCTGCCTCACCCCGGATATGCTGGGACTCAGCTATGATCAGGCGCTGGATGAATTTGCCACAGAGAAGGCCGCTATGTGGGAGTGCGGACCTTGGGCGGTGGAAACCCTGAAAGAGAAGAATCCGGATCTGGATTTCGGCATGTTCCCTATCCCCGGGCCGGATGCTGATAAACCGGGCTGGCTGGTAGGAGGCCCCGGCTCCGCATTTGCAGTCAATGCAAAATCAGAGCATGTGCAGGAAGCGCTTCAGATTCTGGAAGCAACGGCAACACAGGAGGCGCAGCAGGCGCTGGTAAAGGATAATGCAGGCAGCTCCTTTGTCATTGGCGTAGAGGTGGATCTTGGAGATCTTTACACAGATTGTGACGAAGCCTTTAAGGCCGGGCATGTCTATGCACCCTGGACAGCGGTATGGACGAACGGAAACGCGGTAACAGAGGGGTATGGAAAATCCCTGCAGGAGGTGCTGGCGGGAACAAAGACGGTTCAGGAAGCGCTGGCTGATGCGGATGCCATTAATGATGACCTGAGAGAAGCCGTGGGCAACTGATTTTTTCATAAAGAAAAGAAAGAGCAAAGGGGATGTCGCAAAGGCATCCCCTGTTAAATGGAAAGGGTACAACATGAAAGGAAATAAGAGGGATAAGATATACCTGTTTATGATACTGCCGGCTTTTATCGGTTTTACCGGACTTTTTATTGTCCCTACGGTGATGAGCTTTTTCTACAGCATGACAAACTGGTCCGTATACAGCCAGGAAATCCATTTTGTGGGGCTGCACAATTACCGGAAGCTGTTCTCCGACGACAAGACAATCGCTCCCATCCTGCACTCAATCAAATATGCCATTCTTATTACTGTAATACAGAATGTGTTTGCCATCGTGCTGGCGGTCCTCCTGAATAAAAAATCAAAAGCGGCAAACTTTGTGAAATCCATTACCTTCCTTCCTGCCGTGCTGAGCATCATGGTGGTGGGCTATCTGTTCCAGTATATTATGACCTCTGCGGACGGCGGGCTTTTAAACAGCATCCTTATGTTTTTTGGGGGAAAACCGGTAAACTGGCTGGGAGACAGCAAAATAGCATTATATTCCGTGCTCATCACCCAGGTCTGGCAGTGGACCGGGTGGTCGATGGTCATCTATATCGCCAATCTGAAAAGCATCGATTCCGCCTTGTATGAGGCGGCAAATATTGACGGCGCCGGGCCGGTACAGCTGTTTTTCCGGGTGACGCTGCCTCTTCTGCATCCCGCGACATCCTTTAATGTCCTGATGAGCCTGATCGGCGGCATGAAGATGTTTGACGCGGTGTTTGTCATGACCAAGGGCGGCCCCGGCTATGCTACGGAAACGATTATGACCACCATGATAAGAGAAGGGTTCAACAGCGGGCGCAATGCCTATGCCTGCGCTTTTGCGGTAGTTTTTTTCATATTGGTATTTCTGTTTTCCAGGGCTGTGACCTGGTTCCTGGATAAATGGGAGGAGGCGGTTCAAGGATGACGAATATAAAAAAGATATCGGGAAAAATACTGTATGCCATTTTTCTGCTCCTGCTGTCCATTATTATGCTTCTCCCTGTTTACTATCTGCTTGTCACGACCTTTAAGACCCCGGCAGAAGCGGCAGCGAGCCCTCTGGGGCTTCCACGGCATCTGACCTTTGACAATTATGTAAATGCCATCGGGGCCATGCACTATGGCCGTTCCCTTGCAAATAACCTGATCATTGCGGTGGTATCCGTCATCTGCCTGATTATTTTTGCTTCTATGGCGGCTTATGTGGTAGCGAGAGGCAAGCGGCGGATATTCCGTTTTATGTATTCCGTATTTATGGTAGGGCTGATCATTCCCTTCCAGACCTCCATTATCCCCCTGTATAAAATCATTTCCGGGATGAGCCTGATGAACCGCCACCTGGGAGTTATTCTTGTGGACGTGTTCTGCATTAACCTGCCCCTTTCCATTTTCCTGATGAAGGGCTTTATCAATACGGTGCCCGCTGAACTGGAGGAAGCGGCGCTGATAGACGGAAGCGGGATATTCCGCTGCTTCTGGAAGATAATTTTTCCCCTTTTAAAGCCAATCGTGTCCACCGTAGCGATACTGGATACCCTGGCTATCTGGAATGATTTTATGACACCGCTTCTGTTTCTGCAAAGTCCTGAAAAACAGGTGCTTTTACAGCAGGTATACCGCAATGTGGGACCGTTTTCCACGAATTGGACGGCGTTTTTCCCCATGCTTGTGGCGGCAACCCTGCCGCTGGTCATTTTCTATCTGATTATGCAGAAGCAGATCATTGAGGGCGTCGTTGCAGGGGCGGTGAAGGGGTGAGTGCGCCCGGAAGAAAAAACGGATGATTTTGGCGTACGCAGCCGTGATGGATGGAAACAGAAGGTATAGGAAAAAGCCCCCATTGCTTCAAAACTCTTTCTATAGTAATATAGTATCGATGGAGAAGAGTGGAGAAAATTTCACTTTCATATGCTGGAAGACAGATATCTGTGGCCGGCTGGTTTGTACGCGCGCCAAATGCGCAGAAGGGAGATAGTGTGAGTAATAATGCAAAAAAAGTTCTGTTTTGTCTGGCAGCGGTATTTTTTATCGCTTTCGGGGTGGTTACCTATCGGGGATATGATAAGATGACGAAATATTATAATTCCGGTATAAGCAGTCTCAACAAAAACGCTTATGTTGAGGGAGATGCCTATAATTATATTATTAACGGCACCTATGCGACCGCTTATTTTGTTCTTGGATCAGGCTTCCTGCTTACCAGTGCAGGTATGCATGACCGGTTGCTGATTACTGCAATTGACGGAAAAATGAAAAAGCTGCGGCTGAAGGCCGAAGGCAGCCGGGGAAGAACTGCCTCCGCTGCTAACATGGAAGGAAATATGCGGTTATGGGAAGATATAAGACGGTGAAGTACACTGCAGGAAAAGCAGTGGAGTGCCGGATCTCCGGTTATGCTGAATAAAGGCGCTGTTTTAAAGGATACAGTGACCGGTAACCATATATTGCAGCTGCAGTTTATCTGCCTGGCTGAAAAGGAAATAAGGGAGGCAGTCGTTGAGATTGCCTGCCTTGATTTTTTAGGGAAATGCATTGAAACCCTGGACTATACATATACAGACCTGAAGGCGGGGCGGAACGAGCTTTTTGGCGACAGGGCTCCGGTTTTTTTCAGCAATGCAAAAGCAAGAAATTTCGAAATCAATATAAAGGAAATAACTTTCCAGGACGGAACGCGCAGCAGGGCAGAATATAAGCTCAGTGCTGCGGGAGAGCGTCAGGAAAAGAAAAAGGGCAGAAGCATTGAAAAAAATCCTTAAAAAACCGCTCAAAGATCCAGAAAAAGAAAGATAGCGGCAGGCGTGGCCTCTGCTGTCCTTGCTGTTCGCCGCTGCTGTATCGGCAATTATTTTTTTATTGATTCCGAATATAAGTATATGGAAGCGGTTA
>SCPN01000487.1_pt1 | contig 30551 bp, 33 predicted proteins | sample 6106831 | NCBI WGS metagenome assembly SCPN01 (sample SAMN10720447, study PRJNA508395) | human gut metagenome | isolation source: Participant 1, 0 month
ACCAGATGGAATCAATGTCAATATTGTTTGCCCGCTTGCATGGACAGCACAGCTGAAAATTTCGAAAGCTTATCCGGAAGCATTCAGCTGCAAATGTAAAGATGCCGCCGGCTGGACATTACGGAGATGTAGAAAAAGAAATCGGACGTGCATGCGTACAGCTTGCATCACCGGATTTCAAATATATGAACGGAGAGACGATCACCTTAGAAGGTGGAATGGGACAGAGACCTTAAGAAAAATCCATAAAAGCCAAAGAGAGTGCCTGTGCGTTTTTTGAATCGTACAGTCGCTCTCTTTTTATTTCATAGGAAATTCCGAAGAAACTTCTTATGGAATAAAAGGCACTACGTGCCGGAGATGCGCACTCTTTTTAGCTTCTCCGTCTTGACATCTTTAAAAACGTCATTCAAAATAAGAACGGAAAGAAAATTTAAATCATTTAATCGAGGCTAAAAAGATATGAAAGCAGTTATTTTTGATATGGACGGTGTTCTGATCAACACAGAACCATTACACTATCGTTGCTGGAAGGAAATTTTAAAAGAGAAGAACGGAATCGATCTTGACTATGAGGTCTACCTTCCGTGTATCGGTTCTACCCGTGGATTCTTCATGGATTTGATCAATGAGAATTATGGGTCGGTTTTTGATGATGTGGATAAGATGAATGCGCTCATGAAAGAGAAAAAAGCGCAGATTACAGAGGCAGAAGGATTTCCGGAGATGCCGGGAATCAAAGAAGCATTGAAGCAGAAAGACGAAGGGATATCTGCTTGCAGTAGCGTCTTCCTCTCCGGCTTATGCGATCAAAGATGCATTAAAGTCTCTGGATATGGAAAAATATTTTACAGTGGTCATGAGTGGAGATTATGTAGAGCATCCAAAACCGGCACCGGATACTTTCCTTGTAACGGCAGAGAAACTGGGAATGGAGCCGGAGGACTGTCTGGTGGTAGAGGATTCGACTAACGGTGGAGGAGCTGCCAGAGCAGCCGGTGGCATGAAATGTATCTGGTTCCACAACCCGGATTCCGGAAGGCAGGATATCCCGGATGCGGTACTGGAATTTCCGGCATGGACCAGCGAAAATGTAGAAAAAATGCTGAAAATATTAGGAAAAGAGGGAGAGTAAAGATGAGAATAAGAACAGCAGATCTGAGTGATCTGAAAGAAATTGCCCGTGTGGAGGCAGCGTGTTTCCCGGCAGCAGAAGCGGCAACAGAAGAAGAATTTGAAAAGAGACTTACTTTTTATAAAGATCATTTCTGGCTGATGTTTGAAGAAGAGAAGTTGATCGCCTTCGTGGACGGTATGGTGACGAATCAGGAAGATCTGACAGACGAAATGTATGAAAAAGCGGAAATGCATGATGAAAAAGGTGACTGGCAGATGATTTTTGGTGTAAATACGCTGCCGTCTTACCGGAAACATGGATATGCAGGAGAATTGATCAAAAGAGCGATTACAGATGCAAAAGAGCAGGGAAGAAAGGGACTTGTCATTACCTGCGACCATTGATATCTTATTATTGCTGGTAGGTTTGATTCAAAATGAAGGTGTCTCAGAATCAGTACATGGAAACGTGGTCTGGAATCAGATGAGACTTACATTTGATGAAGGGCTGGGTGAATAATGTGAAAAAAAATAAGTTTGAAATTGATATGTGCAACGGCTCCATCATGGACAAGCTGATCTCTTTTTCACTGCCACTTATGGTTTCCGGAATTCTGCAGCTTGCGTTTAATGCAGTGGATATCATCGTGGTAGGAAGATTCTCCGGGAGTCAGGCACTTGCCGCAGTCGGCTCCACAACAGCACTGATTAATGTGTTTGCGAACCTGTTTATCGGAATTTCACTTGGTGCCAATGTTCTTGCAGCCAGATTTTATGCAGCGGGCAAAGACCGGGAGATGTCGGAAACAGTACATACTTCGATCACACTTGCGCTGATCAGTGGAATTATGATGGCAGTTATCGGGGTGCTTCTTGCAAAGTGGGCACTTGAAATTATGGGAACGCCGGATGATGTGATCGGGCAGTCTGCCTTATATATGCGGATCTATTTTATGGGAATGCCATTTTTTATGTTATATAACTATGGGGCAGCCATTTTAAGGGCGATCGGTGATACAAAAAGGCCATTGATCTTCCTGATCATTTCCGGAATTGCAAATGCCGCGCTGAACATGATACTGGTTATTCTTTTTCATATGGGAGTTGCCGGGGTTGCAATTGGAACAATTATTTCACAGTTGATTTCCTGTGTGCTGGTACTGACCTGTCTGTACCGGTCGGAAGGAAGTTATCAGCTTCGTTTCTCCAAACTGAAGATCAATGGTGCCTACATGGAACAGATTTTCCAGGTGGAGTTCCGGCGAATCCAGAGTACGGTCATCAATTTGTCCAATGCACTGTTGCAGTCCTCGGTTAATTCATTTGGATCGATTGCGATGGCAGGCTATACAGCAGCGAACAATATGCTTGGGTTCCTTTATATGTCAGTGAATTCGATAACTCAGGCATGTATGAGTTTTACCAGTCAGAATTATGGTGTCGGTAAGCTGAAACGAATGGATAAGGTGCTGCGTGACTGTGCGATTCTGTCTATATCGATCGCGGTAGTGCTTGGTGGTCTTGCCTATTGCTTCGGACCGCAGATTCTGACAGTTTATACTTCAGATCCAAAGGTTATCAACTGCGGAATGGAAATCCTGGCGTATACATCGATCACTTATTTCCTGTGTGGGATCATGGATTTGTTTCCGGTGCGCTTCGTGGAATGGGATATTCAGCAGTCCCGATGGTGCTTTCAGTGATCGGAACGGTGGGAACAAGAATTGTGTGGGTATTTGGAATTTTTCCGAACCACAGATCTTTATCCGTACTTTTTGTATCCTATCCGGTGTCATGGATCATTACCATTGTACTTCAGGTCGTGTGCTTCTATTTTGTGAGAAAAAGGGTACATCAGAAAGAAAAAAGATTGTTATAAACAGAACGAAATTGTGAAAATCGACAGTAGGGCATTGTGAAAAACAGACAGATTTATCTGTCTGTTTTTGTATATATATAATAAATGTGCTTGCAATAGAAAGACACATGTGTTTGTATCCGCTAAAAAAAAAAACAAAAACATAAACATGTAAAATGTTTGCGCATCACGGAAAATAGATTGAAAAGAGAAGAAAATAGGGTATCCTAAGTATAGAAAGACAAAAATAATAAAAAGTCCGCGTTAAACGGACATATGTGTCATGCGGAGGTAATGAAGATGAATGATAATAAAATGTGGGCGTTAGTAAAAGAAAAACCGGAACAGGGACTCTGGCTGAAAAGAGTACAGATTCCGGAAGTAGGACCAAATGACGTAAAGATCAAGATCCATAAAAATGCAATCTGTGGTACCGATGTACATATTTACCAGTGGAATGAATGGGCACAGCATACTATTCCGATTGGACTGACCGCAGGACATGAATATGTCGGGGAAGTTGTAGAAGTGCAGGTGTACAGGGGTTCAAGATCGGCGATCTGGTATCCGGTGAAGGACATATTACTATGTGGAAAATGCCGTAACTGTCTGGAAGGGCACAAAGAGAACTGCAAAGATGCTAAAGGTGTTGGGGTAAACCGGAACGGTGCGTTTGCAGAATATCTGGTTATTCCCGCTTCAAATGTATGGCCGTGCAATCCGGCAATTGATGAAGAATTATATGCGATCTTTGATCCATTTGGAAATGCAACCCTACTGCATTATCTTACGACATGCTTGGTGAAGATGTGCTGATCACAGGTGCAGGGCCGATTGGGATCATGGCAGCGGCGATCGCAAAATTTGCAGGAGCAAGACATGTGGTAATCACGGATATGAACCAGTACCGTCTGGATCTGGCAGCAAAAATGGGTGCGACCAGATGCGTTAATCTGACACAGGAAAAACTGACGGATGTGATGCATGAGATCGGAATGACAGAAGGCTTTGATATCGGACTTGAGATGTCCGGAAGCCAGCCGGGACTTTCTGATATGATCCATAACATGAAACATGGTGGAAAGATCGCACTTCTCGGATTGCAGAGACAGGATGCAACCGTAGATCTTGAGACAGTGATCTTCAATGGGCTGAATATCCGCGGAATTTATGGAAGAAAAGTATGGGATACCTGGTACAAGATGTCTACGATGATCCAGGCAGGACTTGATATTTCACCGATCATCACACACCATTTTGATATCCGCGATTATGAAAAAGGATTTGAGGCAATGATCTCAGGACAGTCAGGAAAGGTGATCCTTGACTGGGCACATATTAACGATTAGGAAAAGCAGAAGAAGGAGAGAATAAAATGGCAAGAAAAAATGATATTTTAAGTATTTATACAAAAGAAGTAGAACAGATCAAAGCAGATGGTCTTTTCAAAGGGGAAGCACCGTTCGTATCTCCGCAGGGCGCAAAGGTTGTAATGGAAGACGGAAGAGAGCTTCTTAATATGTGTGCCAATAACTATCTTGGACTTGGGGACAATCAGAGACTGATCGATGCAGCGAAGAGAACTTATGATGAAAAAGGATATGGGGTTGCTTCTGTCAGATTTATCTGCGGAACACAGGACATCCACAAAAAACTGGAAAAGAAGATTTCCGGATTTCTGGGAACAGATGATACGATTTTATATTCTTCCTGCTTTGATGCAAATGGTGGACTTTTTGAAACAATCCTGACTGCGGAGGATGCAGTGATCAGTGATGAACTGAACCATGCTTCCATCATTGACGGAGTTCGTCTCTGTAAGGCAAAAAGATACCGCTATAAAAATAACAACATGGAAGATTTGGAAGCACAGCTTCAGGCTGCAGATGCAGCAGGAGCAAGAGTCAAACTGATCGCTACAGACGGTGTATTTTCAATGGATGGAATCATCTGTAACTTAAAAGGTGTCTGTGATCTTGCTGATAAATACAACGCACTGGTTATGGTGGATGACAGCCATGCAGTTGGATTTGTAGGAGCACACGGCAGAGGAACTTCCGAATACTGTGGCGTAGAAGGAAGAGTGGATATCATTACAGGAACACTCGGAAAAGCACTCGGTGGGGCTTCCGGTGGATATACATCCGGAAGAAAAGAGATCATCGATCTGCTTCGTCAGAGAAGTCGTCCGTACCTGTTCTCCAACTCTCTTGCACCGGCAATCGCAGGAGCAAGTATTGAGATGTTCAATATGCTGGAAGAAAGCACCGAGCTTCGTGACCATCTGGAAGAAGTAACCGCATACTACCGCAAGCAGCTGGTAGAAAATGGATTTGATATCATCGAAGGAACCCATCCATGTGTACCGGTTATGCTTTATGATGAAAGACTTGCCGGAGAATATGCAAAGAAAATGATGGAAAAAGGGGTATATGTGGTTGCATTCTCTTATCCGGTTGTACCGAAAGGAAAAGCAAGAATCCGCACACAGGTATGCGCGAGCCATACAAAAGAAGATATTGATTTCATTATCAAATGTTTTAAAGAGACTAGAGAAGAGATTGGAAAATAAATTGCTACAGGATAGAAAAATGCCGGACAGTACAAAATGTTGCCCGGCATTTTGTGATGATATAACAGAGAAATTTGACTAAAAATGTTACAGGAAAATTTTCGGAGGCGTTAAATAAAAATAAAAGAATATTTTTGGAATGTAATCATGGTAATTATGTAAACCCTGAAAAAATGGAGAGAAAAGCTTGTGGGAAAGGCAGGAATACTATAAAATAAACAGGGAACAATAAAAAGATGAATGGGGTGTCATCTGACAGAGGAGAGAAAAGATGGAACAAAAAATATACAATGAATATGTGGAAATTTTAAAGGAAGAGTTGCTTCCGGCGATGGGATGTACAGAGCCGATTGCAGTAGCTTACGCGACAGCAGTTGCAGTTCAGGCTCTTGGGGAAAAACCGGAATCTGTAGAAGTAAATGTCAGTGCAAATATTATTAAGAATGTAAAAAGTGTCGTTGTACCGTGCACAGGAGGACTTCGCGGAATCGGTGCAGCAGTCTGTGCAGGGATTGTAGCCGGATGTCCGGAAAAAGAACTGGAAATTCTGGAAGAGATCACAGGGGAACAGAAAGTAGAAATGAAAAAGATGCTGGATACCATGCCGATGACAATCCGGGAATCCGATAAAGAATATATTTTCGACATCCAGATCAAGGCATGTGCAGGCGGACACAGCGGATACGTAGAGATCGCAGGTTTTCACACCAATGTGATCTGTGTAAAGAAAGATGATGAGATCATCAGAGAAAAAGCATATGAAGAGCAGGGATCCAGCTGTGCGACGGACCGTTCTCTTCTGACTGTGGAGAAGATCATTGAATTCGCAGACTGCGTAGACGTTGCAGACGTAGAGGAAGTTCTGCAGAGACAGATTGATTATAACTGGGCAATTGCCGAAGAAGGCATGACAGGAAACTGGGGGGCTGCCATTGGAAAGACTTTGATGGAAGCATATGGAAACAGTGTACATAACCGTGCGAAAGCGATGGCAGCGGCCGGATCGGATGCAAGAATGAACGGATGTGAACTTCCGGTTGTCATCAATTCGGGAAGCGGTAACCAGGGAATGACAACTTCTCTTCCGGTGATCGTCTATGCAAAAGAGCTGAATGTCTCAAAAGAGATGATGCTTCGCGCGCTGGTTGTGTCAAATCTGATCACAATCCATATGAAAACAGGAATCGGAAGACTGTCTGCATATTGCGGCGCGATCAGTGCAGGATGTGGTGCAGGTGCAGGAATCTGTTATCTGTATGGCGGACGTGCATATGAGATTTCTCATGTAATTGTAAATGCAGTTGCCATTAACTCAGGTGTTGTGTGTGATGGAGCGAAGGCAAGCTGCGCGGCAAAAATCGCATCAGCTGTAGAAGCAGGGCTTCTGGGACTTCAGATGCAGAAAAATGGAAAGCAGTTCTATGGCGGAGACGGACTTGTAGAAAAAGGTGTAGAAAACACGATCCGTAATATTGGAGAGCTTGCAAAGAAGGGAATGCGTGAGACGGATAAAACGATCATCCAGATCATGACAAGATAAGAAAAAGAGAAAAGAACTGGTAGAAGAGGCACTTGCATTTAACGGACTTAAGAAAAATATGACTAATATTGAAAAAATAAAACATCTGCGGTATGCATATCGCAGATGTTTTATTTTTGAACGTTAGCTATTTATACTTTTTATTTTTGAATATACTTCTTCAACAACAAAAGCGTATTCTTTACCCCATCCATATGGGATCTTTCATAGTTATGTGATGCATACACCCCAGGACCAACCAGACCATGGCGGATATCATATCCTGCCCGAAGAGTTGCCTCTACATCAGAACCGTAATGCGGATACACATCGATCGCATAATCCAATCCTTCTTCTTTTGCAGTTTGGCGCAAGAGCGGATGTTACGTCGTAGTTGTAAGGACCGCCGGAATCTTTTGCGCAAATAGATACCATGCGTTCGGTACATCCGAGATCGGATCCGACGCAGCCCATGTCAACAGAAATCATCTCTGTTGTATCTTCGGCAACAAAACTTCCGCCGTGTCCGACTTCTTCATATACAGTGAAAAGAAGAGAAACTTTGCGGGAAAGCGCAATAGATTCATCTTTACGCATTTTGCCAGACCGAGAAGGATGGAAGCAGAAAGCTTGTCATCTAAGAAACGGCTTTTGATATAACCGCTCGGTGTGATCTGGGTACGCGGGTCCATGGCGATGATATCTCCAGGCTGTACGCCAAGTGAAAGAGTTCCTTCTTTAGTGTCCACATTTTCGTCCAGAAGGATTTCCATATTTTCTTCTTTTGTCTCAACAGCAGAATCTGCAACATGAACAGAAGGTTCAGTATTTAGTACTACACCGGTATAAACTCGTCCGTCGCGTGTGTGGATCGTGCAGTTTTCCCCATCAGCGGTACTCCACTGGTGTCCACCGAGAGTAGTCGGACGCAGTCTTCCATTTGCTTTGACAGAACGCACCATGGCACCGAGGGTATCAACGTGTGCTGCAAGTACCAGCGGATTCCCCTCTCCGCCGATCGTTACGAATACGTTGCCTTTGTTAGAAAGCTGTGGTTCATATCCCATATCTGATAAAGTCTTCATCAGGTATGCAGCCACATCTTTGGTATAACCGGATGGGCTTGGAATAGAAGTTAAAGCTTTCAGTTCGTTTCCGATAAATTCAAGATAATTTTGCATAGAAAATTCCCCCAAAAAATTTATAGTATATATCATAATAGTTTAATGGAAGAGGATGGAAAATGCAATATACATTGAAGGATAATTTAAAAGGTTATAATAATTGATGAAAAAATAGATTTATGATTTATTAAAAAAGAATTAAATATTGTTTCCGATATATTTGCTGGTGAATTAACCGTATCAGGAGTATAATAGACTTAAAATATTATAGGAGGACAAGTTTAATTATGGGGGAAACATTAAACGAAAATCTACTGACAACGGGATCTATTCCGAAAAAGATTATTATGTTTGCGATTCCGCTTTTATGGGGGAATTTATTCCAGCAGTTGTATAATGTGGCGGATTCTCTGATCGTGGGAAATTTTCTTGGGAATAATGCACTTGCAGCTGTCAGCTCATCAGGGAATCTGATATTCCTGATGGTAGGATTTTTTGGGGGAATTGGCGTGGGAGCCGGTGTTGTCATTGCGAGGTATTTTGGAGCCGGAGAATATGAGAAGCTGAAAAAAGCAATCCATACGGCACTGGCATTTGGTGGCGTATGTGGAATTTTTCTTACGGTTGCCGCGTTGATCCTTGCACCGCAGATTTTAAAACTGATTGGTACGCCGGAAGAGGTACTGCCGAAATCACTGGTTTATTTCAGGGTGTATTTTGCAGGTTCACTTGGATTTGTAATTTATAACTTTGGAATGGGGATTTTGCAGTCACTTGGTGACAGTAAGAGTCCGGTCATCTATCTGATCATTTCAGCGTGTCTGAATGTGATTCTGGATCTGGTGCTGATCGGAGGTTTAGGATTTGGTGTAGGTGCAGCAGCTTTTGCAACGATTGTTTCACAGATATTAAGTGCGGTTCTGTGTATCAGAAAACTGCGTAGGGAACCAGAGGCGTTCCGGTTATCTTTTCGTGAACTTCGGATGAATGGGAATATGCTGCGGCTGATCGTGGTAAACGGAATACCGGCAGGAATCCAGAATTCAATTATTGCGGTTGCAAATGTATTTGTACAGTCGAATATTAATCAGTTTGGGGCTCTGGCAATGGCCGGGTGTGGGTCATATTCCAAAATTGAAGGATTTGGATTTATTCCGGTTACCTGCTTCTCACAGTCACTCACGACGTTTATTGGACAGAATCTGGGAGCAAAAGAGTATGACCGGACAAAAAAAGGGGCATTGTTTGGAACCATTTGTGGAATCGGGATAGCAGAAGTGATCGGAATAGCAGTTTTTTTCTTTTCACCATACCTGATCGCTGCGTTTGGAGGAGATCAAAAAGCAATTGAATATGGAATTGCAGAGGCACATACGATCGCTCTTTTCTATTGTCTGCTTGCGTTTTCGCATTGTATGGCAGCAATTCAGAGAGGGGCGGGAAGAAGTATTGTTCCGATGTTTGTTATGATGCTTGTATGGTGCGGAGTCCGGGTAACCTATATTAGTATTGTTATCAGGATTATTCCGGTGATCAATGTAATCTACTGGGCATATCCACTTACCTGGTTTATCAGTTCGGTGATATTTTTGATTCTGTTTCTTAAGACAGACTGGATTCACGGATTAGAGAAACAGTGACAGGGCGTATAAAAAAGAAAGCTATACACTACTTATGTAGTGATATGCTCCCTTCTAAGTAGACAAGAGAAATAATAAAATCTTGTTTATTTAGAAGGGAGCTTTCTTTATGGCATTCAAACATAAATTTACTTATGAAGAAAAAGTCAAAATAGTTTCTGAATACATTGATGGAACATATGGGTTCAGAGAAATATGTAAACGTTATGATATTAATCAAGGTTCTTTAAAAGATTGGAAACGACTTTATGAAACCTTTGGATGGAGCGGTTTGAAAACTGGTTCTAAAACTACTCGTTATTCAAAAGAAACTAAAGAGGCAGCTGTTAGAGATTACTTGTCTCATGAGTTTACATTCCCAGAAATATTAAAAAAGTATCAGATTCGTTCTGGAACTCAACTCAAAAAGTGGATAAAGAAGTATAATGGTTGTGAAGTATTAAAATCTTCTGGAACAGGGGGAAACAATATCATGACCACAGGTAGAAAAACCACATTTGATGAAAGAATCGAAATCGTACAGTATTGTATTGCACATGATCATAATTATGCCGAAACAGCCGAAGAATATCAGGTATCCTATCAGCAGGCACGTAACTATACTATTAAATATGAATCAAAAGGTGTAGAAGCTCTAAAGGATAATCGTGGAAAAAGAAAATCTCTAGATTCAATGAGTGAGTTAGAAAAACTCCGTGCTGAAGTTAAAATCTTACGTGCTGAAAAAGAACATGCTGAAATGGAGGTGGCATTCTTAAAAAAATTAGAGGAGATCGAAAGGAGGCGGGGCTAAACCGAATAAGAAACGAACATACTTATCTGGCAATCAAAGAGCTTCATGAAGAAACGAAATTTTCTATCTGCTCATTATGTAAGATTGGGCATGTTTCCAGAGCAGCCTATTATAATTGGTTAAACCATAAAGAAAGTGATAATGACAAATTGAATCAGAAGTTGGCAGAAAGATTGGAAGAATTGCATAAGCAGCATCCGGACATGGGATATCGCCGATTAAACGACAAATTATATCATGATGATAAAATCGACGTAAACGACAAACGTATCTTACGAATCTGTCGCAAAAAGCAGATAAAATCCACTTTGAAACATCGTTATGATGGTTGTACCAGACCTTCCAGAAATCCAGGCTTCATCGCAGAGAATGTTTTAAACAGAAATTTTCATGCAGATAATCCAAACGAAAAATGGGTAACCGATGTTACAGAGTTCAAATACGGCACATCCTTCGACGATATTCATAAACTATATCTTAGTGTTATTTTAGATTTGTGTGACCGACGACCTGTAGCATATGTTTTAGGTGATTCAAACAATAATCAACTCGTATTCGATACTTTTGATCAGGCAGTAACCTTGAATCCAGATGCTAAGCCGATTTTTCATAGTGACAGGGGCTACCAATATACATCCAGGGCATTTCATCATAAACTGGAACAAGCTGGAATGACTCAAAGTATGTCACGTGTTGCTCATTGTACAGACAATGGTCCAATGGAAGGGTTCTGGGAAATTTTAAAGCGAGAAATGTATTACAAGAAGAAATTTCATAGTAGAGAAGAATTAGTCTCCGCGATTGTTGAATATATAGATTATTACAGAAACGACAGACCTCAACGAGGTCTCGGTATTCTAACTCCAATGGAATACCATAACATGCTTATGGCAGCATAAAAATGCTACCCAGCATGATCTGGGTAGAAAAACCTATATTTTTTTAATTGTCTACTTGACGGGCGCACACCATTTTTTGTATTTTTCCTGAAATTACAGGGAAAGGAATGAAGTTCCGTAAAAATGAAGGATAAGATACATCTACACACTGACCATCCTGGATTTCAGTATTTCCCTCGGCGGCAAGAGCTGCGATGGAAAAGGCCATTGCGATCCGGTGATCCAGATAACTGTTGATCTGTCCTCCATGAACCGGATTACCGCCACGGATGATCATGCCGTCGTCGGTTGGTGTTACATCAACGCCCATGGCAAGAAGTCCTTCTGTAGTTGTTTTGATACGGTCAGTCTCTTTGACCTTCAATTCGGCAGCATCCCTGATGATCGTAGTTCCCTCGGCGAAAGCAGCCATCACTGCAATCATCGGAATCTCATCGATCAGTGTAGGGATGATTGCACCTTCTACGGTGGTTCCGTGAAGAGCGCTTGTACGTACAAGAAGATCGGCAGTTGGTTCACCACTGTCACAATTTTCGTTTAGATAGGTAATGTCTGCTCCCATTGCCCTGCATACTTCAAGGATTCCGGCACGGGTCGGGTTAGTACCTACATTCTTTATCAGAAGTTCAGAACCTGGAACCAGAAGGGCAGCAGCGATGAAGTAAGCAGCAGAAGAAATATCTCCGGGAACCAGGATCTTCTGTCCGTATAATTCCTCACATGGGAGAATAGATGCAGTTGCACTGCCATCAGAATGTATTTCTGTCTGTACGTTGGCACCGAAGCCATTCAGCATCAGTTCTGTATGATTACGGGAAAGTACAGGTTCTGTAACCAGGGTTAATCCGTCTGCATAAAGTCCTGCCAGGAGTACGGAAGATTTAACCTGAGCAGAAGCTACTTTTGAGTGATAGTGGATTGCGTGCAGGGATGGATTCTGACCGGCAGGAAGCAGGCTGTTGATCAAAAGTGGTGCGCACCCGTTCCCATTCTGGCTTAAAATATCAGCGCCCATTATCCCAAGAGGCTCCATGATCCTCTTCATCGGGCGGGAGTTCAGAGAAGCATCGCCGGAAAGAGTGGTGGCAAATGGCTGACCGGAAAGAATACCGGAAATCAGTCTTGTGGTGGTTCCGCTGTTCCCCACATCTAAAAAAGAAGAAGGTTCGGAAAGTCCGTGAAGGCCTTTGCCGTGAACCAGGATACGGTCAGGTGTGTCTTCGATATTGATTCCCATGGCACGAAAGCAGCCGATGGTAGAGAGGCAGTCGGCACCGTGAAGAAAATGTGCTGATCTCAGTAGTTCCTTTTGCCAGTGCACCGAACATAATAGAACGGTGGGAGATGGATTTATCGCCGGGAACAGATACTTCCCCGCGAAGCTGTTTAACAGGTTGGATTTGCATAATATAGTAACCTCTCATTCGTAAAATTCTATTTTCAAGCATTGTGACCAATTTACACAAAGTTCTGAAAAGATTTTTGGACTGTCTTGCATTTAATGATGTGAGTGTCAAAAGTCCTCTTGCAAGCAAGCTTGCATCGGCTTTCTGACCTTTTGACCCTGGTATCATCATTTAATTATTAACGCTCATAAACAATATAACGATGCTTCTGCAAAAGTGCTACTGCCTTCTCACAGGAGATGCTGTCATAGAATTCGATGCGGAGTACGCCTTCTTCAAATTCACGGTTATGAACGATTCCGATGTTCTTAATGCTGAGTGCATTAGAAGCGAGGATGGTCGCAATGGTGGCGATCACACCGGCTTCATCCGGGATGTCACAGTAGATCTCGAATGCACGCTTGATCGGGCCGGCAGAACCGTTTGGCATGGAATTGCGGTAGTTCCGGGAATGGTCGAACATATCGTAGATTCCCTGGGAGTCTCCGGCATCAACCAGTTTTTTCGCTTCATTTAATGTTTCGATATAATTTCCAAGGATCTGGGAAATATTACTCTGATTCTGTGCACAGATATGTTCCTCACATGGTCGGTGAGGAAGAGGCGATTCGCGTAATGTCCTTAAAGCCGCCGGCGGCGAGGGTTTTCATCAGCTCATCCTTGGTGTCGGTGTCTCTGACAAAGTTGACCAGACTTGCGGCAATGATATGTGGCAAGTGGCTGATCGTGCCGGTGACGATGTCGTGTTCATGATAATCCAGTACGATTGGAAGTGCACGCAAGGATTCTACGAAAGATGCGTATGCATCAACCTTTTTTTTCGCTACTTTGGCGGAAGGGGTGAGAACAAAGTAAGCGTTCTCAATCAGGATTGGTTTGGAATTGGCAAAACCACTCTTTTCGGAACCGGCCATCGGGTGTCCTCCGATAAAGTAATCCTCCAGTCCCAGCCGGATGATCTCGTCATGGATCGGAGTTTTGACACTTCCGACGTCAGTCAGGATCATATCATCATGCAGGTAAGGCATCATCTGCTTTAAATATGCAGTGTTGAAAGCGACCGGGGCACATAAGAAGATGTAGTTGCAGCCTCGGAAATTATCATCGATTGAGGTACAGGCCACATTGATGATGGATTCTTGTGTGGCAAGTGCCAGAGTTTCTCTATTCTTGTCGAAAGCGACAATCTCATAATCCGGATAATATCGCCGGATCGCCTTTGCAATAGAGCCCCCAATGAGTCCGAGTCCGATAAATCCGATTTTTTTCTGTTTCATAATCTTTCGTCCTTTCGTGATAGTCTACCTTTCATAATATAGGAAAACAGGCTATCTGTCAATAAAGCAATACTTTAAAGTGTAAAAGTGAAAGTTTTTGTTGAAATTCTATAAAATAGTTGTGTTTTTATAGAAAGTTTAGTACAATATATCCATGAGAAACTTTAGCAAGGAGGCAGCAAGCATGAAGGTTTACAGAACGGATGAAATTAGAAACGTGGTCCTTTTAGGACATGGGTGGAAGCGGAAAGACCAGTCTGGCAGAAGCGATGGCTTATGTATCTGGAGCAACAAATCGTATGGGATCTGTTGAGAACGGTAATACGATCAGTGATTTTGATAAAGAAGAGCAGAAACGTAAATTCTCAATCAGTACAAGCTTAATTCCGATTGAATGGGAAGAAAGCAAAGATTAATATCCTTGATACACCGGGATATTTTGATTTTGTCGGAGAAGTGGAAGAAGCAGTCAGCGCAGCCGATGCAGCTGTTATCGTTGTTTCCGGAAAAGCCGGTGTGCAGGTAGGAACCGAGAAAGCATGGGAGCTCTGTGATAAGTATAATCTTCCGCGTATGATCTATGTTACTGAGATGGATGTGGATGATGCCAGCTTCCGTCAGGTTGTTGAAGATCTGACCGCAAGATATGGTAAAGTGATTGCACCACATTTCCAACCGATCCGTGAGAACGAGAAATTAGTAGGTTATGTCAATGTTATCAAGAATGCAGGTAGAAGATACACCGGACTTGGACAGAGAGAAGAGTGTGAGATTCCGGATTACTGTCTGCCGAACCTGCAGATTTACAGAGAAAGCTTCTTGAAGCAGTGGCAGAGACCAGTGAAGCATTTATGGAACGTTATTTTGAGGGAGATGAATTCTCGGTTGAAGAGATCCGCTCTGCCATGAGAACAGAAGTTATGGACGGAGATATCGTACCGGTTGCTATGGGATCTAATATTCAGGCACAGGGAGTTGCAAACTTACTTTCTGATATCGTAAGATTTTTCCCAAGTCCGGAATACCGTGAATGCGTAGGTATCAACCGTAAGACCAATGAGATCTTTGAAGCACATCATGATTTTGCAGCCGCAAAGACCGCATATGTATTCAAGACCATGGTAGATCCGTTTATCGGAAAATATTCTTTCGTAAAAGTATGTTCCGGTGTATTAAAGGGGGATGATGTCCTTTACAATCCGGAGTCAGATGCAGAAGCAAAGATCGGCAAGATCTACACCTTATCCGGCAACAAACCGGTAGAAGTTCAGGAACTGTTTGCAGGTGATATCGGAGCGATTGCAAAACTGACAAGTACAAAGACAGGGGATACCCTTTCAACAAAAAATACACCGGTATCTTATGGAAGAACCGAATACTCCAAACCGTATACATATATGAAGTATGTAGTGAATAACAAAGGTGATGAGGACAAGGTATCACAGGCTCTTGCGAAGATGATGGCAGAGGATGTGACACTGAAAGTGGTAAATGACAGTGAGAACCGCCAGTCACTGATTTATGGAATGGGTGACCAGCATCTGGAAGTGACAGCAAGCAAGCTGGCAGAGCGTTACAAAGTCGGAATCAGACTGGAGACACCAAAAGTTGCGTTCCGTGAGACAATCCGCAAGAACTCGGATGTAGATACCAAGTATAAGAAACAGTCCGGAGGACATGGACAGTATGGACATGTTAAGATGCGTTTTGAACCATCCGGAGATCTGGATACACCGTATGTGTTCCAGGAAGAAGTAGTCGGAGGTGCTGTTCCGAAGAACTACTTCCCGGCGGTTGAAAAAGGATTGCAGGAATCTGTATTAAAAGGACCTCTCGCCGGATATCCGGTAGTTGGCGTGAAAGCAACCCTGTATGATGGTTCTTACCATCCGGTAGATTCTTCTGAAATGGCATTCAAGATGGCAACGATACAGGCATTTAAGAAAGGATTTATGGAAGCAGGACCGGTTCTTCTTGAGCCAATCGCATCTGTGAAAGTAACCGTTCCGGATGATTATACCGGAGACGTTATGGGAGATCTGAACAAGAGACGTGGCCGTGTTCTTGGAATGAATCCACAGTCAGGCGGATATCAGGTAATTGAAGCGGATGTACCGATGACAGGCATGTTTGGATATTGCACAACACTTCGTTCTATGACAGGTGGACGAGGAAGCTATTCGTATGAATTTGCCCGTTATGAACAGGCTCCGGCAGATGTACAGGAAAAAGAAATTGAAAAGCGTGCAGCTGAAGAATAAGAATAAGGAAAAGCCGGGAGAAAATCCCGGTTTTTTCTATTGTACTTTCGTACTAAAAGTGGTATACATATTATGATGGTGGCAGCTTCGGCTGTCCCATTGGTATTTTATACAATTTTAGTATTAAAGGCTTAGTATTAAGAGCAAAAGTAGAGGAAAAGAAAAATGAAAATTGTAATTATTGGGGACGGGAAGGTTGGTCATAAACTGACCATACAGTTATCCGAAGAAAATTACGATGTGGTTTTGATTGACCAGAATGAGGGTAAATTAAAAGAAGCACTGAATCAGCTTGATATTCTCTGCATTACCGGAGATGGTGCAGATGCGAAAGTGCAGAAAGAAGCAGGAGTGCCGGGCGCTGATCTTGTTGTGGCATGTGCATCGACAGACGAACTGAATATGCTGAGCTGCCTGCTCGCAAAGAGACTGGGGGCAAAGCACACGATCGCCCGTGTAAGGAATCCGATCTATTATCAGCAGATCGATCTTTTGAAAGAGGACTTAAGACTGAGTATGGCTGTCAACCCGGAACTTATGGCTGCATTTGAGATTTCCAGATCGATCCTTCTTCCGGATACTGCAAAGGTAGAGACTTTTATGAAGGGAAAAGTCGAAATGGTAGAATTCATTGTCAAAGAAAGAAGTCATCTGGGCGGAGTATCGCTTGCTGAGCTTTACCGCAAGTTCCAGATCAAAGTTCTGGTATGTGCTGTAAGACGTGGATCGGAAGTGATCATCCCGAATGGTGATTTTGTCATCCATGATGGAGACCGGCTTCATATTGTTGCGTCCCACAAATATATTGAAGAATTTTTCCATCTGATCGGAAAGCGGAAAGAGCCGAAGAATATTCTGGTTTGTGGTGGGGGAAAAGTCGGATATTATCTGGCAAAACAGCTTTTAGGACTTGGTATGCAGGTTAAGATCATTGAGCAGGACTGGAAGAAATGCGAAGATCTCTGCGACCAGCTTCCGAAAGCGACGATCATCTGTGGGAATGCCGCAGACCATGACCTTCTGATCGAAGAAGGAATTGAACAGGCAGATGCCCTGGTCAGCCTGACCGGTATGGATGAGGAGAATATTATCCTTGCACTTTTTGCAAAGACAAAAGGTGTGGACAAGATCGTGGCAAAGGTCAACGAAGACGGACGTGCCCAGCTTGTCGAGGAACTTGGGATCGATCTGATCGTATCGGCAAAGACTGCAACAGCAGATGCGATCATGAGTTATGTGCGTGCACGCCAGAATTCTCTCAAGAATGTCAATGTTGAATCTATGTATCAGCTGGTTGGCGGAAGAGTAGAAGCACTGGAATTTATTATCAAAGAAAAACAGAATATACAGATATCCCGTTTAAGGATCTGGAACTGAAGCCGAACAATCTGATCGCATGTATCGGAAGAAAACGGCAGATCATTATTCCGGACGGGGATGAATCTATTCAGGTGGGCGACAGTGTTGTAATCGTTACAACCCAGAAGAAAGTTCAGGATATCACAGATATTCTGGCTGAGCAATAGGGGTGAAAAGAAATGAATGTGAAAATGATACGCTATATCATCAGCAAGATGATGGGAGCAGAGGGACTGCTGATGCTGCTTCCGATGATGGTTGGAATTATTTATGGCGAGCACACATCGGTTTATTTTCTGATTACAGCTGCGATCCTGACGGCAATTTATCTGCTGTTTGGCAGAAAATGCCCGGAGAACATGACGATTTATGCCAAAGAAGGTCTGATCATTGTTGCAACGGCCTGGATTTTCTGGTCACTTGCAGGTGCACTTCCATTTGTACTCAGTAAAAGTATTCCAAGCTATGTGGATGCTTTTTTTGAAACAGTATCCGGATTTACGACGACAGGTTCTACGATCCTGACTGAGATTGAAGGACTTCCGAAAGGAATTCTTTTCTGGCGTTCCCTGACACATTGGGTTGGTGGAATGGGAGTGCTGGTATTTGTTATGGTACTTACCTCTCTGGATGAGAAGAATTCCATGCATCTGATGCGTGCGGAAGTTCAGGGGCCAGAGGCAGATAAACTGGTTCCAAAGGCAAGAGGAACCGCAAGGATCCTGTATGGAATGTATTTTGCACTGACTACAATTGAGGTAGTTTTTCTTCTGGCAGGAGGGATGAACCTGTTTGACGCAGTGACACATGCATTCAGCACTGCCGGTACCGGAGGATTTTCCGGTTACAATGCAAGTGTGGCACACTTCAACAGTGCCTACATTGATGGTGTGATCACCGTATTTATGATCCTGTTTGGTATCAATTTTAACCTGTATTTCTTTCTGCTTTTGAAAGAATTTAAGAGTGTATTTAAGAATGAGGAGCTGCGTGCTTACCTGGGAATCATTGCAGGAGCAACCGTTGTGATCACCTGCAATATCGCCGGAGGTTATCATTCTCTTTTAAAGGCATTCCGCTATGCGGCGTTCCAGGTGGCATCCGTGATCACGACAACTGGATTTGTGACGGCAGATTTCAACAAGTGGCCGGAGCTTTCCAAATGTGTTCTGCTTCTTGTGATGGTAATCGGTGCTTCTGCCGGTTCAACAGGCGGTGGTATCAAAGTATCAAGACTTCTGATCCTGGTAAAAAGCATCCGCCGGGAGCTGAAAACTATGATCCATCCGAAAGCAGTCAATATCGTAAAAGTAAATGGGAAAAAAGTGAAAGAAGAGACGATGCGGGGGGTATATGTATACTTTATTGCGTATATACTAATCCTGATTGTATCCGTGCTTCTGATCTCGATCAATAACTTTGATTTTACTACTTCATTTACCGGAGTGCTTACTACACTTAATAATGTAGGACCGGGACTGAATCTGGTAGGACCGGTGGAAAATTTTGCGAAGTTCTCAGACTTCTCGAAGATTGTGTTCTGCGTGGATATGCTGATCGGACGACTGGAAATCTTCCCGTTCCTGATGCTGTTCTCGCCGTCACTTTGGAGTAGAAAATTCTAAGACAGCTTTGGTAAAGCAAAACGATGAAAAGGAGAATTTATGAAAAAGAAAAATATAGCGATCAGTTTTCTGCTGTTTTTAGTGGCAGCAGGAATCTGGTATTATGTATCACTGCCGGCTTTTAATATCCATTCTTCCGGAGTGTGGTATTTTGTGCTTGTTCTGGTGCTTGCGGTCGGGCTTGTGTTTGCAGGGAAAAAAGGCTTGCGATACGGAGCGATTGATCTGAAGGAGATGAAAGAATCCAAAGGTTTCAAATGGTGTGTCCGTCTTTTTATCCTTTTGTTAGTGATTTATCTGGCCGGAACCATTCTTTCTTCACCGATTGTGAATGCGAAGAAATACCAACAGCTTCTGAAGGTAGAAGAGGGCGAATTCACAAAAGATATCGAGGAGCTTTCCTTTGACCAGATCCCGCTTCTGGATAAGGAGTCTGCGCAGCTTTTAGGAGACCGGAAGATGGGAAGCATGTCAGATATGGTATCCCAGTTTGAGGTGGACGATATCTACAGTCAGATCAACTACAAGGATCGTCCGGTCCGTGTGTCACCTTTGAAATATGCGAATCTGATCAAATGGTTTACCAATCGGAAAGATGGACTTCCTGCATATATCCGGATCGATATGGCAAGTCAGACAACGGAAATGGTAAAGCTGGAGCAGGGAATGAAGTATTCGACCAGCGAGCATTTTGGAAGAAATATTTACCGTCATCTTCGTTTTGCGCATCCGACTTATATTTACGGAGACCTTAGTTTTGAAATTGATGATAATGGTGTTCCATACTGGGTAGCACCGGTCAAAAAGTATAATATCGGTCTTTTCGGAGGAGAAACGGTAGGACATGTGGTGCTCTGCAATGCGATCACCGGCGAAATGCAGGACTACAGGATCGATGAAGTCCCGGAATGGATCGACCGAGCCTATTCGGCAGATCTTCTGGTACAGCTTTATGATTATTATGGCACGTTAAAGCATGGGTATTTTAACAGTGTACTCAGCCAGAAAGATTGTCTGAAGACAACAAACGGATATAATTATCTGGCGATTGATGATGATGTATGGGTGTACACGGGAGTAACTTCTGTAAACAGTGACCAGTCCAATGTGGGATTTGTTCTGATGAACCAGAGAACTATGGAGACAAAGTATTATCCGGTGGCAGGTGCGATCGAGGATTCTGCGATGGCATCGGCAGAAGGACAGGTACAGAACCTGAAGTATCGGGCGACTTTCCCGCTGCTGCTTAACATTTCCGGGGAGCCGACTTACTTTATGGCACTTAAGGATGATGCAGGACTTGTGAAAAAGTATGCAATGGTCAATGTCCAGAAGTACCAGGTTGTTGCAATCGGGGATACGGTAAGTGTATGTGAAGAATCCTACAATAATCTGCTTCTTACCAATGGAATCAAGGAAAAAGAAGAAGTGAAGATGGATACCGGCACGATCGAAGGAAAGATCACGAAAATCGCCCAGGGCGTTATAGATGGAGATTCTCATTACTACATTATGCTGGAAGAATCAGATGAGATTTTTGATGTATCGGTAGTCGATTTTATTGAGATCATCAAGTACAATGTGGGAGATGATGTAAAACTGGAGTATGCAAAAGGGGATAAGGCAAATACGGTTTTGTCTTTGAAATAGCATGATGTTGGGGTCAAAAGGTATTTTGCCCCTTTGATACCAGATTGCGAGAGTGCAAAAATCCTCTTGCAAGCAAGCTTGCATCGACTTTCTGACCTTTTGACCCTGGTATCATAGCATAAAAAGAATGTGCTTTGTCACATTTGGAAAACCATAAAAGGAGGGATGAAGATTTACAGAAAATCTTCATCCCTCCTTTTGGATAATGTCTATCTTAGTTAAGGAGTGTACAATCTTCAAAATTTACATTACCAAGCTGTTCATTCGTTGCACTGATGCTGACATAAAAATCTACATCATTTTCTTTGGAGATCTTTTTCAGTGTTTCGATGAAAGAAGGAATGTTCTCAAGTGTGATGTCGGCGTGCTTTAAAATACCGTCGATAAAGATTGCTTTGATATCATGGTCTGCGCTTAACATACCGTAAATAAATCCAAGATATTCATCGGTATTGGTGATTACATCATAGTCATCCATGCAGATCGCTCTGATGTTGAAAGATAAGCTGTATGTATCTCTGTGGCTCTTCTTGATGAAGAATACGTTTCCTTCACATGTCTTTACAGCTTCGTTAGCACGTTCGATCATTTGCTGGGTTTTTCCGCTTCCTTTTGGGCCTGTCAATAAATTAACCATATTATCAAGTCTCCTTTGTTTATGAATTTGTACTAAAAAAGTACGAGATTTTATAAAACTATTATACACTAATCACAATGCATTAACAAGCTATTTATTTGCATCTTTAAAGAAATGTGATACGATATAGCTCGGAAACAATTTGCAGTTAGAAAAGGCTAATTTATGAAATTATAATAATAAGAAAAGAGGAACGAAAAATGACGAAAGTTGATATTATTTCTGGTTTCCTGGGAGCAGGAAAGACAACATTCATCAAGAAACTGATCGAAGATGTATTTCCGGGAGAAAGACTGGTCCTGATCGAGAACGAATTTGGGGAGATCGGTATTGATGGCGGATTCTTAAAAGATGCCGGCGTTGAGATCACAGAGATGAACTCAGGATGTATCTGCTGTACACTGGTGGGGGATTTTAGCAAAGCACTTCAGAAAGTACTTGTAGATTATACACCGGATCGTGTCATCATCGAACCTTCAGGAGTTGGAAAGCTTTCTGATGTTGTAAAAGCAATCGAGGGTGTCAAAGATGAGGCAGATATTGAGATTGACGGAAGAATCACAGTTGTTGACGGTAAGAAAGCAAAGATCTATCTCAAGAACTTCGGAGAATTCTTCAATAACCAGGTAGAGCATGCATCTACGATCGTTATCAGCCGTACCCAGATGATGACAGATGAAAAGGTAGAAGAGTGCGTGCATATGCTGCGTGAGAAAAATGCAGAGGCAACCATTATTTCCACACCTTGGGAAGAACTTGGAAAAGATGCCGTTTTGCATGCCCTGCAGCATGGCGCTGAGATCGAAGGTATCCTGGAAGAACATGCACACGAGCATGACGACCACGAACATCATTATCATCATGATGACGAATGTGGCTGCGGTCATGATCACGAGCATCATCACGATCACGAAGAGCATGAGCATCATCACGACCATGATGAGAACTGCACCTGCGGATGCCACGATCATGACCATGAACACCATCATGATCACGACCATGATGAGAACTGCACCTGCGGATGCCATGACCATCACCACGGACACGAAGGACATCATCATGCAGATGAAGTATTTACAAGCTGGGGCAAGGAGACTGCTCATAAGTATACAGAAGAAGAACTGGATTACCTGCTGAAAGCATTATCTGAGACAGATGCTTACGGAACCGTACTTCGTTCCAAAGGAATTATCCAGATGGCAGACGGTTCCTGGAAGCAGTTTGATATGGTTCCGGAAGAATATGAAGTCCGTGAGGGACAGGCTGATTACACAGGACGTGTATGCGTGATCGGAACAGATCTCAAAGAAGAGGATCTGATTAAGTTATTCCATATCTAGGAGGAGCAAGCGGCGATGACAACACCGGTATATATCTGTACAGGATTTCTGGACAGTGGAAAAACAACATTTATCAAGGACACACTGATGAAGCAGGAATGGATCGAAGAAGGTCCGACATTGCTTTTGCAGTGTGAAGAGGGAGAGGAAGAGTACTCGGAAAAATATCTGGATGAGAACGGACTGTTCCTCTTCAATATAGAAGAAAGAGAAAAGTTAAATAAAACTTTCTTTGAAAACTGTGAGAAGATCTATCATCCGGTCCAGGTGATCATTGAGTATAATGGAACCTGGGATCTGCAGGAAATCCTGGATGAAGATTTTCCACGCAACTGGGAGATTCAGGGTGTGTACTCAACGGTTAGCGGTGAGACGCTGGACATGTACCTGAAGAATATGCGGAATATGCTGATGAACCAGCTTACAGAATCTGAGTTGATCATCATCAACCGTTGTGGGGAAAATACAGACCGAAGTGCGTTCAGACGTGCCCTTAAGATCCAGAACCCACAGGCACAGCTGATCTTTGAAGGCGTGGATGGCAATATTATCCCGCAGACAGAAGAGGATCTGCCATATGATCTGAAAGCAGACCATATCTTCATTGATGATGTGGACTTTGGTACCTGGTATGTGGATGCATATGAGCATCCGGAGCGCTACGAGCACAAGAAGATCACCTTCCTTGCACAGCTTTTCCGTCCGAAGGGAATGCCGGCAAATATGCTGATTCCGGGAAGACAGATCATGACCTGCTGCGCAGATGATATCCGTTTCTATGGATATCCATGTAATCTTGGAAGGGCAGCGCAGATCACACAGAGAAGCTGGAAAAAAGTAACCGTCAAGTTCGAGTACGAAGCGTACCGTCCGATGGTTCCAAAGCAGCCGGTTCTTTATATGCTGGAGATGGAATCCGCAGAAAAACCGGAAGAAGAGGTAGTATATCTTGGATAAATTTCAAGTATTAAAGCAATTTTTTGGCTATGACGGATTCCGACCGGGACAGGAGAAATTGATCGATGCGATCCTGTCCGGCCGGGATGTACTCGGCATACTGCCAACGGGAGCCGGAAAGTCCATCTGTTTTCAGATTCCGGCTCTGATGATGGGAGGTATTACACTTGTGATATCTCCCCTTATTTCTCTTATGAAGGATCAGGTGGCATCCCTCAACCAGGCAGGGGTTCATGCAGCCTATCTGAACAGTTCCCTGACTATGGGGCAGTACCGGAAGGCACTTGCTTTTGCAAAAGAAGGAAGATATAAGATTATCTATGTGGCACCGGAGCGGCTGGAAACTGCAGAGTTTATGGATTTTGCTATGAGCGCGGATATTTCTATGATCGCAGTCGATGAAGCGCACTGTGTTTCTCAGTGGGGACAGGATTTCCGGCCAAGTTATTTAAAGATCACGGAGTTTGTAGAGTATCTTCCAAAGCGGCCGGTTGTGAGTGCATTTACTGCAACAGCGACGAAAGAAGTAAGAGAGGATATGATCGATATCCTGATGCTGGAGGATCCGGAAGTAGTAATGACAGGTTACGACAGACCGAATCTGTTCCTTGCGGTACAGTTCCCAAAGAATAAATATGCCGCACTCAAAGCATTTATTGAGGAGCATCCGGATCAATGTGGGATTGTCTACTGCCTGACCAGAAAGCAGGTGGAGGAAAATTGTGCACTCCTGGAAATGGATGGGTTTTCCGTGACCAGGTATCATGCGGGACTGACAGACCAGGAGCGGCGTGATAATCAGGATGATTTCATTTATGACCGGAAGCAGATCATGGTGGCGACGAATGCATTCGGGATGGGAATTGATAAATCCAATGTCCGCTTTGTCGTACATTACAATATGCCGAAGAATTTGGAGTCCTATTATCAGGAAGTGGGACGCTGCGCCCGGGACGGTGAGCCGGGGGAGTGCCTGCTTTTATATAGTGGACAGGATGTGATCACAAACCAGATGTTTATTGAGAACAACCGCGACAATCAGGAACTGGATGAACTGACGCGCCGGATCGTGATGGAGCGGGATCAGGAGCGCCTGAAAAAGATGACTTATTATTGTTTTACAAAGGAATGTCTGCGTGATTATATTCTGCGGTATTTTGGGGAATACGGTAGCAATTACTGTGGGAACTGTTCAAACTGTAAGACGCAGTTTGATACCGTGGATATGACGGCAGAGGCAAGGATACTTGCCATGTGTGTAAAAGAAAGTCATCAGCGTTATGGAATCAATGTGATTCTGGATACGGTGCATGGGGCAAACAATGCGAAGATCCGGCAGTATGGCATGGGTGCCAGTCCGGCTTACGGGGTACTTTCTAAGACGCCATCGTGGAAGCTCAGGCAGATATTCAACCAGCTTCTGGCAGAAGGATATCTGAAGACCACGCCGGATTCTTATATGATTGTGAAACTGACTGAAAAGTCGGAAGCACTGATTGCAGGGCAGGAGACATTTACAATGAAGATGGCAAAAGAACCGGAGAAAGAGGCGAAGACAACAGCGAAGAAAAAAGTGAAGAAAACGGCCGAACTGGTTCTGAATAAAGAGCAGGAAGAGTCTTTTGAAATCCTGCGCGTTCTGCGGGCAGAGATAGCAAGAGAAGAAAAAGTTCCGCCTTATATTGTATTTTCCGATAAGACCCTTGTGCAGATGTGTATCGAAAAACCGACAAATAAGAATGCTATGCTGAAAGTTTCCGGTGTGGGAGAGTTCAAGTTTGAAAAATATGGAGAGCGCTTTCTGGAGGTGATCCGGTCGTGGACATAGAATATCATCTGATCCGGTCAGATAGGCGCAGTATTGGAATCGAAGTTGACCGGGAAGGAAAGGTGACGGTCCGTGCACCCTATTCCGAGAAAAAGCGGATTGACCGGTTTCTTCTGGAAAAAGAGAACTGGATCCGACAGAAGGTAAAGCTTCAGAAGGAAAATGCAATGAAGCGGAGGAAAAGAGAGAGATGCCAGAAGCAGAAAAGAAATATTACCGGAATCTTGCAAGAGAAGTATTAGGTGCAAGGACCGGATACTATGCCCGGAAAATGGGTGTGACCTATGGGCGTATTTCCATCCGGGAGCAGAAGACCAGGTGGGGAAGCTGCAGCAGCGTGGGGAATCTCAATTACAACTGGAAGCTGGTGCTGATGCCGCCGGGAGTTCTGGATTATGTTGTGGTGCATGAGCTGGCACATCGTAGAGAAATGAATCATTCCGCTGCATTCTGGAAGGTCGTGGCGACGTGGATGCCGGACTATAAAAAATATAGAAAATGGCTGAGAGATAACGGAAATCAATTTTAAATGGTAAAAATAATCAAGAATTCGTAAAAAACAATCAAGAATCTCTTGACGGAACTTGTATTTATTTTTATAATAACAAGGTATATGAAAAAAACAAGGATAAGGATCAGTAAAGGATTAGAGTCTGTACAGAGAACTGCCGGGCGGTGCAAGGCAGCAGATCAGATCTTTGAACTCGCCTTTGAGTTCTTCTGCTGAACGGTTTTCAGATAGGCAGAAGCGGGAATTCCCGTTATAGAATCACAAGTGCGCTGCACCGTAAGTTATGTTACCGGGATGCGGCGAAGAAGAGTGGTACCACGGAATTTAATCTTTCGTCTCTTTGAATTTATCAAAAGAGGCGAAAGATTTTTATTTAACAGGAAATCCTGATGAAATTTCCTATTAAATAAAAGGTTAAGACACTTTTTTTCATACTGAAACAATACCAGGAGGAAAGAAAAATGGCAGTACCTTACAATCATAAGGCAATCGAAAAGAAATGGAAAGAAAAATGGGCTGAGAATCCGGTTAATCCGAAAGTGGATGAAAACGGCAACCCGAAAAAGAAATATTATTGTCTGGACATGTTCCCGTATCCGTCAGGAAACGGTCTTCATGTAGGACACTGGAGAGGCTATGTTATCTCCGACGTGTGGAGCCGTTACAAACTGCTTCAGGGATATTACATCATTCATCCGATGGGATGGGATGCATTCGGTCTTCCGGCTGAAAACTATGCGATCAAGATGGGAACCCATCCTGCAAAATCGACAGCAGCAAACATCGCGAATATCAAACGTCAGATCAATGAGATCGCAGCGCTTTATGACTGGGATATGGAAGTTAATACAACAGATCCGGATTTCTACAAATGGACACAGTGGATCTTTGTGAAAATGTTCAAAGAAGGTCTTGCATACGAAAAAGAATTCCCGATCAACTGGTGCCCCGTCTTGTAAGACAGGTCTTGCAAACGAAGAGGTTGTGGCGGAAAATGCGAACGCTGCGGCGCTGAAGTTACAAAGAAGAATCTTCGTCAGTGGATGCTGCGTATCACAAAATATGCAGACCGTCTGTTAAATGACCTGGATAAGCTTGACTGGCCGGAAAAAGTTAAAAAGATGCAGACAGACTGGATCGGTAAATCCTACGGCGCAGAGGTGGATTTCCCGGTTAAAGGACGTGACGAGAAGATCACCGTATACACAACAAGACCAGATACGCTTCATGGAGCAACCTTCATGGTACTTGCACCGGAACATAAGCTTGCAGCAGAGCTTGCAACACCGGAACACAAAGAAGAAGTAGAAAAATATATCTTCGATTCTTCTATGAAGTCTAATGTAGACCGTCTGCAGGACAAAGAAAAAGACAGGTGTATTTACAGGAACTTACGCGATCAACCCTCTGAACGGAGCAAAGGTACCGATCTGGCTTTCTGATTATGTACTGGCTGATTATGGTACAGGAGCCATCATGTGTGTACCGGCTCATGACGACCGTGACTTTGAATTTGCAACAAAATTCAATATCCCGATCATTCAGGTTATCGCAAAAGACGGAAAAGAAATCGAAAACATGACAGAAGCTTACACAGAGGCTTCCGGAACGATGATAAATTCCGGAGAATGGAATGGCATGGAAAGCTCTGTCCTTAAGAAAGAAGCTCCACATATCATCGAAGAAAGAGGAATCGGACGTGCAACTGTAAACTACAAGCTGCGTGACTGGGTATTCTCCCGTCAGAGATACTGGGGAGAACCAATTCCGATCGTACACTGCCCGGAATGTGGCGCTGTACCGGTACCGGAGGATCAGCTTCCGCTGAGACTGCCGGATGTAGAATCTTATGAACCGACAGGAACAGGAGAATCTCCACTTGCGGGAATCGATGAATGGGTAAATACAACCTGTCCTGTTTGTGGAAAACCGGCAAAACGTGAGACAAATACCATGCCGCAGTGGGCTGGATCTTCATGGTATTTCCTGCGTTATGTAGATAATCACAACAACGAAGAACTTGTATCCAGAGAAAAAGCAGATGCAATGCTTCCGGTAGATATGTATATCGGTGGTGTAGAACATGCAGTTCTTCACCTTCTGTATTCCAGATTCTATACAAAATTCCTGAGCGATATCGGTGTGATCGATTTTGATGAGCCGTTTGTCAAACTGTTCAACCAGGGAATGATCACAGGTAAGAATGGTATCGGAAGATGAGTAAGTCAAAAGGAAATGTCGTGTCTCCGGATGATCTTGTAAGAGATTATGGATGCGATTCTTTAAGAATGTATGAGCTCTTCGTAGGACCGCCGGAACTGGATGCAGAGTGGGATGACAGAGGAATCGATGGTGTATACCTTTTCCTTAAGAAACTCTGGAACCTGCTTATGGACAGCAAGGATAAAGATATCAAACCAACTAAAGAGATGATCAAAGTACGTCATAAACTGGTTTATGATATCACAACCCGTCTGGAAAGCTTCAGCCTGAATACCGTTATTTCTGCATTCATGGAGCATACAAATACACTGGTTGCGATCGCTAAGAAGGAAGGCGGAGTAGACAGAGATACTCTGGATACCCTTGCTGTATTACTGGCACCATTTGCACCACATATGGCAGAAGAAATCTGGGAAGAACTTGGCAACAAAGAAAGCGTATTCCGTGCCGGATGGCCAAAATACGATACAGAAGCCATGAAAGATGATGAAATCGAAATTCCGGTACAGATCAATGGAAAAACAAGAGCAGTCATCAAGATTTCCGCAGAGGCTACAAAAGAAGAAGCAATCGCTGCCGGAAAAGAAGCAATCGCAGATAAACTTACAGGAAATATCGTAAAAGAAATTTACGTTCCGAAGAAAATCATAAACATTGTAATGAAATAGGCAGTGCAAATAAGGAAAGCCGAGGTCAAATCCTGGTAGCAGGGTGACCTCATATTTATAAGGTATGCCGTCAATCGAACGAACTATGTTCGTAGATTATTACACTAAACAAATTTGCGACAAAAGTAAACCATTCAAGGCGTACGCCCGTCAATCGAACGAACTTGTTCGTAAAATTGGAGCACTGCCGTAATTCTGCGACAAAGTAAATCATTCAAGTATAAGTCCGTCAATTTTCCGGTAATCCTTTACGGATTCCAAAAGTGGATGCAGGGAAAAAGGGAATACAGCTGATCAACCGGAATATGGTCAGAAATATTACATTTGATAACAAATAAAAATATGCTATACTGTTCTTGAACTTTGAGTAAGGAGGAACAAACAGATGGAAAATGTACACAGTATAGACGTAGAAGAGGATCAGTTTGCATACCGTTATGATACGCAGCTTTTGATTGACAGAAGAGATGAAGATCTGGATGAAGAAGAGATTGCAGAATATATATCCGAACATTTTGAAGGAAACTGTCTGATCGCGGTAGGAGATGAAGATCTGATCAAAATTCATTTCCATACAAACGAGCCATGGAAGATTCTGGAATATTGTAATAGTATTGGTGAGATTTACGATATCGTAGTGGAAGATATGATCCGGCAGTCAGCTGGGCTAAAAGGATAGTATGTACCTGATATCACTTTATTTTGACGAAGGGACAAACAAGAAGATCCAGTTATATATGGAACAGATTGCGCAAAGAACGGGCAATATGGCGATGATTGACGGAAAGGTTCCGCCACATATTACCTTGTCGGCATTTGATATGGCAGAAGAAGAGAAAGCAATCGCCGGCTTTACGACAATGGAACAGGAATTTGAAAAAGGACAGATTTTCTGGTGCTCGGTAGGGATGTTTCTGCCACATATAATTTATTTGTCACCGGTTTTAAATGCATATCTGCAAAAGCTGTCAGAGTCTGTTTTCTCAAAGATCAGATATCTGGAGGAGGTACGGATCCAGATCAGATACCAGCCGTTTTCCTAGTTCCCGCATACAACACTGGGAAAAAGACTGAACCAGGCGGAAATGCGGGAGGCATTTGTTGTGATGCAGAACCAGTTTGCACCGTTTACAGGTGAAGCGGTTGAGATTGGGCTTGCGAGGACGAATCCATACAGGGTTTATGTAAATAAAGTTAAGAATAAAGAAAGAAGATTTCGCGGATCTGAATCGACACGTGAAAATCTTCTTTTTCGCTATCAGAGGAACTATCCGAGCACAGTTCTACA
>SCPN01001492.1_pt1 | contig 30543 bp, 34 predicted proteins | sample 6106831 | NCBI WGS metagenome assembly SCPN01 (sample SAMN10720447, study PRJNA508395) | human gut metagenome | isolation source: Participant 1, 0 month
CGCCGGACAGGACAAAGCCAATTACCGCCGGAAGCTGGGCGACGATTTGACCGCGCCGCTGTCTTTACCGTTTTAGAGCAAAACCGCCAGAAAGCGACCAAGCCTTAATGATCCCGATCCCCACGCACCCAAAAAAGACCGCTTGCAGGTTGCCAGGAGCCGAGATAGCCCCGAAACAGGACGAGTCGCGGCAGCTTGTGGACGATGAGCAGAAATGGCCGAGGGCAAAGGCCAGGGCTATGAACTGGGCGAAGATACAAATACTGGGCGGCCGCCAATTGCTAATCCGTCTACCAGCAATACGGCTTTACTTCCCAGGCAGTTAGAAGCCGCCGGTGACACCGCCTATCAGAAAATGCAGACCAGCGGCGGAACTGAAAGCACTGGAAACAAGCGCAGGGGAAAAGAAGTTGCGGCCGGCAGGTGTTGGCCTACGCTGACCAAGGCCGCCCGCGACGGAGTTTTGCGGGCACAGAAATCCGAGAAAGCCCGCGCCACCGCATACCGGCAGGCCGGAGGAGATTTTATCATAGCCGAAAGACAGCCCGGTATTTCAAGGCGCATGGCATTACCAAGCTGCCCGCCAGGAAAGCGTTGCAGGCCGGATCAGGCAGCTTATCTCCGAGAAAGACGGCCTGTATAACACCTATCACGAACAGAAACAGCGGTTCAAGGAGTTGCAGACCGTCAAGCGGAACATCGACCAGATTTTGCGCGGACAGGCCGCACCGCAGAAAGGAGCAGAGCCATGAGCGATAGCCTGCCCCATGGACTACCGCCAGCACCGGCGCGCGGCGGCTGGTACATGAGTGCTGTAACTGATGAGGAACTGCTATTGGACGACGGGGAGCCTTGCGTGTGCGTCAGAGCATTTCCTTTTTCCCTCATGTGCCACTGGTTCCGTGGCTGTACTGAAGGGGCTGGCCGCTGACCCTCTTGTGCCGGGAAGCCGGAAACGGTGTACCGTTTGCGGGGCGGCCTTTGTAAATCCAACCGGGGAAAATACTGCCCCGACTGCGCCGGGCGCATGAAGAAAATCAAAGCCGCCGAGAGAAGCGGAAACAAAGGCAGAGATGTCACGCTTTAGAGCCTTTCAAACCCGCATAAATCAAGGCTTTTTCGTGGGTGTCAACGCGATACATTTATCCTTTTCCCCGGAAACGGCGTTTTAATGCGTGACAATACGCCAAAATCAACCCGAACACAGGGAGGTGATCCTATCGCTGATTATATCAGGGCAGACACGCAGCTGCCGCCTATCTGCCGTATCCCCGTTTCCTGCTGAAAATGGAGATTTCACAGACCGCCAAGCTGCTGTATTCGCTGCTGTTAGACCGTTCCACCCTCCCAGAAAACAAGTGGCTGGACGACGAGGGCAGGTTTATATTATCTATCCCATCGCGGAATAGCAGAAATACTGGATAAAGGCAGTACCACCATCAAGGGGCGCTTAATGAACTGGACACGGCGGGGCTGTTGGAACGGGAACGGGCCTTCCGCACCGAACCGGTTTAATCAAAGTACCGCCAGTGCCACAGGTACAGTTTTCAGACCAACTGATGGCCGGAAGTCCGCCCCTCATAGAGCCGGAAAACCGTCCTACTGATGGTCAGAAAACCGACCTTATGATGGTCGGAAAACCGTCCCCAACCAAACTACTATAAACAACCTTACAGAGAGCCAAACAAAGGGAGGGAGTGGGGGCCGTCCGCGCCCTATGGCCGATATGGAAATATTTTCTGTCACAGACCGAATACGACGAGTTGCAGGCAGAGTACCTGACAGGCTGGAACGGTTCATCGAGGAAATGAGCCGCTACCTTGCCGCCAGCGGGAAAAGCTACCAGAATTATGCCGCCGCCCTGCGGATATGGGCGGGGAACGACAAAAGGAAGCCCTAAAAGGGCATACCAGACTACTCATGCAAGGAGGGCGAGAGTTTATGAAGAATGAAATCAACGCGGTTTTGGAGAATATGACGACCACCATCCTGGAGCCGGAGGACTACACCGGCGAGGACGGTTTACTATACTGCGGCAAGTGCCGCAAGCCGAAAGAAGCTATTTTGCGCCGGATAAGGCCGCTATCTTCGGGCGCGTGCCACGCAGAGTGCGACTGCCAGAGAGAACCGCCCGCGAGGAACGGGAAGCCGCCGAAAGCGGCGCAGACACCTTGACACCGTGGAAGAACTGAAACGCCGGGGCTTTACCGACCCCACCATGCGGGACTGGACTTTTGAGAACGACAACGGCAGGAACCCGCAGACCGGGCTTGCCCGCCGGTATGTGGGCATTGGGAAGATATGCGGACAGACAATATCGGCTGCCTGTTCTGGGGCGGCGTAGGCACCGGCAAAGCTACCTTGCAGGCTGTATCGCAAACGCCCTCATGGAGAAAAAATCCCCGTCCGCGACGAACTTTGCTCTTATCCTCAATGACCTGCCGCCAGCTTTGAGGGGCGCGAGTACATTTCCCGCCTTTGTCGTTATCCGCGCTGATCCTGACGACTTCGGCATGGAACGCGGGACGGAATACGGGCTGGAACAGGTGTTCAATGTGATTGACAGCCGTTACCAGCGGCAACCGCTGATCGTCACGACCAACCTTACGCTGGACGACCTGCACAACCCGGAGGACACCGCCCATTCCCGGATTTATGACCGCCTGCTTTCCATGCGCGTCCTGGTACGCTTTACCGGCGACAACTTCCGGCAGGAAACCGCCAAGCGGAAAATGGAGAGCATGAAGAAACTGATTACCGACTGAAAGCCTATGGCAGAATAACAGCACGACACCCGCACCACCCGCCGCCCTGACTGTGTGACGGAAATCCGCATGGGCAATTCCGTCCTTGTCGTCCGGCTATTTCAAGAAAGACACCACAACCACAGCCGCCGACAAAATGGCGCGGGTACTGGGCGAGCCGGCGCTACACAGGAGCCGACTTATCCGGCGTGAACCGGGGCATGGAAAAGCGGCCATGCCAGGAGCATGACCGCTGGAACGAAAATCGGAAGTGCTTTAGCAATTTTAATCTCATTCTCTATAAAATAATTTGCAATTTCAAAGGCTTTATTCTTCTCTTTGCCAATGTGATTTGTGATTTATAACGCTCGGAATTATCCTTTGATTCAAATGTTTTACTGTTTCTCTTAGCTTGTGCAGAGTTGAATCAATTTGCCTTTGGCCGCGGTTAATTCATCTATTGTATACTTCATGTTTTCTCCTTCTGATTTTTGTTAAATCAGAGTATACCACGGAGTTATGAACTTTTCTACTGCAAATATGGGACGACAACCCATACCATAAATCGGAAATTGAAAAGCTGTAAAGAAGCAAATTTAACGCTTTGCCGCTGTACAGCCCCGCCGTTCCGTGGTACAATGAAACCACGGAATAGTGGGGCTGGCTGTCGAAACGGAGGATTTTATATTAAGACAAGCCACCCAAAACCTCATTACCGCCCTTTATCCGAGATTGTCCACGAGGATGAATTGCAAAGAGTAATTCCATATCGAACCAAAAGGATACTCGAAACCTACGCAAAACAGAACGGCTTTACCAATCTGCGCTGGTACACCGACGACGGTTTTTCCGGCGCGAACTTTGCTGAGGTTAGATAGCGATACTTTTTACATCTACCATGTTGCGGCGGTCATGGTTGACAACTTGCGTCGGCTCCTGCTCGGTATCAACCTGTCCGACAAAGCTGTAATGGATTTCGATTTTCCGGGTGTTGGTTTCCCGGTCTAATTCATGTATCAAAATACGGTCGATAAACTCATGGACGTTTTCATAGGTCAATTCCTGTATGTCGCTGTATTTCCCGACAATCTGAATAAACCTTGATATATCCCTTTTTCGCTCGGTAACGGTTGCGATCTGCTGTTGTAACTCGTCTATCCTTGCGGCAAGGGATTTCTTTTCGTCCTCATAGCCGGAAGTTAGAAACACAAACCGTTCATCTGTCAGTCTGCCTAATGCGTTGTCCTCATACAGCTTGCGGAAAAGCGTGTCAAGTTCGGTCATACGCGCCTGTGCTTTGAAAAGTTCCTTTGCTGCTGCGCTAATGCCTTTCTCGCTTCCATGTCGCCGTACTCGGTAGCTTTACAGATAAAGTCCTGTTCGTGTTCCTTAACATACCGCAAAACCCGCCGCATATCTTCCAGCACTAAATCAAGAAGTACGTTTTGCGGATATAATGAGAGGTACACTCGCTGCCTGTCCTTGCCCTGTTGCGCCATGCGCCGCAAGAATAGGAAAACTTGCGCGGCTCGATATTTACGCCCTGTTGGTAATACATCTTATGTCTGCAACCAGCGCAAAACAGCAAGCCGGAAAAATATCAATCTCCGCTGCTTTTGTCGGGCGGTGGCGGGTAGCAATCCGCTTTTGCGCAAGTTCAAAGGTTTCCTCGTCAACAAGCGGCTCATGGGTGTTTGGGAAGAAATAGCGTTGTTCTTCTTCGTTCTTCCGGGTCTTTTTCGACTTGTAGGATACCTTGTGAGTTTTCGCGGTTATGGTATGCCCTAAATATTCCTGCCTTGCTAATATGTCATAGAGCGTTTTGTCCGGCCAAGTATAGGGGGCGATCATTGCCCGCTGATACCGCGCCTGTCCTGTACGCTGATAGCGCAACGCTCCAATCGTCAAGACTTTGTTTTCCGCAAGCCATTTTTGGATTTCGCACATACGCACACCGCTAACAAACATAGCGAAAACCTGTTTGACAATCGGCGCGGTTTCCGGGTCGGGTATAAGGTGGTGGCGGTTGTTCGGGTCTGGGATATAGCCGTATGGATATTCCCCGTTGACGCGCTCGCCTTTTTGCGCCTGTGCCTGTTTAACTGCGCGGATTTTCTTGCTTGTCGCGGGCGTAAAACTCGTTAAACCAGTTCCGCAAGGGGGTAAACTCGTTATCCTCCCGCGCTGTGTCAACTCCGTCGTTGATCGCGATATAGCGTACTCCGTTTTCGGGAAATACAATCTCTATGAGTTCGCCCGTTTTCAGATAGTTTCTGCCAAGACGGGAAAGGTCTTTGGTAATGACCGTCGCCACTCGTCCGGCTTCCACTTCCTGCAACATCGCTTGCAGCCCCTCGCGCTCAAAACTCACGCCGGAAAATCCGTCGTCCACAAAAAACTTTGTGTTCAAAAAATGGTGTTCGTCCGCATAGCGTTGAAGTATCATTTTTTGGTGCTGTATGCTTCCGCTTTCTCCGGCTTGCATATCCTCTTGACTTAAACGGCAGTAAAGGGCGGTGATTTTATTCGACTGTAACATTAGTCCTCCTTTCCGACAGCCGAATAAACAGGTATAATGTGTTGCTATCATTATACCATATCCCGCCGCCTAATGCACTACTCGGACGCTAAAAATCCCGGATTTCCGGGCTTTTTCTGCAAATCCTTTACAATGAGTTTCTCAATCTTTTTATGGATTGTATCGGTTGCCTTTTCACTCGGCAACGCTTGAACAAGATAGGTGATTTTCCCTATTTTGCGTTCGGTTGTAATTGTCTGTTTTTTATCCATTAGAAAAACCTCCTTTTCCTGTATGGATAAACTATATTCGTCAAAAGGCAAAAACGGGCGGTTGTTAGCTGCAACCTCACGGGAGTTTCACCCCGGCCCATGCTTATGGGTGCGCCGCGCAATACTTTGAGGGTGTTCAACGCGGGAGTATCATTGTGCCGCCTTGTATGTCGTCGCCCACAAGCTGCTAAACCTGTTTTACGGCGCGGTAGTTCTCGCTCGGCTTTTCCCCTACGGGGAAAAGCTGTCATGGCGTACCCGCCGACTGGCTCGGTACAGACGGAATGTACCCGTTTGCCTGTTATGCTGCGCACCAAAGGCCGCTTTCTTTGTCAAAGAACAATAGGCTTTGTCGGCCTGCAAAAGCACATCAACAGCGGATATGCTTTTGCGGAACGACAAATAGCCCATAACGGGAAGCGTGGAAAGGGGACACGCTCCCCGCATGGGCTAAAAGATTATCCTACATGAAAAGCAAGGGTGCGGGTAATAAGGCGCACTTGCAGCCTGTTACGCATTTCCTCGTCCACATAGGAATAGGTATTGCCCGCGTCGTCTTTCAGCGTGCGGGTACAAAGTTTCGCTATGTAACCCTCGTAGTGCTTCAAGATCGCGCACATGGCGGTTGTGTCGCCGTTTGCCGCTGCGGAAATGACAGGGAACGGCAACAGATTTTCAGACTTCCTAACGGTATTCATCATCTGCTTTTCCCTCCAAATACTGTTTGATTTTCGCAAGCGCGGATTTCCTGTGCCGGAAAACCGTCGTGCGTACAACATTCAGCAGTTCGCCAATTTCCGCGTCGCTCATATCCAAGAAGTAGGACAAAAGGATAATGTCGCGTTTCCTTTCGGGCAAAGCGTTAAGGGCTTCGGCAAGCAGTTCATTTTTGACGAGTACATCAAAGCCGGACACTTGAAAACGGAAATAATCGCTTTCGTATTCGTCCGTTGTGAAAAGCTGCGCGAGTTCGCTTTCGCTCAAATCCGAAAAAGTAACTTCGCGTGCTGCGCGTTTCGCAAGAGTGCGGCGGTGGCTTTCGCTTCGCCGACCAAAGTTTTCTTTGCTAATGCGTCGTACTGATGTTGTATTCTTTCCTTGTCGGAAGAAGATAGCTCCATAGAGTTCACCTCCTTCCCGCGTGGAGTAGAGGACGGGAGTTAAGGGCTTGTCCTCTCTGCCCCTTTCGCTCCGTACCCGTTCGGGAGATGGCTCTTGAGTGCGCTTTTCAGAAAAAAGTTGAAAAAAGCAAAATGCGCCCGTCCGCAAGACGCGGACGGGCGCAAAGGAAATGTAAGCAGTAGCTAAATGTATTGACAGTTCACATTCATAGCCGGAATATCCCGCTTGCGGAGCATAGCTTTTTTTGACCGCAAAGCATTAGGCGGGTTACAGTAAATAAAAATGGACACGGCGATACCTCCCCGATACCGCCGTATCCTTAAAAAAGGGCGACTTTAATACACTACCCGCAATCCATTCTATAATAGGGAACAGCGGCTTTTGCGCAATATTAAATAAAAAAGCCGATAACACATAGGTTTTTTGACCTAATGCGTTATCGGCTCTGCGTCTATGCGTCTGGCACTTTTAATCATTTTTTTTTGAATTTATTATATGTGTTAGCTAACTGTCCACAAGCCGCGTTAATCTCTCTGCCATGAGAAACTCTCATAGTAACTTCAAGTCCTGCTTGCTCTAATTGATGTTTGAATGCAACTATTTCCCGTTTCTGTGGTGCTTTAATTCTTGAATTGCTTGTTGGGTTGTATTGTAACACGTTAATCATAACTTTTTTGCCCCGAAACCATTTTGCAAGTTGTCTTACATCTGAGGGCCGGTCATTTATACCCGGTAAAAGCAAATACGCAAAGACAATTTTGCGATTATGCCTTTCAGAATAGGATAAGGCTTGCTTAACAACATCTTCAATAGCATATATGCGCATGTGAGGAATAATACGATTTCTTGCAGATTGTGTTGCTGCGTGTAAAGATATTGTCAACTGAATTTTAAGATGTTCCTCGCGCAATTTTTTTAATTGATCGACCGGACCAACTGTTGATATGGTAATGCCGTCGGTTGGAAAGTTGAGCCCATATCTATCTCGGAGAATATGGATTGCTTTTATCAAGTTGTCATAATTGAATAAAGGCTCTCCCATACCCATAAAACGATACGGTTTACTTTTCGACGCAACAATATAATCTGTTGTACGATTTCTGACGATGTTAGATTACGAACAAAGCCATTTCGCCCGGACTCACAAAAAATACAACCAACAGGACAACCGACTTGTGTGCTCACGCAAACAGTTCCACCATCTCGCCGCTTGATAAAAACCGTTTCAATGTATTTGTTGTCTTTCAGTTCGTAAACATACTTTTCAGTATCACTGCTTTTGCAAATATTTTTTACCAACATTGATAGATTTTTTTTGCGTGGTAATTGCTTATATAATTCTTCATATAAGGCTTTTGCTTCATTCTCGCCAATAACTTCCGACATTTCTTTGTAAGTAAATCCGTATGGATCATTCCGTACTTCCGCAGGCGTATATTTAGGTAAACGTTTCATTTTTATATCCTTTCTTCTAAATAATAAAAGTTTGTTTTTCTGTATTTTTGATTACAATCTCTAATTTTTCTACATCAATGATATGCGTCAATTTGCATTTAGGGCAGAAAAGAGGAAAATCTTTTAATACAGTATTATGAAATACTTGAACTCTCGTCTTTCCGTTACAAATCGGACATTTTATCCAATATTTTTTAAGCATTATATTTCACTCGTCCTTTTACACAAAAATTCATTTTAATCCTCAACATGAGCATTGACCTGCATTTATAATACAGAGCAGTACAACAAAACTAAGGCATAGCTTGCACTATGTCTATACTATATCTATACGTCGTTAGTTTTTTGTATAGCATCCGCAAAATAAGCATGACAAAAAAGCCCATGTTGAAAATGGGAAAATCCTTTTTTTCAATGCTTATCTAATACGCATGCTATGCAACATAAACGCCACCTCCTTTACATAAATTTTATTTTATCAGAAAATCAGTCTACTGTCAATACACAACAGGAAGTATTTAACCTAATGATATGAATTGTGTGGACATATCCAAAAAGAAAGGTGAACTGTAAAATGTAACAGGGTGAATGAAAATGGCAAAAAGACCCGTACCATTGTACGACTTTAAGGCTTTCGGGGCAGCTATAAAAGCCGCGAGAAATGAATACGGCGAGCCGCAAAAGGTAAGCGACGAGTTATATATTTCCCGCGCTACCTTGCGAATATCGAGAACAAGGGACAACAGCCGAGTTTACAGGTATTCTATGACCTTGTAACCCGGTATCATATTTCGGTAGATCAATTTTTCTTCCCGAACAGCAATGCGGAGAAATCCACCGGGCGGCGGCAGCTTGACGCGCTGCTGGACGGTATGAGCGATAAAGGCATACGGATTGTAACCGCAACAGCAAGGGAGATAACGGAAGTCGAAAAAGCAGAGGATTAACCTCACAATATGAGAAATCGGGAGATTGCAGCGCATGGCGGCTGCAATCTTTTTTTGCGTCCAAAATCAAAGGAACGCGCAACAAATACCGCCTTTCGGTGGGGGTATGGAGTAGATAGCAAGCACAGCAAACGAGTACCCGTTTGCGGAAAATGCTTGTTGGGATAATCCCAAACCCTTATACCGAAAGGCGGTGCGGAAATGGAAAACCGAAAGAGAAATATACAGATGAAGTTTTACGTTACGGAAGAAGAAAAGCGGCTGATCGACGAGAAGATGAAGCAGCTTCCCATAAAGCAGTATGGGGCATACTTCCGTAAAATGGCGATAGACGGGTATATTCTTGTCGTTGACCGAAGCGACACAAAAGCATATATCCGGGAACTGCAAGCGGTGAGCCGGAACATCAACCAAATTGCAAAACGCGCCAATGCGACGGGGACGGTTTACAGGCAGGATATAGAGGACATTAAAAAGGCGGTGGACGAGATATGGCGGTTACAAAGACGCACCCTATTAAATCAACCTTAAAGGCTGCGATAGACTATATCTTAAATCCCGAAAAGACAGACGGGAAGCTGCTTGCGTCCTCTTTCGGCTGCGGGCTGGAAACCGCCGATATTGAGTTTGCATGGACGCGGGAAGCTGCCGGAGATCGCGGCACACATTTAGGGCGGCACTTGATACAATCCTTTGCGGTGGGAGAAACCACACCGGAAGAAGCGCACAAAATCGGCATGGAACTTGCCGGGGCGGTATTAGGCGGCAAGTATGAGTTTGTTTTGACAACTCACGTCGATAAAGACCATCTGCATAATCACTTGATTTTTAACTCGGTCAGCTTCGTTGACTACAAAAAGTACCATTCCAACAAACAAAGCTATTACCATATCCGGCGCACCAGCGACAGGATATGTAAAGAGCATGGGCTATCCGTCGTCGTGCCGGGACAGGACAGAGGGAAAAGCTATGCGGAATATACCGCCGAAAAGCAAGGTACAAGCTATAAAGCCAAGCTGAAAACGGCGATAGATAACCTCATTCCCCGAGTGAAAGATTTTGACGAACTGCTGCGCCGCTTGCAGGAAATGGGATATGAAATCAAACAGGGCAAATACATTTCTTTCCGCGCCGCCGGACAGGAACGGTTTACCCGCACAAAGACGCTCGGCGCGGCCTATACGGAAGAAGCGATAAAGGAGCGTATCAAGGGCGTGTATGTTGCCAAAACAAAAACGCTGCGGGAAGATAAAAAAATCCGGCTTGTCGTTGATCTTGAAAACAGTATCAAAGCCCAACAGTCGGCGGGCTATGAACGGTGGGCGAAAATCCATAATCTGAAACAGGCTGCTAAAAGCATGAACTTCCTTGACCGAAAACAAGATTGAATATTACAGCGAACTTGAAAGCAAAATCGCGGATATTATGACCGCCCATGACGCGGCGGCAAAGGCGGTTAAGGAAGTGGAACAGCGTATGTCTGATTTGTCGCTGCTTATCAAGCACACCACCACATACCGACAGTTAAAACCGATTTACGATGAATACCGAAAATCGCCGGACAAGGAAAAGTATCTGCGGGGGCATGAAAGCGAAATTATCCTGTTTGAAGCTGCGGCAAGGGCATTAAAGGAAATGCAGATAAAGAAGCTGCCCGATCTCGCCGCGCTGCGCAAGGAGTATAGAAGCTTAAACGACAGGAAAACCAAATTGTATGAAGATTATCGGCAAGCCAAGAAGCAAATGCAGGAATACGGCGTTGTCAAAAAGAACGTCGATAGTATTCTTTACCCGTCCCAAAGCAGGGCGCGGGAGCAGGAGCGATAAGGCGCAAAACATGGGGTGGCAAGTGGAATGTTAAGGGCTGAAAACGCCTGTGTTTCTGCGGCTTCCAGCGCATGAAAACGACATAGACGATAAAGTATATTCAAACCCGCAAAAACGGCTTTCTAATTGTCCACGCAAAAAAAGAACAGGGGCGCGGTGCCGGAAATCGGCAACCGCGCCCCTGTTCTCTATGGGCTATTCCTCGTCGGTCAAGATAAACTCCCTTTCGGAAAACTCGCTGTCCGTCATGGCTTGCAGCTTGTTCACCGCTGCGGCGGCAAGCTGGCGCATATCCTCGTCCATGTAGGGCATGGCGGCAACGATATTTTCAAGCGTTGTTTCCCGGCTGTCCTCGGCGTAGATCGCAACAATGTTTTCTTCCTCAATGGTAAAGCGGGTATTCATGCTATCAAACCTCCAAATCCTTTTATGCTCTTTCTGTTTATCTTTCGGCTGCTGCGCCTGTTTCTTGTATTCGTCCAGCTTCTTCAAAATGGACGGTTTTTTCTGCGGCTGTTCCCGTTTCTCGGCTTTTACCGCTTTTGCAAGGTCGGTAACGGAAATCGCTTCCCCGCCTTTGCGCTGCTCAAAATCCGCGACGGTGGGCGTTTGCGGCGTATTATTGATAAGCCCGTCAAAATTGTTGTCGTTCTGCTCTATGGTGTCCTCGACGTGCTTTGGATTATCCCGCTGCGGCTGCTCGGCGGCTATGGCATAAGCCTGTGTGCCATTTCCCATAATGAGATACTTCCCGTCCTCCGACGCATGATGAAAACCAAAGCCCGCCGCTTCGATCTGTTCACGGCTCATATCGGTAATATGAAAATTGCCCCTCGGCGTTCTAACGGTTTCACCCGTCAAAGGCTGTCGGGGTCGCTTCCGGCTGCTGCTTTCGCTGCCCGTCCTTGTAGGAATATCCTTGCGCCGCGATTGCTTCAAGGGTCTTGCCCGTAACGTCGCCATAAATCCGCTTGTCTGCGTCAACCAGCATTTGCAAAGTGTCTTGTACGGTGTCGGACAAGGCTTGCTGCTGTTCGGGCGGCAGCTTGTCAAATACGGGGGTCTGCTGCTCCTGCAAAAACTCCGGCACTTGCTGAAAACCGATACTGTCTACATAGTGGGCGGTGTCCTCGTCGTTCTGATGAAGCACAACAATGTCGGAAACGGAAAGGCTATGCCCCTTAAAGTCGGCGGGGTGGTCGATATTAAACCTTTCCCAAATGTCGCCCAGCGTCATATCCTTTGTAAGCGGTGCAGTATAGACGAGTTCATAATTTACCCGGTCAATGGTAAGTCCAGCCGCTTGCAGACGGTCATAAGGCTCAAAGCGCAAGTCCCTTGTTTCGTCCCCGCGCTTTAACTGATAAATGGAAAAGGTATCGCCCTGCTCCTGCTCGGCTTGCCGCTGCTGCTGCAACTCGGTAAAATGCCCCTCAATCTCGGTAATGAGTTCCTTTGCGGTGGTCTGTATTGTTTCAAGGGACGCTTTTAACTCGGTCATTTCCTTGCCGCTGCTCCAACCAGCCACATAGCCGAAAGAGTAATCGGAAGTATCAAGGCCGAAATGCTGACAAACCGTATAAGCGACGCTTTCCGCTTCTACCTCGCAGGTATGGCGGTCAACGCGGTTTTGCTGCTCCGGCGGGGCGTTTAAGTCTACGTCGTGCAGCTTCGCATGGGCGATTTCGTGAATGGCGGTCTTTACCGCCTGTAATTCACTCACGCCCTCTTTGATTGCAATACGCTTGTCGGTCAAACTGAAATACCCATTTGCGCCGTTTGTGATCTGCTCAAATGCAATCGGGACGGGGGACGCTTTTTCAAGGGCGGCGAAAAAATCCTCGTACTGCTCCACATCGGCAAGCAGCGGTTTAACGGAAAGGTCGGGAAACTCCTTGCCCTCGGTCTGCGAAATATCAAAGACGGTTATAACCTTAAAGGCGGGGACGGTGATTTCCTTTTCTTCCTTTACCACTTTTCCCTCGCTGTCAAGTATGGGCTTTCTTGTGTCGGGGTCGATTTTATCCACCAGCTTTTTTACCTTGTAGGGGGCGGGGGCAAAGATTTTAATACCTTTCTCGCCTTTCTTTACATGGCGGTCAAACTCCTTTTCCCATTGACGGAAGCCCATTACCAAATTGCCGCCCTGCATAGCAATTAGGATAGTGTTATTCAAACTATAATCATGGAACTTTGACATAGCGGTTAGAAACTCTTTGTAGCGGTCGCTGTCAAAAATAGCCTGTACGCCCTGTTCCAAACGCGCGGTGATCTCCTTTACCTTTTCGGCGGGCTTTTCGGAAGTAAGGATAATGGGGACGACGGGGCGGGGCTGCTGCGGCTCTGCGGCCTGTGCGTCTGCTTGCTGCGTTTCGGCTGCGTCCATATAGGCTTTGTCCTGTTCGCCGCGCTCCGGCTGCGGGTAACTCATAATGCGGTATTCTTCCGGCACTTCGCGCCCCTCAAACTGCCGTTCCCACTCGTCGCCGCTTTCCACGATATAGCCGTACTCGGTAAACGCGCCTTTTTCCTGCGCGGCAGCGTTCCTGCCAAAAGTAGAAAGGTCAATGCCGCCTTTCCATTCTTCGGGCATTTGTACCATGCCGGATTGATTTAAGTAATAGTCGCCCAAATCGTGGTAGTTATGTACTTCGGGGATATGGACGTAAAAATCCACGTTGTAGGTGAAGTCAATTACCTGTCCAATATTTGCAAGCCCGTTTTTCTGCTGCAAAGCTGCGTTCAGCTTGCCAACCTCGGCGGGGTCAAGCTGTTCGAGCCGCGCCGCAAGAAAATTGAGTTCGTCCACGTCGGCGGCGCATACCATTTCATAAGGCAAGGCAATATGTTTCTCCGGGTCGTCGGAATAGCCGCGAATGGAAAAATCCTGCGGGTTGTCGGCGGTAATGCCGACGTTCCGCATAGCTTCGTGCAACTGCTCCTTTGTGGCGGGCATATCCAACCAATAGCCGCCGGGGTCGCCCGCGTCAAAGCGGCTGCGGTTGCCTATCATAATAGAAAACTGTTCGCTCATGTGTTCACGCTCCTTTTCCTGCCCGGTATTTTCGGGGATAGCTGCCGCCTGTTGCTGCTGCGGGGGTTCTTCGCCCTCTATGGTGTAGTCCGGCATGAGCATACCGTTTACTTTGAAATAGTCGGCGTACTCCTGCGGGATAGGCGGGGAGATTTCCGTAAACAAGCGGTCATACGCTTTGATACGCCCATTCAGATACTTTTCCATAGATGCCTTGTCGGTGAAAACCTTTCTATCTTGTCCGGCAATCTTCGCTTGCCCGTTCTGCTTGGGCTTTTGGTGCGCACGCTCCATGTAAGCGTCCATGAATACGGGATGCTGCTTCTTTGTCGTAGCGGGTATTCTCGTAAATGTAGTAATTCATCTGATATACCCGGTTGCTGCGAATATGGCGGTTATGCTCGGTGGTCTGCCACTCGTTAGCGGTGTGCTGGACGTGCGGCGTTCTCACATATTCAAGTGTTTTATCCAGCAAAAGCGTTTTGCCCGCCTGTTCCTCCCATGCGGCGGCGCGGCTTGAGAGATCGTTAAAAATCGCCTGTTCCGCTGCCGCGCTTTCGCTGCGCATGGAAAGTAGCTGCGCAATCGGCAAGGAAGCATAAGGGGCAATCTCCCTGTCCTTTGCTTCAAAATATATCCGGCGTTCTATCCGCATGGTTTCGGCGGCTTCCAATTTGTCATGGTCGTATGAAGGAATACGGCATATTGTTTCATCACGTCCTTTCTCGGTATATAAGGGTTTGGGACTATCCCAACAAGCAAAATGCCCGCGCTCTCTATGGGAAGCGCGGGCATTTCTCGCAAACGGGTACTCGTTTGCTGTGCTTGCTATGTAGTTGTTTTTATCCGTAAACGCCTGTTTCTCTCGCTTTGGGCTTTCTGTCTGCGGCGTATCTTTGCCGCGCAATCGGGGCAGTATTTCGCCCGGTTGCTGCCCGCCGCAAACGTGCTGCCGCATACCGCGCAACGCTTCAAATCGGTTTCCCCGCTGCGGGTGATCTGTTCGCAAAGCTGCCTGTCGGCGGGTAATACCGCTTCGCGGAAATAGCGGCATAGCAGCGAATAGCTGATACTCTGCACACAAACGCAAGTTTCCCCGTCGTCCAGCAGCAGACAATTCCCGCAATCGTTGTTTGCACAAGCGGCGCGGGTCATTTTCTTTACGGCGCGGTATTGCTTTTCATCAAGCCTTATCATTTTCGGTTCTGCTCGACGCGGAAGTTTACATACTTGCCGCCTGTGTCGGCAAGCAGCACAACTCCGTCAAAGGTCTTTCCCGTCTTGGTCGAGTACATACCTTTGATTTTTACCTTTCCGTCTTTCAAAAGGGCGGCGGCAATCGCCTTTGTGAAAGCCTTTTTGCGCTGCTCAAAAAAGCGGTCATTCTTCCACATCACAAAGCTGCAAGCCCTGTCGGAGCAGTAAAAGTTTTTCTTGCCCTCGTAAACCGCCGCGCCGCAACGGGGGACAAGTGCCGATTGCTTCCCGCTGCGGGGTAAACAGCTTCGCTTTATCCTCGGAAATCGCGGAATAGGTCTTGACAAGCCCCGCTGTCATTTCCTCAATCCCGCGCATGAAGTCGGCGGGGCTGTCGCTGCCCTTTGCAATCCCGGTAAGGCGGGTTTCCCATTCTGCCGTAAGCTGCGGGGACGTAAGGCTTTCGGGCAGGAATAGCGGCAAGGTTATACCCGTCCTTTGTGGGGATTAGCTTTTTGCCCTTGCGCTCGGCAAAGCCCGCACTAATGAGTTTTTCAATGATACCCGCCCGCGTTGCGGTAGTGCCTAACCCTTTGCGCTCTGCGTCCTCCGGCGTTTCTTCCTTGCCCGCGTTCTCCATAGCGGACAGAAGCGTATCTTCGGTATATGCTTTCGGGGGCTGCGTGTAACGCTCGGAGATCTCCGCTGCTGGATTATCAAAGGTCTGCCCCTCGGTAAGCGGCGGCAAAACGGTTTCCGGCTCTGCGTCCTCGTCCTGTTCCTCGGACGCGGCACGGGACAGCTTTTCAATCTCACGCCACCCCTCGCAAAGCGTTGTCCTGCCCTTTGCGGTAAAGGTATAGCCGCCGCAAGTGAAAACTGCCGTAACCGCTTCATACGCATAGGGCGCGGTGCGCGCAGCGCTTCGCGCATACAAGGGTCATAAGTTTTGTTTCGCTGTCGGTAAGGGAAGAAAAGCCCGTTTTCAAAAACTCGGCTGTCGGCAAAATAGCGTGGTGGTCGGTTACTTTGCTGTTGTCGCAAACCCTTGTAAGGTCTGCTTGCAGCTTCACGTCCCGCATAAAGGGAAGCAGCGAACAAAGCCCGGTAATGAGTTCCTTTGTGCTGTCCTGCATATCGGAAGTGATATATTTGCTGTCGGTGCGGGGATAGGTCAAAAGCCGCTTTTCGTAGAGGGCTTGCGCATAATCAAGGGTCTGTTTCGCCGTAAATCCATACAAGCGGTTGGCTTCGCGCTGCAACGCGGTAAGATCAAACAGCTTCGGCGGGGCAACGGTCTTTTTCTCTTTTTTGAGGGAAGTACAAACGGCTTGCGATTTCTCGCAAGCCGTTTTCATCTGCTGCGCTGCCGCTTCGTCGTTCAGCCTTTCGGACAAAGCCGAAACACCGCCCGCGTCCAGACGGACAACATGATATTTTTCTTTCTTAAAGCTGTTGATTGCATAGTCGCGGTTTACCAGCATGGTAAGGGTGGGCGTTTGCACTCTGCCGACATTCAGCGTTTTATGATAGAGGATAGAGAAAAGGCGGGTCGCGTTAATGCCAATGAGCCAATCGGCCTTTGCTCTGCAAAGCGCGGATTGATAGAGATTATCATAGCTGCGCCCGTCTTTGAGGTTTGAAAAGCCCTCGCGGATTGCGCTTGCTTCCATGCTGCTAATCCAAAGGCGGGAAAAGGGCTTTTTGCAATTTGCCTGTTCATAGACAAAGCGAAAAATGAGTTCTCCCTCGCGCCCGCTGTCGCACGCATTGACAATCTCGGAAACGTCGCTGCGGTGCATAAGGTCTTTGAGTACGGAAAACTGCTGCTCCTTGCCGTTGGCAACGGTAAACTGCCAATCCTGCGGGACAATGGGGAGATCGTCATACTTCCATTTTCGGTACTGCTCGTTGTAGGTCGCCGCGTCCGCAAGGCTAATCAAATGCCCGATACACCAGGACACAAGGTAGCCGCCGCCCTCAAAATATCCTCTGCGCTTTTCATTCGCGCCAAGTACGGCGGCAATCGCCGCCCCGACGCTCGGTTTCTCTGCAATTACAAGTTTCATACTTTCTCGTCCTCCTGCTCGGTTTCTAATTCTTCCTCGTCCTCGTCGTCCTCGTCAAAATCGAGATCGTCAAGGTTGCTGCTGCCTTTTGCCGCGTCCTTTTTGGGCTTCATAATCTTAAAGTAATAGAACGCGCCGCCGCCCACTGCGGCAAGAAGCAGCACGACAAGCAGAATAGCACCGCCCATGCCGCCGCCTTTATCTTCCTCCGGCTCCGGCTGCTCGGTTTCTTCCGGCTCCGGCTCGGCTTCCTTGCCCGCGCACTCGCTCATGTTGACGCTGCAAACGGGGCAATCGGTGTTGACGCTCCCGGCAATACATTTTTCGGTGCAGCTACAAACGGGGGCTTCGGTCTGCCCGTCCTCCATAAGCTGCAAAAGGTCTTTTTCATCAACTTGATTGAGGAAATGGACGGTATTTTCCCCGTCCTCGGCGCGGTCAATGATGATGTAAAAATAGTTTCCGTTTTTCGTAACGACGGTAATAAACTGCTTATCGCCGGACGCTTCGCCCGTTATGTCGTCCACAAGGCTCATGTTGCCCTCCGGCGTTAAGGGCTGCGGCTCATAGCCGCCCGTCGTTTCTTCCGGCTCGGTTTCGGTTACGGGGGTAGGCGGCTCGTCGCTCACATCACCGCCGCCCGCAAAAGCGGTAACAGAAAAGCCGCCCATGAGTACAAGGGCGGCAAGCAAAGCGGTAACGCTGCGGAACAGTTTTTTATGCTTCATCTTCGGTTTCCTCCTGTTCGTCGGTGTAGTCTGCGTCCGGCTGTGGCAAGGCAATTTCGCCGCTGGCGTAAGCGGAGAGGAACGCGGCAAGCTGCGCCCCGTCAAGGTGTACCGCTTTCACCATTTGAACGATCTGCGCGTTTTCTTCCTCGATTTTCTGCGCTTCAAGGTCTTTCAGCCTTTTTTGGTATTCAAGGATTTTCGCCCTCGTTTTCTCAATATCCCTTTCGATACGGTCAAGTTTCGTGTTTGCCATAGAAATAAACTCCTTTCAAAGTCAGTTGTAATGTAGCCGCCCATAGGCGTAAAAATGGGATTGCCAATAGCTTGTATCAAGTTTTGCGTATTGTATCGGGTCGCCACAATGCAGCATGACGGGGCTTCCGTCCCCGTCCTCGCCAACGTAGATACCCACATGAGATACCCCCGGCGTGTCGTATGTACCCGTAAAGAAAACCAAATCCCCCGGCTGCGGGTTGGAAACGCGGGTTGAAATGTTGTAAAGCCCTTGCGCCCCAAGTCTGCCCGTATTGTATAGGCCGCTGTTCGTCAATACATAACTCACAAAGCCGCTGCAATCAAAAGAGGTTTCCGGGGTGCTGCCGCCCCACACATAGGGAAAGCCGACGTATTTATCCGCTTCCTCTATGAGCCGCGCAAACTGTTCATCTTCCAGATAGGCGGGCGGGATTTCATAATCGGCGGGCGGGTTTTCATAGTATTTAGACACATAGCCGGACGACGGGAACAAATCGGGGCGGTTTCCCAGCGACGACATATACATAGCGTACATGGATAGCTGTTCCTCGCCCATGATGTAGACGGGGACATGGGAAAGGTTGAAGTTTTCCAAATCCACATGGAGAATGTAATAGTTGTAGGGTACTTCAACCTCATATTCGTTGCCCTCGCTGTCCGTCCTCGTTTCGGTGCGGTATCGTACCTGTACTTCTTCCTCAACGGTCAAGATATACTGTTTCTCAAAGAGCATTTCAAGGGTGCTTTGCGCTTCATCAAGGGTAAACACGCCCTCATGCAGCGCGGAGAAAGGATAGAGATTAGCACATAGGGGTCATGCTCGATCTCGTCCGCGTTCACCCGGTATTCGTCATAGCCGGGGTATTCGCGCTCGATATTATTCAGCATATCTTGTAACTCGGCTTCCATAGCGGCATACGCGCTTTCCGCGCCTGTAATATCCGCGTCCTCGGAGAAAGATAGGACGACGCAATTAAGCCGCTGCCGCTGTTGCCGCCGAAGAGGGAGCAAGAGGACAAGCCGCCGAAAAAGCAGAAGCACGATAAAGGCAATCCCGCCCACAAGCAAGCAGCCTTTCCAGTGCCGGACGACAAAGAACGTCGCCCGTTTGGTTTCCTGCGCGGTTTTCTTCGCCGCCTTTGCGGTGGCTTCGGCGGTCTTTTTCACCTTGCCGCCCGTTTTCAACGCCTTTGCATACTGCTTTTTAATGCGCTGTTTTTGCCAAAAACGGGAAATCGGGTTGGAGTGCGCAAGGGCGGGGTTATCATGCAGCGCCTTTTGATAGAGGAAATCGGCGTTTGCCTTTGCTGCCTTTTCTCTCGGCTGCTGCCGCCGCCCGGTAAGGTTTCAGCTTATGGCGCGTATGCCGCGTTTTACTGCCCGCGTCGTAATGCCGCCCGCTTTCTCGCCCACAAGTTCTATCCTGTGTCCGCTTTCCACACCGACGTTTTCTTTCTCCACCTCATAGATTTTTCCATGTACGGCGGCGTCCAATTCCTGCGCCGGACGGGATAACGGGTTATGACGCAACTTGCCGTTTGGGGGCTTATCCGTTTTTAAAAGCAAGGCGCGTCTTTGCTTTGCCTTTGGCTTCGTCAAAAACGCGCTCTTTTGTGATTTTGGTCTGTTTGGGGATAGCTGCCCGCGCTTTGTCTAAACGGTCAGCCGCCGTATCGGATTTTTTGATTGCCTTTTGCAGTTCCGGCGTTGCCCGTTCCGCTTCGGAAAACTGCAAGCGGGACGTATGGGTTTTAAGCTGTGCTGCGTCAAGGGTCTTTTCTCCGCGCCCTTTTCAAAGTGGCGGCTAACCTCTGTGCTGATACGTTGGGTTGTCTTTTCTGCTGCTCCCGCTACGGGGGCTGAATAGTTTTCCTCCGGCGGTCTTTCGCTGATACTCGTTGTTTCGCCCGTCGTAAGGTTTTCCGCAACCGCCCCGTCGCGGGTCATTTTCTGCGTTACCTTGTCGGGGGCTTTTAATTCCTTGCTCAATGTTCATCACCTCCAATACGCTGTTTTGCAAGGGTGCAGTATTCGGGGTTGATCTCTATACCGACATAGCGGCGGGAAAGGCTTTTTAGCCGCCGCTGCGGTCGTGCCGCTGCCTAAAAACGGGTCAAGCACAATCCCGCCGACAGGACAGCCCGCCAAAATGCACGTTTCCGCAAGTTTGGGCGGGAACGCTGCAAAATGCCCGCCGCGATAGGAAGCTGTGTTGATCTGCCAAACGTTGCGGCGGCTGCGGACGGGGGAAATCATTTCGTCGGTGTATGCGCCTTTCCTGCGGGGACGGTTGATTTTCTGCGGCTGGTTTTGCCCCGGAACGGTAGCGGCATATTTGTTGCCTTTCCCAACTCCGCTTTTCAGCCGTACCGCCGTTGTGGGGGCTATCGGCTCGGCTACTGCTTGCCAATCGTAGTAATATTTCTTCGACTTGGTAAGCAGAAACACATATTCATAGCAGCGCGTCGGTCTGTCCCGCGTGCTTTCCGGCATGGCGTTTCCCTTGTGCCAAATGATAGAACTGCGCAAATACCAACCGTCGCCCCGCAAGGCAAGGGCTACAAGCCACGGAATACCGATTAGGTCTTTCGGCTTGCAGCCGGGGGCGCGGTGGTTTACCGCCACTTGCTGCCCGTTCCTGCCTTTGGGGTATTTCGGGTCTTGGTGGTCGGCTTTGCTGCCTGTACCGCAATAAGTGTCCGCGATATTCAGCCAACAAGTACCCTCCGGCGTAAGCACCCGCTTTACCTCATGGAAAACCGCTGTAATGCGGGAAACATATTCCTCCGGCGTTGCTTCCCGCCCGATCTGCCCGTCTGTGCCGTAATCGCGCAAAGCATAGTAGGGCGGGGACGTTACGCAACAATCCAAACAGTTATCCGGCAAGGTTTGAAGCACCTGCAAGCTGTCGCCGCAATAGATTTTATCCGTTTCTATCCTCATGCCGACACCTCGCCGGGCTTGGTCGTCATCACGCGGTAGAGTTCCGTATCTTTCGGGAAACGGTCAATAAAGGGCAAAATCACGTTGCCATAGAAGATAAGTCCCTCGCCCGCTTCGGAATGGGTTACATAGGTCATTTGCTGTTGTGAAATGTTAAGCTGCTTGGCAAGGATTTCCCGGTCGCCCTGGGCTTGGTTGAGCATATAAACAAAGTCGCTGTTTTCAAAAACATTTGAAACTTCTCTGCTCGTCAAAAGGTCTTTGACGTTCTGCGTGATACCTGTCGGAATACCGCCCCATTTTCTAAAACGCTTCCAAATCTCAACGGAATAGGCGGCGGTCTGTTCCTCTTTCAAGAGCAAATGAAACTCGTCGATGTAGTACCGCGTCGCCTTGCCCTCGCTCCGGTTTACCGTTACTCTGTTCCATACTTGGTCTTGGACGATTAGCATACCGACTTTTTAAGCGCGTGCCGAGTTCCTTAATGTCAAAGCAGACAAGGCGGTTGTGAATGTCAACGTTTGTGTGGTGGTTAAAACACGTTCAAACTGCCGTTTACATAGAGTTCCAATGCCGACGCGATACGCTGCGCTTCCTTTTCCGGCTGCTTCTTGATCTCGTCGTAGAGGTCGCCCAAAATCGGCATATTTTCAGGCTTCGGGTCGGCAAGGTAGTTGCGGTACACGCTGATAACAGCGCGGTCAATCAAGGTCTTTTCGACAGCTTCCAGCCCGTTTTTACCGCCCATAATCAACTCACAAAAGGAAAGGATAAAATCGCTCTTTAAGGCTATGGGCGTGTCGCCCTCGCTGTAATTGAGGTTAATATCCATAGGGTTAATGTACTGCGTGCTGTTCTGCGAAACCTTGATAACCTGTCCTTTCAAACGTCCGACAAGGGGGTAATATTCGGCTTCGGGGTCGCAAATGATAATGTCGTCGGCCGTGATAAGAAAAGCGTTTGTGATTTCGCGCTTTGCAGAAAAACTTTTGCCGCTGCCCGGTGTGCCGAGTATCAAGCCGTTGGGGTTTTTCAGCTTCTTTCGGTCGCACAAAATCATGTTGTTGGAAAGGGCGTTTAAGCCGTAATACAATGCTTCTCCGCTTTGGAACAGCTCTTGCACCGTAAAGGGAACGAAAACGGCGGTGCTGCTGGTCGTCAAGCCGCGCTGGATATGGATAAGGTTTTCCCCCAACGGGATAGAGGACATAAGCCCCTGTTCCTGCCGGTAGTCAAGGCGGGTCAAAATGCAGTTATATTTCTGTGCGATTGCCGCCGCCCCAAATACTTCGTTATCCAATTTCTGCTTGGTATCCGCAAAGTTTAAGACAAGCAGCGTGAGCAGAAACATTCTTTCGTTGCGGCTCTGCAAATCGCGGAGTAGGTTTTTTTGGCTTCCCCGCCGTAGGTGGCAAGGTCGGACGGAATAATATCCATGTCATAGCCGCTGCGGATTGCTTTTTTCTGCTCCTCGATTTTCATACGGTCAAGGTCGGTAATCTTGCGCTTAATCGTCTTGATTGCTTCGTTGTGGTCAATACTCTGAATGTGCAGATTGACGATAATCCCGTTTTCCGCGTCCATGAAGTCGGCAAGCATACGGTCGGAGAGTTCCGGCGCGACGATCTGCAAAAAGGAAACCGCACCAAATTTGCCGCCCATTTGAAACATTCGCCCGTCGCCAAATCGGAAAGAGGACGGGGCGATAAAGTCCTTGACGGAAAGACCGCTTGCGGGTAGCCATTCCCATGCAAAGTTAAAGCGTTCCCCGTCCGGGTGGAAAAATCCCATGCAGCACTTCAAGACGCTGTTTCCCGTCCAATACCCGCGCCGCCGCGCCGATCACCTTAAAATGGTTGAGGGTGTCCGTTTCAATGCGGGCAAGACGCGCCCGCGCCGATCTAATGTCCTTTGCTTCAACGGTAAAGGTGAGAAACTTGGTCTTGATAAGCCCGTTGTTTCCGCGTTCAAGCTGCGTCCTAAGCATTTCGGTGTATTCTGCTCTGATACTGTCGAAGTCGTCATTCTGCGGCGCAATCGTGATACTGTTCTTGAAATCGTCCTTGTTCGCATGGCGGCTGATTAGGGAAAGCTGCACGCTGATAGAAGCGTCGAACGAGTTATACATATCGCAAAGGGCTTCAAAAATGGCGGTCTTGTCGTCCGGCTGCGCAAGCTGATAGTTTATATCCTCAAACTCAATGCACTTGGAATACCGCCCGTTTGCAAGGCGGCAAATCCCGTCCTTATACATTCGCTCAAACGGTATGCTGTCCTGCGCCGTATGGGGCTTCCCGTCGCCCTTTGCCTGTCGGATAAGGGTATCTATCTGTTTTCTTTCCTGTCGGGAAAGTTTACGCTTTTCGTTTTGGGTGTTTTTCTTTTCCTTTGACAATCGCCCGTACCTCCTTATCTAATTGCTCTTGCCGCGCAAGGGCGGCATAAAAATTGTTGGTCTGATAAGGTCGCTCTTTGGGGCGAAGAAACTTCACTTCCACAAATTGCCGAATAATCACTTCCAGCGGTTGCCCGTTTTTCTCGTACATGGCAAGCAAAAACATAGGCAGCATGGCAAGCACCATGCACAATGCCGCTGCGCTTGTTCCAACGCTTCTTTTACCAAAAAGAACAGCGGCAGTCCGATTGCCACCGCCGCGCTGAAACAAACTAACTGTCTTTTCGTAAGGTTGAACATTACCTTGCTTTTGATTTTTGTTAAGTCCTTTGGGACGGTTACATACGCCATTTCATACCTCCTTTCTGCCCGGAATGTAATCTTCAAAGCGGGGAACAGCATAGAAAAGCCGCTTGTTGTTTACCCACCGTTGCAAATGGCGGGTAACAGGCGGGGCGGTTGGACGCTCGTAAATCATCACATACGGGTCAAAGCCCATAGCCCGCAAGGTGTTCACGCGGTATAAATCCTGTTCATGGGTGCTGCCATAGTTGGTAAGCACATACACGCGCCGCTGGCGGCTGCTTCTTAATGGCTGTCAAATCCAAAAAACGTTGGAAATACCCGGTCAAGTCCTCGTCGGGATTATCCCATGCAAAATGTACCGCTTTTATCCGTACCCGATTTAACAGGCTGACATTATCCCTGTTCACAAGGCGAATATCCAGCCCTTGCGAAAAATCCACCCATGCGCGGCTCTGTATAAGCTGTTCAATGAGCCTTTCATGGTCGGGACAGGCAAGCAGATTAGCGTCCATGATTTTTATTTCCGGCTGCCATTTCCAAAACTCGGATAAATCCGCAACCTTAACGCTTTTGCGCCCCTCTTTACTGCTGACAATGCAAAACCCGCAATTTCTCGGACAACCCCGGCTTAAAAAGCCGTAGGCAATCCCGAAAAACTGCGGGTAGATAGAATAATCCGGGTAACTGTGTTCCACTTCCGGCGGCAAGTGGTTTTTCGTGTCGTAGCCCGTACCGCCGAAAATAACCTGTTCCGCGTTGGTAACGGTTATCGTGTCTTTGGAGTAGGTGTCTGTAAATACCCGGCTTTTATAAACAAGGTCGTACCGCCCCTTTGCGTTCCACCATTCTACTTTATGCCCCTTTGCTTTATGATACGCGGATAGCTTCATCAAGCAGAGGTTAGGGAAATTATGACTGTCAACGTCGATTAAACCGATTTTCAAATCATAACTCACCCCCTTAATGTGCCGAAAAGACGCTCTTTGCAAGGCTTCCCGTTTTGAAAAGGGTAAAGCACAAGAGGACGGTATAGCCCATGCAAGACCAGATCGCGCCGGATATATCGTCGGTGGCTGCGATTGTCTGTATCAAGACCGCATAAATGCCGACGCACACCAAAATCAAAAACGCTTGAAAACCAAGCGCAAGCAAAGATTTTAAGTAATTCTGTCCCATGCTGCCCCATTCGTGATTTACCATTGTTGCCATAGGGATAGGGGCAACGCTCGTTACAAGATATATTTCAATCATGCGCCCATACACCACAAGCATAATGCAGATTGACAGGGCTTTCATGGTAAGCCCTACAAAGAGGGATTGAAACCATAACCCCAAAAGACCGCCCACGCTCATAGCGTCGAGTTTTGCTTCAATGTCGGTAATGACGGTGGTAACGTCTATGCTTGTATCGGATATGATAACCCCCGCGCTCTGATTGACGACGCTCTGCGTAACGTCAAAAACTCCCATGACGATGTTCCAAGTATTTGTTACCAGCAGCACCGCAACAAAGGTTTTGAAAATCCATTTGAAGAAAATCCAAGTGTCGAGATCGTGCAGATTGTTTTTTTCAATTACAAGCTGGATTAGTTCATAGCACATGACAAAGGTAATGATAACACCCGCAATCGGTACAATGACGTTTTCCGAAAGGCTGCGTATCATGTTGAATATGCCCGCGTTCCACCCGGCGGGGGTCGTGCCGACTTGCGTTGCGATTTCTCCAACCTCTGTATTTACGCTGTCAAACAAGCCGGAGAGGTTCGATAATATCCCGTCTGTCAAAATGCCACGAAACCAATCTTCAATCATCTGCCATATCAAAAGTTAATCCCTCCTTTCCCGCGCCCTCCCGTTTCCGAGAGGGCGCGGCGGGTGGTATTTGTTTTAGGCATTATCCAAAAAGTTTGGAAAGAAGCGGAACAAGGGTGCCGCCGATCAAAGCGACGCCGCCGCCCGCCATGAGCTGTTTCATCCCCAATTAGGTGTAAAAACTCTGCTCGATGGCGGGCGGCGGCGTACAAAAAATCTATATGGTGTTGTTAAGAGAACCGTCCCGGCGGGACAGGCAGTGACCTGTTCCACCTCCGGGATGGGTTTGAGATTAAAATGAATTTCGATAGAAATGTGTCTTGTTTTATCTTCGTCAATGCGCTCATGCACAACGATTTCTTTGATTAAGCGGTTGAGGGTGGCTGCGTCCAGCTCTGTGATGTTGGCGTATTCCTGAATGGCTTCCACCCATTGTTTTGCATCATTGGCAAGCTGGACTTCATCGGACAGCCGCTTTCTGCCCTCGGACACTTTTGTTTTAAGCTCCGTCTGCTCGGTCTGTGTCTTTTCCAGCATGGTGTTGAAATTCTGCTCACTGATACGCCCTGCAATCATATCCTCATAAAGCCGCATGACCATTTTGTCCAGAACCTCAATCCGTTCCTCGTCCCTTGTAAGGGAGCGTTCCATTGCTTCCCGCTGTTCCGCTGGGCTTTCAGGTATTGGTCAGGCGGTCGGCAACCGCTTCCCGTCCATCAGGGCTCTGGCACATTCCTGGATTTTCCGCGCAGCATGGCTGTAAAGGGTGTCATAATCAATCCGGTGCTGGGTGCAGTGGTTCTTTCCAAAGGCATTGTAGGTCTTGCAGGAGTAAATCCGCTGGGGATGTTTAGCGTTTGTGTAGCGTACCGTCAGCGACTTCCCACACTCGCCGCATTTTAACAGTCCGGCAAACAGGCTGATTTCATTGGTCTGCCCCGGACGCTGGCGGGATTTCAGCTTGTTCTGCACAATGTCAAAGCTCATGCTGTCAATCAGCGGTTCATGCTGTCCCTCCACCACAATCCAGTCCTCCGGCTTCTTTTCCCCAATCGTGCCGATTTTGAAGCGGTAGTCCTTTTTCTGGGAAGCAATCGCCCCGGTGTAGACGGGATTCATCAAAAGGTCTTTGATAACGGAGAAGTCCCACATATACCGCCCGTTTTCTGGGTCTTTCTTTTCCATTTGGTGCGGGTATTGCGAAGCCCCCGTTCCCGGTTCCACCATGTAGGGCAGGGGATTTTTTCTTTCTCCAGCCGTCTGCGGATATAGTTCGGACCATGACCGTTCAGGGCATATCCGAAAATCAGCCGCACAATCGGGGCGGTTTCCTCGTCAATGAGCAGATGGTTTTTGTCCTCCGGTCTTTCCGATACCCAAACGGGGCAAGACACCCGGTAAACTGTCCTTTCTGCGCTTTCAGAAGATAAGAGGAATGGACTTTCTTGGAAATATCCTTGCTGTACATCTCGTTCAGGATATTCTTGAACGGGGCAATGTCGTTGTTATCCCGCAGGTGTCGATGCCGTCATTCATGGCGATATAGCGGACACCGTTCCTTGGGAAAAGTCCTCAATCAAATGCCCGGTTTGCAGATAATTACGCCCCAGTCGGCTGAGGTCTTTCGTGATGACAAGGTTGATCTGCCTGCGCTCAATGGCTCTCAACATTCTCTGTAGGTCAGGACGCTCCATGTTAAGACCTGTGAAGCCATCGTCCTGATAGACTGCCACAACCTCCCATCCCTGCTTTTCGCAGTATTTTTCCAGCATATCACGCTGGTTTGCGATACTGGCACTTTCTTGCAGGTCATCGTCCTTTGACAGCCTGCAATAGACCGCCGCACGATAACCCCGGCAAGTGCCGAACTGATTGTTCTGTATTCCATTTCGTTCATCATAGCCATTTACCCACACAATCCAGACGGTATCTGGCTCTTTTGAACCTCATCTTCATTATAGCCTATATCTTTCTTTTTAGCAAGATATTCTTTGCATTTGTCTTCCGTATTTCTGGGAAATCAGGCTGACGAACACATCAGTGGCGTCAAGCTCCCCGTCAAATACAGTGGTCACATGAATCTCTGTTTTGTTTTTTGCCATAGGCAGTTATCCTCCATACATAGAGACAGAGGGTGGTGTCGGCAACGAAGTCCGGCAACGGACTTCAAAAGACCTTGCAAACAATCTCAATCTGGCGATGGTTACTATTTATACTTTTTTTATTTTTTGTTGTTTTGTTTATTATAGGGAAAAGCCCGGAAATAGGGGGTTTTCCCGGCAACCGGCTCGGCAACGGGATAACAACAGGGGGTGCAACGGGCTGTCCTTTTCAGAATGGAAGCTCCATCTGTTCTGTGACCTCCACAAAACCGTCCATCGTTTTTTCAGACGGGTTGCCGGAGTCCGTTGCCGGGTTTCACGCTCCCAGCCCTTTTCTATTCGGAAAACATTCTTGGGTTTGGGAGTACCGCCAGCTGGAAATGCACTGGTTCATAATCTCGTTTCCGGATTTCCCATTGCTTCGGCTCGTCAAAGCATGGTTCGGCTTCCTTATAGAGGCGCTTGAGCAGACCATGCTCCCGGTGTATTTATCAAGATACGCCTGTATCATCCTGGCTTTGTGTCCTCCGGCATAAAATCCCGCTGGTGTTCTTTGAGATACCTCGCATGGGGCTGAAAGCCAGCTTGAACCTGCTGCTTTGTAAATCTCCATCGCTTCCGCCCACATCTGCCCGATATAGGCCCAGCGGCTTCATCCTCCAAAATGTGAACTTCCGCCTGCTCCGGGTACACCATGACCGGGATAAAGCGGCGGTTGCCGGAACGGTCAAGGGCAGGTGTCAAGGGTTGAAGTGCCGCCAAACACGCACTGACGGGGGCGGTCTGCCGGGTGGGTTTCATAAGGTATCTTGTAGACCTCTTCTGCCGGCTTAAAATGACTTGATTTCAATGCTCTTGGCGTTGGCGGTTGCCATCATTTCCGACATTTCAATAATCCAGTGACCTTGCGGCTTGCGTACGGTCAATCGTCCAGCTTGCCGCAAATCATCGGAGAATTCCGCTCGTCCCGGACGCCAGCGGAAGAAGGTGGACTTTCCAGCCCCTGACCGCCTACCAGACGAGCATGATTTCAAACTTGCACCGGCTGAAAGGCTCGTGAGATTACACCCAGCAGGAACAGCTTCAACGCTTCGGGTGTAATCGTCTGCGTCAACCCCAGAGAGTGCAGGCAGAAGCCGGATTCGCTCTGTCCCGTCCACACAAGGGTATTGAGATAGTCCCGGATGGGATGGTACGTTTTCATTCATACGTCGATGGCGTTGCGTATCAATCTTTTCTCATTGGTAAGCCCGTAGGTTTCTTCCAGATAAAGCAGATACTTCATCCCGTATCGTTCAGGGCGGTGCTTTCTGAAACCGATGGGCTTATATGATGATCCTTGCGGTCAGTCAGGATGTTGTATGCGATAGCCCTGAAGCAGAGGTCACGTTGGAATACGGTCAGGCAGTTCCGTATGCTCTGACGGACACCGCCTTTCTCGGTGGTTTCCAGCCCGCCTTGATTTCCTCGCGCTCGGGGCGTACGCGTAGCGTTCATAGTGTTTTTAGTTCTTCTTTGCGTCTGCGGTATAAGTTCTGCCATTCGCTGTTTCAAGCTGTCATCGCATCCCGTAGTCCAATCAAATCCGCTTTTTCCTCTGTTTCCCGAGACAGCGTACATCCAGCAGATATTCCACTTGGGCTTGCTTCGGGCTTCCACAAACCAGGGGATGAAGGCTTCCTCCAGGGGAGTGCGGGGCGTAGTCCGTTCTCCATGCCATCAGCAGATGGGATAAATCGGTAAGGCCAGGCGATTCTTTGCTTCCTGAAACTGTCCTCCGAGTTTCTGCTGCTGGTCTTTTTACTCCCGGCGGTTCGATTCTCATAGGAAGAAGCGAAGTCCCTGTATTACCAGCTGTACGGCGGCTTCTTTCCCAGCCCATACAGGGCGGCAGCATCAATCAAATCATCCCCATCCCACTGACGGAAGCAATGGTAACGCCGATCCAGCTTCATGCGGGGTTTTTATCGTTATGGAACGGGCAGCAAGCCATCCCGTTCCGAACCTACATGAATTCCATAATACTCCAGCGCTGTCTTGTTGTGCGGACTGCTTCACAGCTCGAATACATTCAAATCTATCCCTCCTTGAAATAAGAAAAGCGCCTGACATTCTCTAATTGAAAATGGCAGGGTGCCTGTTAAAGTTCCATATCAGTTCTGTGTTTCTCCTGTGCCGGGCGGTTCTTTGTGCTTTTTCTCGTCAGTCTTATCGCTGCAGGACTTCTTTGATGGGCTGCTTCTTGGGCGGCTCTTTGCTTTCCTCTGGCCTTTGGTGGCTTTTATTTTAGTAGGTCATCCCGCGGCTTCTTCAAATCCTCCACCTGTACCTCGGTCCAGTGGTACTTTCAACTCTACGATTTCGCTAGAAGCGTTTCCCTCTCCTGTTGCAACTCATTTTTCGTTTTATCCTTATCGTCAGGTTGGCGGCGAGGTGAGTCAGCGGCTTTCTCATACCAGGAGCAACCTCCGAGGGTGTTCCTGTTGATTTCCATTTTCTTAAAAATATCTTTAGGTACTTCTCATAGACGAAGCGCCCGTTAGTCTGTCCGGCTGCTGAATCCGATCAATCCGCTGCTCCAGGCTTCCTTTGGCTGTCTGAGTTGCGGTAATGGGCTGGTTTTGGAGGATTTGAGCAACCTGGTCCTCACGAACGGAAAGCCCGCTAGCGGAGATGGGACGGGGCTTTAGCTGCCTTCAAGTCCTGTAAGTTCCCCAGTTCTATTCAGCCTTCGAGTCCTTCCGTTCTTCCTTTCGTATCTCCATATACTTCATCAGCAGATTAGGAAGAAGTGTCGCTTCCTCCGCCGCCTTT
>SCPN01001458.1_pt1 | contig 30471 bp, 49 predicted proteins | sample 6106831 | NCBI WGS metagenome assembly SCPN01 (sample SAMN10720447, study PRJNA508395) | human gut metagenome | isolation source: Participant 1, 0 month
GAGCGCTGATGAAATTGAATACATGATGGAACGTATGATGTCCCAATTATCACTAACAACCTCTCATATAAATAACTACAAACATTGACAGGTACGTTTTATCTTAGTATTAAAACCCTAGATTACGATTCTATTCTTTAAACTGGACTATTCAGTTTAACGAGAATATATCGTGGCCTAGGGTTTACTTTTTATGTTTCGAACATATTCTGTACATATAGTTATACAAGGTATTAGGAGGTTAGTATGAATGCATTTCCTAACGAAGTGATAGATATAGTTGGTATTGGGGCTAGTACCTTATCGATCATCATCGTGGTTGATCATTTTCCAATGGGGCGTGAGGTGCAAGAGGCCATCTCGTCTACTACAGATGGCACGGGCCGGTAGCGACTGCACCTAGCCACGGCTGGTAAATATGGATCTCGGACGGTAATGATTGACCGTATTGGGGATGATATGGTTGGACGCTATATTCTAGAGGACTTCATAAATATAATGTCAATACAGAGGGCATCCGTTGATGTGGATGCTAAGAGTGGAACTGCAACGATTCTTGTGAAACAGAGACAGGGGAACGGGCTGTATTTTTGAACGATCTACTGCAACTGAGCCTGAGTTCTTAGAGGCTCATAAACAACTCATAGAATCTGCCTATATTTTGCATATCAATGGTAGACATCGCAAACTCATGCACTCTGCTATGGCCGTTGCAAAAGAGGTAGGCACTATTATTTCTTTAGATGGTGGTGCTCAACGCTACGATGAAGATATGAAGCCTATTACAGAAGCAGTCAGTACATCGTTATCGTAGCTCGAGACTATGCTGAAAATATACAGGCACAACTAATTTAGAAGATGCTTGTCGTATCATTCATGAACGAGGAGCCTTCATAGCAGGTGTTACCGATGGTGCTAACGGTAGTTATTTTGTATGTCCTGATGGAACATCTTATCGATGTGAACCATTTTCTCAAGCTACTGTAGTAGATACAACGGGGGCTGGGGATAGCTTCCATGGTGCTTTTTTGTATATGCTTACAAAAACACTTTGCAAAATAGCAGATGGTACTAACACATCAACTATGAATGAAACGAGCCAGTCCTTAAATGCTATCGATTTACTCCATAGTTGTGCGCACGAGGACTTAGAAAAGTACTACTTTGCTTCTGCTGTAAAGTGCCTAATACGCAAGGAATTGGCGGCCGCAGTCCATTGCCGAGTTTAGAAGATATCAAGGCGCTTATAGGATAGGATTATGGTTATGTGGAAAAATACTTCAAAAAATCAAGTTCAGCAATATATGCAACATAATCCTTATCGTCTATTAGCTCTTAGCTTTTGGCTGTTATGACTATAGGGACGATATTGTCTATGTTGCCCCCAAATGCTCTAAGGCCATAGTACAGCGCTTGTAGATGCAGCTTTACCGCATCTTGCGTTTCTGTAACAGGATTGGCGACAGTAGATACCTATTATCATTGGTCCTTGTTTGGCAAAATCGTCATGGTAATCCTTATCCAATTAGGTGGTTTGGGGATTGTTTCCTTTACCACTATTATCGCTCTAGTATTAGGCGACGGGTAGGTCTAAAAATCGCGTGCTTTTATCTGAGGATGTAGGGCAAGATGGAATGAAAGGGCTTTTACATTACAGAAAAGCTAACTATTTATACCTTTGTGCCGAAATTATTGGTGGTATTCTCTATACGATTCAGCTATATCCTTATATTGGTGATGCTGCATTATATACGGGAATCATGCAATCCATCTCGACCTTTTGTAATGCAGGGTTTATATTCTTTGATAATAATCTACCTTATGCCATGGTGGGCGATGTATTATTTAATATAAATACAATGGCCCTTATTGTAATAGGTGGTTTCGGATATCTCGCAACCTTTGATATTTGGTCGCATCGCAAGCTACGACGTTTTGTAGATTTAAAACTACACACAAAAATAATGTTAGTTGGCACAACGGTGCTCATCCTTTTAGGGACTATTATTTTCTTTGGGAGTTGAGTGGGCGAATCCCAAACTTTTGGTCCTTTACCTATATGGAATAAGGTCATGGTTCTCTATTTCAATCGATTACCCCTCGTACGGCAGGTCTTGCAACTGTAGATTATAATGATTTACATCCCATAACTCTGTTTATTACCATCATTTTTATGTTTATCGGGGCAGGTCCTAACTCCACAGGAGGAGGTGTTAAAATTAGTACTATTGCTGTCGCTTTTCTAGCATCGCGTACATTATTTAATAACCGTTCTGATACAGAGGTTTTTGAACGTCGTATTTCGTTGGTTACTGTCCTTAAGGCAAATGGGATAATCTTTTTATCCATCCTTCTTGTTTTACTTGCTACTTGCTATTTAGCTTGGGATGAGCCGTATAACTTTATTCGAATACTTTTTGAGGTAACCTCTGCCTTTGGGACCGTAGGTCTTTCGACGGGGATTACACCTGATTTATCTGAAAGTAGTAAATGGGTGTTGATGCTTGTCATGTTTACGGGCCGTTGGGGTTATGACTGTTATTGGTACTTGGGCGTTAAGAACGGCAACTGACTAAACCAATTAGCTATGCAGAAGAGCGTGTATTGTTATAAAACAGATTAGATTGAATATAAAGGGGCATATATGAAACATAAAACGATAGCAGTAATAGGTCTTGGTCAATTTGGTGGCACTGTTGCCAAGATGTTAGCTTCCATGGATCATGAGGTATTAGGTGTAGATATTGATCCAGAAGTTGTACAGAAAATTTCACCATTTATAACACATGCTATAGTTGCAGATACAACCGATGAAGAGGCAATCAAAGCATTGGCGCTAAGCCAGTTTGATATGGTTATTGTGGCTATAGGTGGAAATCTTCAAGCTAATCTAATGACAGCTATGCTTCTTAAAGAGTTAGACGCACCTAAAATTGTGGCCAAGGCTGAAAATAATATACAAGGTAAAATGCTTCATAAAATAGGTGTAGATCAAGTGATTTACCCTGAATATGATATGGCATTACGTCTTGTACAATTTTTAACTAGAGACCATGTGATGGATTATTTACAACTATCCAAAAATATTAGTCTTATAGAAATAAAAATGCCTCTCATTTATGGTTGGCACTATGTTTGAAAGATTCCAATTTGCGGAGAAATATAATCTTAATGCAGGCATAAGACGAGGTGAGGATTTAGAAGTTCCACCAAACCCAATTACCATCCTCGGTGAAGATGATAAATTATTAGTTATTGGGAATAATTCTGATTTAGATTCATTAACAGTGTAGTTAGTATACGAAAGAAATATAATTACATCGAAAAAACATGATATAATAGAATTGAATTCAGTATAGGTCATACGTATTTGTATGGCCTTTTTAGATAGAAATGAAGGATAGTATGACAGAAGAACAATATATAACGGCTCTCAAAAACAATCCCCATGGCATACGCAATATCCCTAATCCTACAGAGGAAATGCAGTTAGTCTGTGTGGAACAGAATGGGATGCTATTACAGTACATTAAAAATCCTACTGATCGAGGATTGAAACTGCGTTAGCACAGTCGCCACGGGCCATTCAATATGTGGACAATCCAAGTGACGAATTATTGATTTCATTAGTCAAACAAGATTGGGCGGTACTTGAGTATATTCAACATCCATCAGATGATGTGGTTCGCATTGCCTTAGACCAATCGGGCTGGGCCATTCGATATATTACAAATCCATCAGAGGAATTACAGTTAAGGGCTGTAGAAACACAATATGATGCATTGCAATATATTGCCAATCCATCAGAGCGGGTTCAAATGGCACTAAAATTTAATTATTTATCATTGCGCTATATCCAGAATCCGACATTGGACATTTTGAAAGCCGCCGTGTTACAAGATCCGCAGGCTATGCGTCAAATTACGAACCTAGATTTAGATACAGTGGTAGAGCTATTGAAGGTTTCTACATTGATACTTGGGTATGTACCGAAACAAATAGGATTGACTGTCGATATGGTTCGACAAATTATAACTGAAATGATTGCAAATCCTGCTGTAGAAGATCGCTATGTGCGAGAAATCGTAAGCAATCCTGCCATTGGTGGACGCCAATCAACATGGCCCATCGATGTATTGTCATTAGTTGATGCATACGGATCTATAGAGGCAAAGAAAATTGCTATTGATCAGTATTTACTATATTAATTAAGAAGGAGTCATAATGAATTTTACAGATACAATGGCTAGTGTGGAATTGGTACTAGCCGCTAATCAAGTACCATTGCTCGTCGGTGAAACGGGGATTGGTAAAACATCGCTAGCAGCGCGCGTAGCAGAGTCTCATGATTGGGAACTCGTTACCATTGATGGTAATCTTTTAAAAGAAGGCGAAATAGGCGGTTTGCCTACGGTGGAAACTGTATCTCATAAAGATAGTAATGGGACGGTTAAAGAAATAAAGACCACCGTGTATGCTGTTCATCATACATTGGAACATGTGTCACGAGCTGTTAATGCAGGTCGTCATGTATTGCTGTTTATCGATGAAATTAATCGTGCAGAGCATGCGGTGCAACAAGAATTGATGAATTTGATTTTGAATCGAGAAATCAATGGATTTGCTTTGAGCGATGATGTGCGCATCATTGCGGCTATGAACCCAGAGGATTCCTTTGACTACCAAACGATTGATATGGATCCAGCCCAACAAAACCGTTTCGTATGGCTTTATATGGAAGCGGATTATATGCAGTGGATTGACTGGGCTATTTCTGCAGGCATTGAAGATAAGGTGGTGGAATTTATCTCCTCTTATCCAGATTATTTAAATCAACGTCATGAAGATGATATTGATGCGACACCGCGTTCCTTTGAACGGATATCTCATATTTATGGTATCTATAAGGAAGGTGGTTATAGCCGTGAAGTATTCCAAAATGTGATCCGTGGTAATGTGGGTAAACTCATTGCGGAGGCCTTTGTTAATTTCTGTTGAAACTGAACAAGAGCCATTGATTTCCTTTGATGATGTGTTAGAGGCTGTGCATAAACCGGTGCCATTATGTCCTTGCAAGAACGTGTTAATGGTGAAAGTCCTACTCGCCTCTATGTTTCTGCAAAAAATATGTTGTATCGTTTGAATCGTAATAGTAATGCCGAAGAAGTTCATTACTTTATTGAGTTCATTACATTGTATCCAGGTGATTTGCGCATTGCTGTTATGAAAGATTTACGCAACGCATATGCTCATGTGTATAGCTATGCTATTGAGGATGAGCTCTTTGTTGAAACGTTTTTTGAAGCCAATCGTTAATTGTGAAAGTGCATATGACAGGTAGAAATTATGAATCGAAATTTAGATAAAGACGATATTCGGGATGCGTCTGACCTGCTTACTCATATAGACGGATGGGAGAAGACTGGACGCTACGATGAAGAGGCTATCAAGGAACTCGATCGCTGGCATAGAAAGCGTAATCAGATTGCTCGTGATGCGGATGCGTTGTATGAGCAAGTATATGCGCGTTATCAAGCGTATGTAGATGAACATCCAGTGCATAAACAACAGGCAGAAGATATTGCTGTAGATATGGTAAATCACAATATGTCGGATAGTCATATTGGCACGATAGGCAAGGGATTAACGGAACTGTATGAGGGCGAAGGCACGATCTCGATGTGTTGACATCAACACGTACTAGCCGATGGCTATGAACAACGGTTATGGCATATCTTGCATGATGTAAATAGTTTATTGCTTGACGAGGATCAATTCTTTGGCTATTTTTATCTACAAATGACGCATCGTGTACGCTTAGATATGACCAGCGCTTTTGGTGTTAACCTCAAACACGGTGGCTATGTGCTATACGTGAATCCTTTTATTATGTTACGACAACCGCCGGATGTTATGAAAGACGGCATTAAACGAGAAATATTACATGTCATATCAGCTCATTTGATGCGGGTGAAAGAACTTAGTCAACGGTTTAATAAAAAAGCTGTTCACATGGCTATGGACATGGTTGTAAACGATTATTTAGAACATGTAGACCGCGATGCTATAACCGTTGCCAATGTAAATGCGAGATATGGACTTTTACTAAAGCGATTCCGCACATTGGAGTACTACGCAAAGGCCATTGATAAGGCAATGCAGGAAAAACCAGATCTTTTTATAGCTGTCGAGGATTCCAGTCAAATCATAGCAATGGAGTTTAATGCTGATTCAAGCCATGATATTTGGGATGAGTCCGATGCTATCGATACAGAGACGATGGATAAAATTACGGAACGCTATATTAACGAAGCATCAAAAGGGGATATGGAAGGCTATGTAAAAAGCCTTATCGATACATTCCAAAAAACGCGCCGTTCCTTACCTTGGTATTTTTATCTTAAAAAGTTGATGGGTAAGGTGGCTAGCGGACATAAAAATAAACGACGATGCGTCGCTATCGTCGTCAACCCTGAGCGTCTGAATTATCTGGCACATTACGTCAACATAAGGCGAATGTATGGGTAGCCCTCGATATGAGCGGTAGCATTACAGATGCGGAATTTACCAATGCTTTAGAACAAGTATTACAAATCGTACATGCCTATAATCATCGTATTACCATTGTGGAATGTGATAACGAAGTACGTCGTACCTACACAATGGAAACTGTGAAAGACGTAAAACCACGACTCGATGTGCATCAACAGCCTTTCGCCAGTATTTTCTTTAGCTAATCAATATCACGTAGATTTACTCGTATACTTTACGGATGGGAAAGGCGAAGACCGCCTTCGCGAAGTGCCAAAAGGCTACAAAGTACTTTGGGTACTTACGGGCTCTGAACCTAAACTATCCTTGCATAATCCGCACGGCATAGTTCGTGAAATGGGCTATGTAGCCGTTGACGAAACACAAGATATTGACGAATTCGTGAGAATGAGCAGTCGGTCGGGGTTTTCCATGGCGAATCAAGAGTAATCATTGCTTAACAATCTTTATTTTATATTACGGTAGGGTGGGTTCGATGGCTTCCAAAATCTTCCACCGGCTTTTTCTTCGCCCCTTCGGGGCTCAGGCCAAAGTCAGATTTTGAAAGCCATCGAGCCCTTCTGAACGTCTTATTAATTTAGTCCATTAAGATTGTTAAGCAGCTGATTACTTCGGGCATAATAAAGAACGGGCCAAAGTCAGATTTTAGTCACCCTCGTCCCCTTTCTGAACGTAGATGCTACCAAGCTTATTAAGATTGGTAAGTCATTGATTACATCGGGTAAAAAGAGAACGGGCCAAAGTCGGCTGATAGAGGCTATTGATTCCTTTCTCTCGTGTTATATGGGGAGAAGAAAAAGGACGCGATTGTGTCCTTTTTATGAATTGGGGCCAAAGTCAGATTTTAGGCATCCTCGTCCCCTTTCTGAACGTAGATGCTACCGAGCTTATTAAGATTGTTAAGTCACTGATTACACTGGGACTCTGGAATTAGAACAGGCCTGTTCTAATTTTAAAATGCATATATCAAGGGCGGAAAAGACTAGATTTTAGACGTCCCTATATCTTTTTTGAGTGTAAATACTATGTAATTTATTGAGATTATGAAAGTATTATTCTAATATAAAAGGACGCAATTGCGTCCTTTTTGCACTCTATTGATTTATCTGTATTAGTTTTATAATAGATAAATTACCAAGGTGAAATGACAAAAATGGCCCCAAAACTCTGACTTTGGCCTGAGCCCGTAGGGCGAAGAACAAGCCGGTGGAGGAGTTTTGGGGGCTGTTTTTGTCACAACATTGTAATTAGTTATTTAAAACAATAGAAGAACCTGGATCAATAATAACCGCAGTTTGGTTGTATTTGCCTCTACTAGGCTTTGTGAATACGGCTGGTTCGCGGTCGATAACAGGCCATGTTTTGTAATGGATTGGGATGGAAATGCGAGCTTTTACATAGCTAGCTGCAAGGGCTGCATCTTCAACGCCCATTGTGTAGTTATCGCCGATAGGGAGAAGTGCGTAGTCGATATCGCCAAAGCGGTTTAATAGTTTCATGTCGCTAAAGAGGGCAGTATCGCCTGCAAAGTATACGATGTCGCCGAAGAAGTTGACGATGCAACCTGCTGCGTGACCACCTGGTACGCCAGCGCCATGGAATGCAGGAACGATACGAACGGAACCAAATTCAAAGTCATATTTACCGCCAAGGTGCATCGCGTGTGTACGGCAACCTGCGCACCGCTTTGCCAGCAACTTCAGCTGTAGAGATTACGAGCGCATCGTTAGCTTTAGCGATGAACTCTGTGTCGCCGTAGTGATCATCGTGACCGTGGCTGACGAAGATGTATTGGCATTTAATATCTTCTTTTTTTGCGATGTCCCATGTATTGCCTGTTAAAAATGGGTCGAAAATCATGGATACGTCACCGTTTGTTAACATAAAGCACGCATGGCCTAAATAAGTTAATTTTGTTTTCATAGGAACACTTCCTTCCTCATATATACTAATTTAATTATATTGTATAATAGAAATGGAAAAAGTAAAACTATTGATGTACATTTATACATAAAATAAGGAAATATTATGGAATTAACACATTTTGATGAACAAGGTAATGCGTGGATGGTGGATGTTTCGGAGAAGGACCATACGCATCGTATTGCGGTAGCAGAAGGTTTTATCGCTATCAATGATGATATTTTTGAGCGCATTCAAGGTGGGACGATGAAGAAGGGGGATGTTTTGTCTGTCGCTCAATTGGCTGCCATTATGGGGGCTAAACAAACGAGTAATCTCATTCCGTTGTGCCATCCTTTGATGCTTACGAAGGTAGAGGTTCATTGTCACCTTGTTGATGATGAAAGTTTAGCTTTCACAACGGATACACATAATAAAGCGGTTAAAATTACGGCTACGGTTAAGACAACGGGGCAAACCGGTGTGGAAATGGAGGCCCTTACGGCTGTTCAAGTGGGCCTTCTTACGGTATACGATATGCAAGGCCATTGATAAAGGCATGATTATGGGGCCTACGTATCTCGTTGAAAAGATGGGGCAAGAGCGGCCATTTTATTCGAAGTAGCAGTAAATAATCTTAGTGGTATAGGGCTATTTGTGTCCCACCTAGGAAAAATAGAATTCACTACTTGAATACGCACTTTAGATTAGGTAGAATAATATAGATATAAGAATAGAGGGAATAATATGGAAATTGTATTATATGAACCGGAGATTCCTGGTAATACCGGTAATATTGCACGCCTTTGTGCGGCAAACCATATGACCTTGCATCTCATCAAGCCATTGGGTTTTTCCATTGATGACAAGCACGTTAAACGGAGCGGGCCTTGATTATTGGCATTTGGTAGATGTACAGGTACATGAAAATATAGAAGAACTATATGCGAAATATCCTGATCGTCGTTATTTTTATGCTACTACAAAGGCAAAACATGTGCATTCAGATGTGAAGTTTGAAATCGGTGATATGCTCGTGTTTGGTCCTGAAACTAGAGGTTTACCTGAAAGTTTATTAGAAGGTAATGAGGAAACGTGCATTCGCATTCCTATGGTGGAAGAGGCGCGGTCTTTAAACCTTTCTAATTCTGTGGCTATTATTGCCTATGAGGCTATGCGTCAATTGGATTATCCAGATTTGAAAGAAGTTGGCAATTGGATTAGCCATAAGTAAAATAATGTATGATGTTTGTGAGACTTAGCTTTCACAAAGAATAGTGTATGCAATAGGGGGAATGAATATGAATTACGATAAAGCTCATGATTTAGCACACGCAATGCGTGAATCTGAAGAGTATAAAGAGTTGATGCAAGCGCAAGAGGCTGTGAAAGCTGACGCAGAAGCAACTGCATTGGTGCGCACATTTATGGCTCAACAAATGCAATGGGAATATGCTAAGTTGTCCGGCGCGCCTGAAGCAGATGATTTGCAAAAGAAACAAGAGGAATTGATGCCTCAAATTCAAGCAAATACGGTACCGCTAATTATTTGCAAGCGCAAATGCGTTGGAGCCAAGTATCTAATGATATTTATAAAATCATTAGCGAACCAATCACTGAGGGGATGAAAGTGTTAGATCATGGGGAAAAACAACAACCACAACATTAAGGCCTGACAGACGGCTTTATTAGAAGAATTACCAAGTACACGTGTACGAGAAGAGGAATATTTACGTCATCATACGACATTCAAAATTGGTGGCCCTGCGGACCTATTCGTTGAACCGACTACGATGGCTGAATTGAGCTTTGCGCTTCGCACCATTCACGAGTTTGATGTGCCTGTTACCATTATTGGTTGCGGGTCCAATATTCTCGTGAAGGATGGTGGCATCGCGGTGCTGTTGTATCTGTTCGACATATGACACAAATTATGGACTGTAATGATAACGTATTGTGTATCGGTTCTGGGTATATGTTGAAAGATGCCCTGAGTTCGCCTGGGAAAATAGCTTGACCGGCCTAGAGTTTGCCATCGGTATTCCAGGTACATTAGGGGGTGCCGTGTTTATGAATTCCGGCGCTTATGATGGGGAAATGAGCCATGTCGTTACAGCTGTTCGAGCTGTAGATTTTCAAGGAAATATCAAAGAATATGACGCATCGCATTTAGATTTTGGGTATCGTCATAGTGTATTCCACGATAATCATGAGGTTATTGGCGAAGTGATTATGACGCTTAAACCAGGTGATAAAAATGTTATCAAGGCTAGAATGGATGAGCTTTACAGAGAAACGCGAGTCCAAACAGCCTTTAGAATTTGCTAGTGCTGGATCCACCTTTAAACGCCCACCAGGGTATTTTGCAGGAACCTTGATTGAACAAACAGGCCTTAAGGGCTTATCCGTAGGAGATGCGCAAGTATCCCATAAGCATGCGGGCTTTGTTATCAATACAGGCAGTGCTAGTGCGAAGGATGTACTCGATTTAATTGCTGAAGTACAACGTCGCGTATATGACCAACATGGTGTACATCTTGAACCAGAAGTACGTATGATTGGCGAAGATTAATACAAACTAAATACTCATACAAGATTTCTTATGTACTGTTACTCTTTTTAAGGAGACTGTATTCATAAGAAATCTTTTTTTATGGTTTTTAAAAGAGTATGATGGTTATATAGTTCATTTGTGTTTAGGAGGCGATGATATGAATACTTTGTTGGCCCAGGAGATTCATGATAAAGCGCTAGCATGTGGGTATGATAGTTGTGGTATAGTGCCTCTTGATGCACTTGATTTTATAAAGACCGGTTAACGAAGCGTCTAGAAGATGTACCTGAAAGTGAAAAGGTATATGCACATAGTAATGCCTTTTTAACATTGAAAGAAAACTATCCTTGGGCACAATCTATAGTGGTTTGTACTGAGTATTTTGGAAATTATAAGTTTCCTGTGTCGCTGCAGAAGCGATATGCAAAAGGCTTACTATTATCATTAGCTAATATCCCAGATGGTGTTGAAGCCAAACGAAGACGATCTTTTGAAACGTGGTTGCATAGTAAGAATATCCAATTTATTGGCGGTGAAACAGCAAGGCCTGCAGGGGTTGTTCCGCTACGCCCCGCTTCCGTAGCAGCAGGACTTGGCATTTATAGGAAAAATAATTTCTTTTATGGCCCTAAAGGTTCTAATTATGAATTGGTAGCCTATTTAATTGATCAGCCTTGTGAGTATATTCGTCATCTAGAGATACCACCATGTCCAGAGACTTGCGATTTATGTCAGCAAGGGTGTAAAACGAAATCTTTATCTGCACCGTTTATAATGAACCCATTAACCTGTGTATCTTTTATCAATACCTTTGGTGATGGTAATTTGCCAGAAGGTGTGACAGAGGATATGTTGGAAGAGTGGATTATAGGCTGTGATAATTGCCAAGACTCGTGCCCATTTAATAAGAATCATGATTGGAGCATCGGTAAAGATTATCCTGGACTTGATGAATTGGAACCTATACTACAGCCAGAATTTATTTTGAAAGCCTCTGATGAAGAAATTATAGAACAGATGATTCCTAAATTCTGTTTATCATTTAACGAATGAACAAATTCCATTGTTGCGTAAATCTGCTAAGCGCGTGATAGAGCGTAAATAAGTCTTTGGTTTAAGATGAGTCAAAAGTATAATCAAATGTTGAAATTGCCATGATTAGAATAGGCGTCTGTTTTGACTTTTTTCTATAGACTGCGTTATAATTAAGTGTTGCCAATTTTGGGAATATACCTATATAGCGACTTTCACAAGCGTTATATGATATAGAATATACTAAAGGAATTAAAGGGAGGATCTTATGATTCGCGAAAATCTTCGTAATGTAGCGATTATCGCCCACGCTGACCATGGTAAAACTACTTTGGTGGACGCGTTATTAAAACAAAGCCATGTGTTCCGTGAAAATGAAAAGGTAGCAGAACGCGTAATGGACTCCAATGATTTGGAACGTGAACGTGGTATTACTATCTTGTCCAAAAACACTGCAGTTATGCATGATGGCATCAAAATCAACATCGTTGATACTCCAGGCCATGCTGACTTAGGCGGTGAAGTAGAACGTAATACTTACATGGTTGACGGCGTATTGCTTCTCGTAGACGCTTACGAAGGTCCAATGCCTCAAACTAAATATGTTTTGCGTAAAGCATTAGAACAAAAATTGAAACCAATCGTTGTTATCAACAAAATTGACCGTCCTGACCAACGTGTTAAAGAGGTTGAAGATGAAGTTCTTGAATTGTTCATGGAACTTGAAGCTGATGATGACCAACTCGATTTCCCTGTAGTATACGCATCTGCTCGTGCTGGTGTGGCTAAAACTAACTGGGATGACGAAGCTGTAAATATGGAACCATTGTTTGAAACATTGATTAAAGAAATTCCTGCACCACAAGGTGATTTGGAAGGTCCTCTTCAATTCATGGTTACTACACTTGATTACGATAACTTCATCGGTAAAATCGCAGTAGGCCGTATCGTTCGCGGTAAAATGAAAACTAACCAACAAGTAGCTATCATGACTGGTGAAAGCACTCGTAAAGCGAAAATTGGCCGCGTATATACATATAATGGCTTGAATCGTGTTGAAACTGACGAAGCTGAAATGGGCGATATCATTGCATTCGCTGGTATCGACGATATCAATATCGGCGAGACAGTAGCAGATGCTGAAAATCCTGAAGCATTGCCATCCATTTCCATCGACGAACCAACATTGTCCATGGTATTCTCCGTAAACAACTCTCCATTCGCAGGTCGCGAAGGTGAATTCGTTACATCCCGTCACCTACGTGATCGTTTGTTCCGCGAAGTAGAAACTAATGTTTCTATGAAGGTAGAAGAAACTGATTCTGCAGATGCTTTCAAAGTATCTGGCCGTGGCGAATTGCATTTGGCTGTATTGATCGAAACTATGCGTCGTGAAGGCTATGAATTACAAGTAGGTAAACCTCGCGTAATTTTCAAAACTATTAACGACAAATTGTGCGAACCATTAGAAGCTTTGACTATCGACGTACCTAAAGAATTCATGGGGACTGTAATGGAAAATCTTGGTCAACGTAAAGCTGAATTGACTAACATGGTTGAGTTAGCTGGTTACCTTCGCATGGAATTCGTAATTCCTGCACGTGGTTTGATCGGTTTCCGTGCACAATTCTTAACAGCTACAAAAGGTAATGGTATTATGAACCATGTATTCCATGGTTATGCACCATACAAAGGTGAAATTCCTTCCCGTACACGCGGTGCCTTGGTAGCATTTGAAAATGGTGAAACTACACCATATGGTTTGAACTCTGTTCAAGACCGTGGTACATTGTTCGTTGGTCCTAACCAAGACGTGTACGCAGGCCAAGTTATCGGTGAAAACACTCGTGAACTTGATATGGATGTTAACCCATGTAAGAAAAAACACGTTACTAACATGCGTTCTAGCTCCTCTGATGAAGCAGTTCGCTTGACTCCACCTCGTATCTTCTCCTTGGAACAAGCTCTTTGAGTGGATCAACGATGACGAACTTGTTGAAGTAACACCTGAAAGCATCTGTATGCGTAAAACAATCCTTGATCGTGCTTCACGTGCGAAAGGCAAAAAATAAAAAATAATATCTATACACGATATATGAAAACGACACTCCTGGTGAGTGTCGTTTTTGTATTTTTGTAAGGTTTAGGTATTCCTATTTATTATATGTATATGAAAGCTAGATGATAAATTTATCATTTATGATAGATAAGCATAGTAATGCTTGTATATATAGAATATGCATAATAGCTTGATTATACTGGTATAGGTATATACGAAACCTCTATAAATTTGTATAATAATAACAAGTTTGTTGATATAAGTTATTGATTATGGAGGTTTTTATGAATAAGAAATTATTAGCATCCTTATTTGCTGTAGGTTTATTGGGTTTTGTATGCTCTTCCGTTGACGCTCATGGTGTATTCTTTGCTAACCGTACCGATGAAAAAGCCCTTGTTCTTGGTGAAGGCCCTGTAGATAATGCCTATAGTGCAGATATGGTGAAAAATATTACTGGCTATGATGTTCAAGGTAAACAAATTCCAGTACAAGTTGTTAAACATGAAAAAAATGTAGCTATTGTTCCACCAGCAGATCTTGGTGTTACAGTAACTAATTTTGACTATGGCTACTGGACTAAAACTAAAGATGGCAAAATGATTCATAAACCAATTACAGAAGTACCAGGTGCTGTTAAGAGTACACATGCTATCAAATATGATGTTCACTATTGGAATGCACAAGCAAAACCTTTCGTAGATAAAGATGCATTTATCCAAATTATTCCATCTGTTAACCCATTAACACTTAGAAAAGGCGATACTTATGAAATTCAAGTATTGAAAGATGGTAAACCTTATGCAAATGCACCTCTTATTAAAGATTTAATAAATGATTTGACTGGTGAATCTAAAGCTGATGAAAACGGTAAAGCTACTGTAGCTGTTACAGCAGATGGCTTAAATGTAGTAGGTGTTGAAGTTGCATTTCCTACACAAAATAAAGGGGAACAAAATAAATACTTTAGTGCATTGTCATTCCTTATTTCTCCTGAAGAATAATAATTAGTATTTTCTAGTACTTACCGAGTGTGGAGTTAATAAAGCCCCTAAGTTGGACTTAGGGGCTTCTATGTTTTGAGAGTATATAAATCAGTCTGTTGAGAGTGTAAATTAAGACTGGCTAAGAAAGAAGAGAGAACTTTATGAAATTATATCGTCATGTATCGGCAGTCATGGCGCTTTAGTGTTAACAGGTTTATCTTATTCTGCTGGGGCTACTGATATTAATGTATCAAGTGATAAAGCAGAAGAATTACTTGGTTTATCCATGGGGTCCCCTACACAAACGCAACCAGAGGTTAAGCATTTTGAAGATACATTAACTGTTAATGTACATGGTAAAAGCTTGACCGATGCAGGTAAAAGTAAAAATGTAACAGGTATCTATAATGGATTTGGATCCCAGTTAACGGTAGATAAGGATTTAGTGGTTCGTCTTAAAAATGATGCGCCTGCTTCTAAACGCGAATTGGGTCATTATTATATGAGTGCTGTTTATGCTGGTTACGGTGGGAAGGTGCCACGTCTTAGCAAGGATAATCCGGACCGAGATTTTGGGGATACTAATATTCACGTTAAAGGTAATGTAGATATTGATGCTATCGGCTCTGGTTTACAAGTCAATCAACGAGGGCATATCCTTGTTGATGGAGGCGGTAAGATTATCACTCATCCTGTAGAAACATCTGATACATATTCTGTAGTAGCCGAAGAAGGTGATGTATACGTGAATACAGGCGCTGATGGCAAACAGCCTGGTTCTAAGGACCTAGTTGCCGTTGGCAATGTGGGTTTAATCGACAAGGATTATGGGCGCGATCCAAATCATAATGAAAGCCCTACTAATATAGCGTTAGCTTTCACAACACCTAATTCTAGCCTTACCGGTGCTGTTTTGAATGAATATGCTGAAAGCAATAAAAATCCACATAATTCCGGTGCGGATATTTATCTACAAAATGGGGCTACTTGGAATAATGAATGGATTGGTATGGAACGTCCTACACCTAAGAAAGAACGTCCATCTGGGGATAATGAGGCGTATCTATATAAGGGAAGTAAAGTACGTAATCTCGTAGGTGGAGCAAATCCAACTACAGCAGGTATTATCCATCCTATTGATGCACGTCCAATTACCATTCAAAATTATAGCGGCTTTGTGAATGCCGATTATAAGGCTGGTGTACCAGCTAGTGAAGAAGGTAAGGGGCAAATCATTATCCAACATGCAGCTGACAATAGCCATGTAACGGTGCAAGGGGATAGTGCTAAAAACTTAACCGATGATGCTAGCTATCGTGCTGAAATGCAATCTTTGGCTAATAAATTGCAATACACTGGAAATGATAAGAAACTAGCTACCGCAGTTCAAATTAATGAAGGCATAACACGCCCTGCAGCTGTCGCAGAACTTGGTACAGATGCATTTGATGCACAAGGTAATCTCGTTGTAGGTAATACGGCAACTGTTAAACACTCTGGGGAATCTTCATTGGTAAGCGGTACAAAATCTGCTCTTGCATCTATGGCTATGGCATGGCGTAATAATACAAACGATTTACAACGCCGTTTAGGCGACCTTCGTTTAGCTAATACAGATCAAGGTGTATGGGCTAAATATATTGGTGGTAAATCAAAGATTACAGATGGTGCTGATGCTCGCATGACCTATAATGGCGTTCAAGTTGGTTATGACCATAAGGTATCGAATGGCTGGATCTTTGGTGGTGCCCTAGATTATAGTACATCTAGCAATTCCTACGCCGTTGGCAGTGGAGACGGTAAAATTGGTGGCATTGCGCTATATGGCACAAAACAACATGATGATGGTCGTTACCTAGACATTATCGCTCGTGGAAACCGCTTATCCAATAATTACAAACTTTATTCGGTAGGTGGACAACGTGAACGGTGATTACCACACATTTGGCACATCCTTGAGTGCTGAATACGGTAAGCGCATTAAGAAACAAAATGGCTTCTACATCGACCCTAGCGTAGAATTCATCGTAGGTCGTTTGAATGGCGTATCCTATGATGCTAATATTGCCGGTGGTGGCTCCATGCATGTGAAGCAGACGGCGTTAACTCCGCCGTAGGTAGATTAGGTTTTGGTATTGGTAAAGAAACAGAAAAATCCAATATCTTTGCAAAACTTGCATTGGCTCATGAATTTGCTGGTAAGATGAACACAACCTATTCCGCACCTGGCAATCCAACAGTAAAAACGGAACTCGATTTGAAAGATACTTGGCTCGATGCCGAAATCGGTGGCTCCTGGAGCGTTCGTCCTAGTACATACCTATATGGCACATTTACGAAAACTTTGTGCTACTATAGATAATACATGGCGTATCGATGCGGGGGTACGACATAATTTCTAATTGAATATATAACTATTTTGTAGGTTTAATTTTAATAGAAGTTTTAGACGGCCATGAATAGTTAACTTTATAGTGCAAAAAACATCGACTAATTCATATGATAGTAGTCGATGTTTTTGTTTATAAGATAAAAGATTATTATTTTATAATATGACAATTGATTATTTATTAAAATTACTAGAGCTATATTTTACGGCGATAATGTGTAATTATATTTTCTTTAATTCTGAAAAGAGGATTCGGGCATCTAAATCTATTAATTTAACAAATTCACATTTCTATGCTAATATATAAAAACTAGAGCTTATACAATTTTTTAAGTAAAAATTAGGAGAATAGAATATGAAAGTTTTGATCGTAAATGGTAGTAGCCATGTAAATGGTACGACTATGCAAGCTATACAAGAGGTACAAAAGGTATTCAGCGAAGCCAATGTAGAGACAGAGGTCATTCAGCTTGGCAATAAGCCTATTCGTGATTGTATTCAATGTGGATATTGTTTTGAACATGGCGAATGTGTATTTAAAGATGATGATGTAAATGCCTTCGTAGAAAAAGCGAAAGATGTAGATGGTTTTATCTTTGCAACACCTGTATACTATGCACATCCAAGTGGTCGTATTTTATCCTTTTTAGATCGTGTATTTTTCAGTGCAGAAAATGTAACACCAAATCCATTTGCCTTTAAACCGGGTGCATCTATTGCCGTAGCTCGACGTGGTGGTACAACGGCCTCCTTTGATGTGCTTAATAAATATTTTGGTATTTAATGCCAATTGCAGGCTCTACGTATTGGAATATTAGCCACGGCCTAGTAGCAGAGGATGCTAAGCAAGATGAAGAAGGCATGCAAACCATGCGTAACTTGGCTCGTAATATGATTTGGATGATGCGTAGTTTTGCGGTAGCTAAGGAGCAAGGTGTGCCATATCCAGATACAGAGAAAAATGTATCTACGAACTTTGTACGTTAATAATTCGACACTTGGTGTGGTGTTAAAGGAGATATAATGGTTAATGTTTTATTTATCTGTCACGGAAATATTTGTCGTTCTACGATGGCAGAGTTTTATATGAAGCATATCGTTAACGAGGCAGGTTTGACTGATTCTATTTATATCGAATCTGCTGCCACATCTCGTGAGGAGATAGGAAATGATACCCATTATGGGACTAAACAAAAATTAGATGAAATGGGTATTCCTTATGCTCCTCGTAAGGCTCGCCAAGTGACTGTAGATGATTACCATACATTTGATTACCTCATCATCATGGATGAAAATAATGCACGAAACTTACGTCGTATTATCGGTGATGATGTGGATCATAAGGTGCATAAGGCTATGACCTTTGTTGGTGAAAGTCGTGATGTAAAGGATCCTTGGTATACGGGGAACTTTGACGAAACCTATGATGATGTCAGTCGTAGCTGTGATGCACTCTTACAGGTCATTAAAAAGAATATGTAAAATAATACGCCTCTATTATTATTTCATCGTTTAGATAATGTTAGGGCGTATGTTATATGTCCTTGTGCTAATATACTTTATACTATCGAAGCATGCTGTAATATGGTATAATCTCTTTAGTACACATGCGCCTATAGCTCAGGGATAGAGCGCCGGTCCGGAACCGGGTGCGCAGGTTCGAATCCTGCTACCAATTATTAACGGCTTCGAAATTTCGAGAAGCCGTTTTATATGTTACTATCTATATTTATTACACTGGATTCCTCTGGATCTAAATTCCTTCATGAGTATGTCTATTGATTTATCAATAATTTCTTCGTTTGATATATATACCATTTTTTGTAATAGACAGTACCATCAAATTCTATCCAACGGCTTGTCTTACCATTTATTTTGCAAATCTTCATTCTCCGGCCCAACTTCCCATGCCGGAATTTTTCCCTTTAGAGAAACGCACTTCGCGAATATCTTTTAATTTATAGGTTCTTCTTACTAAACCAATGCCTATAGAGACTTGATCATCTCTTTAAAATAGAGAAGTTTATAACGTTCTTCATGGCATGGATTTAATCATAGATAAGTTATAAGTAGCAAATGTCACGGCAATAGCAACTAATACAAACATTAGATTAGTATATAAGTTCCCATATTTTCAAGTCCTCCCTTTATTATAATAAATATAAGTGGTGTACGAAATAATTTTATCGTTAACATTGAAGGATATTTGTATGTATTAATAGGAGAAAATGAATGGACATACATGAACGTACTACTAAATGGAGTAAAGGTATATCTGAAATGTATTCTATAGTTTACACTTCATGAATGAAATTTCATATCAGTTATATATTTGATATGGTATAATGTTACCAAATTATTCATGTTGTTCATATTAGTTTATTCTATTATAGTATTACAGATATGGAGAGAGGATTATATGAGTTCATTAATATTTCTGCTGATATTAGCATTGGTAATTTTCTTTATTAAGCAATATAATACATTGCAAAAATTAACTGTAGAGATTAAAGAAGCTCGCGCTAATATTATCGTAGCCTATGAGAAAAGGTAGCTATTATCAATCAATACCTTGTTAGTTGATGAATATGGCGATTATGAGAAATCTATTCAATTAAAGGTGTCTGATAATTTCTTTGAAATGGCACGCAACGGCTAAGGCTGTTCAAAATATTACGGCGTTAGCTAATCAATTCCCAGAGTTAAAAGCCGATAGTCAATATGGTAAATTTTTAGAAGCGATTAGTGAAAATGAAACTTTCATTTCTAATAAACGAGAAATCTATAACTCCAAGTTAAAGAATACAACAGTGCTATTGCGCAAATTCCAATGGTATTGTAGTGCTATGTTAGGCTTTAAACAAGCGCCTTCTTCGATCCTAAGAATGAAGAAGCTCTTGCGCATTCAGCGGTGATCCTGAAGCTATCAAAAATTTAGCTAAAGAAGGTACTGATAAACTTAGAGATACATTCGATAAGAAACCTGCTGAATTTAAACCTCAAGAAAAACCTGAACAATCTGAACAACCAACTAGTGTAGAAGAATTAGAACAACAAGTTTTAAAACAAAATGAGCTTGGTAAATCTGTAGATACAGAAGAAACTAAGCAAGATGATAAAAATAAATTATCTATTCATAAGGGACTATACCTTATGCAAATATATTGCATGTGGGTATAGTCCCTTTGATTGATTATGGGGAAATAATGAAATATATTGTTTTCTAATCATTAAAATAGTACAATGTGATTAGATTAGATTAGATTAGATTAGATTAGAAAGGAGGCTTTTATGTATAAAGAATCGGAAATAATAGAATTTAAAAGAGAATATACAGCGGATATTCGTAAGGAGATTTATTGCCTTTACTAATACTAATGGTGGTACTATTTATATTGGTATTGATGATAATGGCGATATTGTAGGTATAGATGATTGTGATGCTCTTATGTTGAAAATTGGTAATTTAGTGCGAGATTCCATTAAGCCAGATATTACTGCATTTATTCATTACGATAATTTGGTAGAGCATGATAAAAATATATTAAAAATTACAGTCCAACGTGGCACGTTAAGACCTTATTATATTCATAGTAAGGATTAAAACCTAGTGGTGTATATGTGCGACAAGGTTTCTCTCTGTGCCAGCTAGTGATATGTTAATTAAGGATATGATTCGCGATACTGACGGAGATAGTTACGAAAGTGCTAGATCCTTACAACAAAAATTAACATTTAAACGGTTAAAACGTGAATTTGATGGTAAATCAATAGCCTTTAATGATCCGCAAAAAAGAACCTTAGGCATTACTGAATTTGATGATATTTATACCAATCTGGGGTTACTATTGTCTGATCAATGTCCTCATGAGTTGAAAATTGCAGTATTTCAGGGAACCAATGGATATATTTTTAGAGATAGGCGTGAAATCAGAGGGGCCTTATTAGATCAATTATATGAAGCATACGAGTATATAGATAATCGAAATGCAGTTAAAGCCACTATTGAAGGGCTTCATAGAAAGGATAAACGAGATTATCCACAGATTGCTATTCGTGAAGCATTATTAAATATGCTAGTTCATAGAGATTATTCGTATATGGCTAGTCCAACCATAGGTATATATGATAATCGTATTGAGTTTACATCGCTTGGCGGTTTGCCACCTAGAACTAGTTTAGACGATATTTTATTAGATGGGTTTTCATTGTGCCGGAATCCCAAATTAGCTAATGTATTTTATCGGTTAGAATTAATTGAAGCCTATGGGACAGGCTTACAAAAAATTATGGATGCCTATAAAAATAAAACAGTTAAACCTCAAATTATTGTGACTACTAATGCATTTAAATTAATATTACCAAATTGCAATATCGATGAGTCTATATCTGAAATATAATGTACCTAAAATTAGCTATCAGCAAGAAGAACAGATCATTAATCTAGTTCGTGATTGTGGAAGCATCAAACGGAGTGATGTTGATACAGAATTAAAAGTAGCACAGGCCACGAGCGGTAGAGTGTTACGACGATTAGTGGAGAAGGGGCGACTTAAACAGATTGGCAAGGGACGTTCTATACGATATATTTTATCCGATACAATGTAAATATATAGAATAGGATATTCGATATTTTAGATAATATATGTAAATGTGACTATAGTAACACAAATTTTATTGAGAATAATATACAATGAAAATATAGTATCCATATACAAAATCTGAACTGCCATTTGGAAATGATAGGGCCATATGGATATTGTGTTAACTATATTTACAGTCACATATACAGTATCATAGTAGAGGATATAATATGAATAATACAATACAAGAAGTATCCGTTGATCTCCATGATTGGCGCGATGAACAAGCGGCCTGGAATAATCGATCTAAATTTTTCGTAGAACTACATAATCGAGCGATCGTAAGGCACAGGTGACAGATTTTCTTGCATTTTAAAGGACGAACATCTATTACCTTCAGCTGGTGGTACCGCCTCGACATTGGTTGTGGTGTTGGTGATTATGCACTTGGATTAGCTAGAGAAGGTTACAAAACTACGGGAATTGATTTGTCCGATGGCATGATTCATGGTGCAAAACAACTGGCAGATAAAGAAGGCCTTGATGTGAGCCTATATATTGCACCATGGTCTGAAGAAACTAGGCAGAAATTAGGCTGGGATAAATCCTTTGATTTGGCGTATAGTATTTTTTGTCCTATCATGTTTGATGTAGAGAATATACGGGCAATGCACAATGCAAGCCATGATACATGTCTATGGATTGCGTTTAGTGAACGTATGGATGAAACGGTAGATATGTTGTCAGAACATTTCTTCGGACGAGATTCATTTCCGTGGGCTGGTAAGATGAAAGCATGTTTAGATGCCATTCATGAGATAGGTCATAATGTGAAAGTTACGTATAAAACTGTACCCGAAACAGAGGTTATGAGCCTTGATAAAGCGGTAGATTATTTCACGATGCGTCTCCACAATAATGAGTGGGGGACCATAGAAGATATGAAGCGAGAAATTAGACAACTCATTGAACCGCGTACTATAGATGGTAAAATTCATAATAAGACAGTGGATACGGTTGCATGGGTATCTTGGTCGGTTAAATAGGAGGCATTATGACAGTAGAAGAAAAGCGTCAATTAGAACTCAAAACGATGCGTCAAATCATTGGCATCTATTGTCATGATAAACATCATACGCCAAAGGGCCAACTATGCGAAGATTGTGAAGAGGTATGGCAGTATGCACAGCATCGCATCGATGTATGCCCACACATGGAGCATAAGACGTTTTGTAGCGTATGTAAAAACACATTGTTATGCGCCGACGTACCGAGGAAAAATCCGTGAAATCATGCGCTACGGTGGCCCGCGGATGTTACTACACTCTCCAATTCAAGTTATTCGCCATATGTATTTAGAGTGGAAGGATAAAAAGGAGCCATATATCTCATGAAAACTGATATGATTGTAAGAACGGGAATATTTGTAGCGTTGACGGTTTTACTATCTTATATATTTGCTATTCACACTACCTTTATACATATCACTTTGGATTTCTATCAACCGCTATATTTGCCATTCTTTATGGGCCGATGGCAGCTGGTATAATGGTGCTATTGCCTGCTTTATAGGCATGGCTCTATTTGGACAAGGCGTATTCTTTCCCGGCTTTATCGTATCTGAATTCTTGTAGGCTATGTGTATGGATTTTTACATGGTCGTAATGTTACATTTAAACAATTACTTTTACCAGAAGCGATTGTGACAGTATGCATACATTTGCTATTGAATACACTGTGGCTGACAATATTTTATAATAAAGCTGTATCCGCTATATTTGTTGGACGTCTTATTAAAAATATTATTTGTTTCCCTTAGAGATTGCATTGATTTTAATTGTGTATAAGGCAATCAGTAAATTTATAGTACCCAAAAAGCTATAACCCTATAACCTTTTATTATACTAAAATGCACCCCTAACATTAGATTGTATGTTAGAGGTGCATTTTTATTGGTTATATAGTTTTATGCAAGCGCTTTGTCGAATACAGCCTTGATGTATGCCTTAGTTTGCATAGCTTTCACCAGGTTGTGCTTCGTATTGTTTATCAGTACCGAACCAAAGGTTAGGGTAGTATTCATATGGATGCGTTTTGAATAATTCGTGAGCATCTTGATCCTCAACCCAGTCGATTTTGATATTTTCATATGCAGGATTTTCTGCTTGTAATTCTTCGATTGCACGGAATGCGTTATGGCAATAAGGGCAACCGTTTAAGTGGAAACCTAAAATTTCTTTCATAGTATTCAGTCCTTTCAGAAAATACGACTAAATTTAGTGATTTATTGAGTTATTTCATACTCACATCAACTAAGATGTGATATATTAAAAGAATATATCATAAATAACAGTAATATTCAATTTTTAGATATAATCTACTAGCATTTGTAGGTTGGTATATAGGAGGATGGCTATGATTCTTCAAAGCCGTGATATGTGGTGAAAGCATTGCAAGAGGAGAATGTTGATATTTTATTCAACTATCCTGGGCAGCAACCATCGATATAATGGATGAATTATATAAACAAGATCAGGTGAAAGTAATTTTACCTCGCCATGAGCAAGCATTAGCATTACGTCGCTGATGGTTATGCACGCGACTGGTAAGGTTGGCGTTTGCATGGTTACATCTGGCCCAGGTGCGACAAATCTTGTTACCGGTATTGCTACAGCCTACTCAGATAGCGTACCAATGGTATGCATTACAGGCCAAGTAGATTTAGCCTTGATGGGCAATGATGCATTCCAAGAAGTAGATACGGTCGGCATTGTTCGTAATGTAAGTAAATATGCTGTTACTGTTCGTGACCGCAAGGATTTGGGACGTATTTTGAAAGAAGCTTTTTACATTGCTCGTACAGGCCGCCCCGGCCCTGTTGTCGTAGATATACCTAAGAATATTCAAAAAGCGATGGGCTCTGATGTATACCCTGATGAAGTTAACATCCGTGGTTATAAACCAAATACGACAGTTCACATTGGTCAGGTAAAAAAAGCGTGCTCTGTTATTGCTAAAGCTAAACATCCTTTATTCTTATTAGGTGGTGGTATTAGCATCAGTGGTGCTAATGAATTGATGACACAGCTGGTAGATAAAACGGGTATTCCTGTAGTCACTACCTTGATGGGGAAAGGTGCTATTAGTTCACGTCATCCATTGTACTTAGGCAATGTAGGCATTCACGGTGGTTATGCACCGAATGTGGCCATTACCGATTGTGATGTGATGATCTCCATTGGTACTCGTTTCAATGACCGTATTACCGGCAAATTGAGTACATTTGCACAAACTGCAAAATTGTACATATTGACGTAGATGCCTATCTATCTCAAAATATTAAGGTAGATATTCCAATCGTGGCGGATGCAAAACTAGCTATTGAAGCCCTATTAGAATATATTGAACCTCACGACTTAGGCGATTGGCCAGTTCAATTGCAACAGTTAAAAGAAGAGCGTCCTGTTACGCAAGCTGGCGAAGAAGGTCTTACGCCACAAAATATTATCGACTACATTAATAATCATTATGACCGTCCAGTGGTGACAACCGATGTAGGTCAAAATCAATTGTGGACTACGCAATTCCTCGAAATCGAAGGCAATCATCAATTGTTGACATCCGGCGGTTTAGGTACGATGGGTTATGGATTCCTGCGGCTATTGGTGCTCAATTTGGCAATCCTACAAAACGCGTATTCGCCATTTGTGGGATGGGGGCGTAAAATGAATATTCAAGAATTTGCAACAGCTATGCATTACCATTTGCCTGTGACCTTGGTTGTCATCAACAATGGCTATCTTGGCAATGTACGTCAGTGGCAACAATTATTCTACGATAAACGCTATGCATGTACTAATTTATTGATGGATGAAAGTGCTATTGTCACTCGTGATATAATCGATAACGATGAATTTGAATATGTACCAGACTTTGTGAAATTAGCAGAAGCCTATGGTGCACAAGGTATACGTGTTATAAAAGTTGAAGAACTAGAAGGCCTTTACAAAAGCGGATGCTTTCAAAAAGGACCAACACTTATTGAATGTATCGTTCCAACCGAGTTAAATGTATTGCCAATGGTACCAGCAGGTAAATCATTGAGCGACATGTTATTAAAGGATAAAAAATAGGAGGGCTATGGAATTACATTTAAAAACGTCGATTTCAGCATATGTAGAAAACCAAATCGGCGTATTGGCCAAAATTTCAGGCATCTTCGCTGGTAAAAACTATAACCTTGATACGTTGACAGTAGGTGAAACAGAAGACCCTACCATGTCACGTATGACCATTGAACTCACCTGCGATGATTTGACATATGAACAAATCATTAAGCAACTTAACCGCAGTGTAGAAGTCATTAAGGTCATCGATTTTACGGATATGCCTATTACAAAAAAAGAATTACTATTCATCAAGATTAATAGCTGTAAAGAATCGGACAAACAAGAAATATTCCGCATTGCAGAAACCTTTGACCTTAAGGTCATCGACTACAATCGAAAATCCGTACTTGTACAATGCGTAAAGACCGTGTCTAAGAATAATGATATGATTGCCTTGTTTAAAGATATGTTCGTTAATCGCATCGAAGTCGTCCGTGGTGGTAGTGTCGCAATAGAGGCATTGGCGACTCCGGATCGCTAGTGACATATAAACCTAGAGTATTCAGGTTGAGTAGCCCATACTTGCTCGCTCCACCGGTTGGTCTGACTTCGCCCTTCCTTCGGGCTCGGCCAAAGTCGCTCGCGAGCACGGACTACTCAACACTCTTCCTTTCGGTTTATTACTGTCACTAAGCGAGCCGAAGTCTATGGACAGGAGAGATAGGGGATACGGATATATGGTATAATAAAATATCGAATGTATTAAATATAGAGACCTTGCTTTAATTTAGACAAGGTCTTTTTTATCAGGAGGAAATATGAGTTTACTTGATGATATTTTGAAGCACAATAAGGAATATGTAGAGGATCAAAATACAGGATATGTTGATGTAGATACAAAATGCAGTAAGATGCCGAGCCGTCAGATGGCGATTGTAACGTGTATGGATACGCGCCTTGTGAATTTCTTAGAAGATTCCATGGATATTGGTCGTGGTGAGGCTAAGATTGTTAAGACTGCAGGTAATTGTATTACAGGACCTTTGATGGTGTTGTTCGTAGTTTGTTGGTTTGCATTTATGAGCTAGGTGTTAACGAAATTCTTTATTATCGGTCATCATGAATGCGGTATGGCTAAAACAACAGCTAAAACTTAACAGAAAAAATGTTAGCTCGTGGTATTGCACCAGAAGCGATTCACATGGTTAAAAAGGAAATGGAACACTGGGCGGATGGGTTTTACATCCCTGCTGAAAATGTAGAGGAAACAGTGGACGAATTGCGTATGAATCCGTTGATTCCAAAAGACGTACCTGTTCATGGTCTTATTTTCCATCCTAGAACTGGTGAAATTGAGGTCATCGTCAATGGCTATACACAAATGAAACAATATTACGAAAAATAAATGGAGCTGTAGTAGTATGCGTTACATCAACGCATGCTATTACAGCTTTTTTTATACTTAGACATTCATATAATTTATAGCTTATAGTTCTATGATTAAAATTAATGCATAGCATAACAAATAAAAATACAAAATATATGTATAAAACTTGAATAATATAAGTGATAGTATTATAATACGTACATAGGTTATAAAAATACGCATTAAATGTATAAAATATACATGGTGTGTATAAAGGAGATAACGTCATGAATACATTACAAGATTTAAAAAAATATGCACAAATATAAAGAACAAGTTATAGCATGGCGTCGACATATTCATAGTCATCCAGAATTATCTGGTCAAGAAAAAGAAACATCTTTATTCATTCAAAAGACTCTTGGAGAACTCGGGATTCCATTTGTCAATGATGTTTCAGATTATGCAGTTATCGGTGAAATACAGGGCGCTCACACAGGCCCTGTTATTGCGTTACGGGCCGATATTGATGCATTGCCAATCCATGAAGAGACGGGCTACCTTTGCATCACAAAACGAAGGTGTTATGCATGCTTGCGGACACGATGGACATATATCGATTTTGCTTGGTGCGGCAGCTGTGTTGCAATCTATTAAAGATGAATTGTACGGTGCCGTTAAACTCGTATTCCAACCTTCCGAGGAAGAGGCTTTATTCCCTGGTGCACAAGGCATTGTGGACAGCGGTATCCTAGATGATGTAGATGAAATTTTGGACTTCATGTATGGCCTCAATTGCCGGTAGGCACGGTGGTGGCCTTAAGAAAGGTCATCTTATGGCGGATCTGATCATTTTTCGTGCACATCCACGGTAAATCTACGCATGGTGCAGAACCTCACAATGGTATCGATGCCATCGTGGTCAAGTACCAACTGGATTGTTAATGTAGAATCCATGGTGGCCCGTGAGACGAATCCAATGGAAAATCTCGTATGCACCATTGGGGTAATCAACGGTGGTGACCGCTATAATGTAGGCTGCGGCGATGTATACCTCGAAGGGACTTGTCGTACCTACGAACCAGCGAAACGTGACTATATTGAACGTCGTTTAGGTGAAAGCTTACAAGCTTTGGATATGATGTACAAAACAAAGAGTACCTTAGATTATAAACGCGGCCACGGAGCGACAACGAATGACCAGATGCCATCGACTATGCTACATCAATCGTAGAAAATACCTTGGCAAAGACGCTGTGGTACATCCAGAACATCCGTCTATGGCGCAGAAGATTTTTGCATACTTACACACAAAATCAAAGGTGCTTTCCTTTGGTTGGGAACCGGTTTTGAAGGCAATCCAGCACTTCATAATGCAGAGTTTACCATTGATGAAAAGATTTTAGAATCCGGTATTACCATGATGGCGGCACTAGCTGCAGAATATTTACAACCGAAAGAGTAGCTTTCACAAATAACAAAAATAAAATTGTATAAATATATACCGTATAGATTGAAGGAGTTATCATGAAAAGTTTACATAATAAATCATTTAAGACAATGCTAGATTACACACCAGAAGAAATTAAATATTACTTAGATCTAGTCGCTAAATTAAAGGCAGATAAAAAGCGGGCACAGAAATCAAAACGATGGAAGGCAAAAATTTCGTACTCATCTTTGAAAAGGATTCTACGAGAACACGGTGTGCCTTAAGTAGGGGCAGCAGACCAAGGGGCGCATACGACATACCTTGGTCCTACAGGAGCCCTAATGACTAAAAAGAATCCTTAAAGGATACGGCGCGTTCTTGGTTCCATGTATGATGCTATTGAATTCCGTGGCTTTGACCAAGAAGACGTGGATACATTGGAACAATATTCAGGCGTGCCTGTATGGAATGGCCTAACCGATATGGATCATCCTACACAAACATTGGCTAATTCCCTTACATTGCAAGAAAATATCGACAAGCCATTGAACGAAATTTCCTATGCTTATGTAGGCCATGGTCAATCCAATATGTGTAACGCTTTGATGAGCGGTGCCGTGAAAATGCGATTTCCGCCCCATCGGTCCTAAACAATTCTGGCCAGCAGGTCCGTTCTACGAAGAATGCTTGAAGGTAGCGAAGGAAACAGGCGCTACGATTACATGCACAGATAATGTGGCGGAAGGCGTGAAAGGCCTTGATGTGATTTACAGGTGTATGGGTAACGATGGGCGATACTTACGATATATGGGAAGAACGGATTAACCTCTTTAAACCATTCCAAATCAATGCGGATATGATGGCTTTAACAGGCAATCCAAATACGAAATTCTGTCACTGCTTGCCAGCATTCCACAATACGGAAACGCAAGTTGGTAAAGATATCTTTGAACGGTTCGGCATGAATGGTATCGAAGTCACAGAGGACGTATTCGAAGGTCCAAACTCCTTGGCATTCCAAGAAGCAGAAAATCGCTTGCATACCATTAAGGCGGTTATGGTTGCTACATTTGGCGACTATCCAATGAAATAATAGTTAGAACACAGATGGCGGAGAGGTCATCTAGCACGTATAGTAAAGAAGGTTATCATATGAATCCATATAAGGTATTTATCGTAGGTCACGAAGGAACGACGGGCCTTAGAATTCATGAACGGCTATCCGGTCGGAAGGATATTACATTATTATCCATCTCCGATGAGGACCGTAAAAATATTGATGTTATTGCGAGTATTGCAAAGGACGCGGATATTGTGTTCTTGTGCTTGCCTGATGCACTCCAAAGAGGTGGTGGTGGCTATCGGCGATTACCCTGCAAGATTATCGACACATCCACAGCATTTAGAACGGCTGATGATTGGGCCTATGGCTTTCCTGAACTTGGTGAAAGCTATGAAAACGATATTAAAACAAAACAACATATTGCCAATCCTGGCTGTCATGCAA
>SCPN01000568.1_pt1 | contig 30435 bp, 34 predicted proteins | sample 6106831 | NCBI WGS metagenome assembly SCPN01 (sample SAMN10720447, study PRJNA508395) | human gut metagenome | isolation source: Participant 1, 0 month
TATCTTCAAGTTTCTTAATTGCATCTTTAAGACTGGCAACAATTTTTTTTGTTTTTTCAGGGTCAAGTGTAAGATATGATCCCTGTTCTGTATTCTTTACCGAACCCATAATATCCTGTTCAACCGCCGGATCGAGAGTAACAACATTAGTAACTTCGTTCGGTGGAAAATATTTTCCGGATATTGCACGCTTCAGGCTCTGTCTCACATATTCCGTAAGAATATCTGTATCTCTTGTAACCGGTGCATGATCTGCAAGTGTTTCAAATATGGTTACAAGATCCCTTATTGATATGCCTTCTTCAAGAAGATTCTGAAGAACTTTCTGGATTTCACCAACACCAAGAAGTTTAGGCACAAGCTCTTCAATAAGCGTTGAATTGTTTTCTTTAATATTATTAATAAGATTCTGTACATCCTGACGTGTAAGAAGTTCAGCAATATGCTGTCTGATAACTTCTGTCAGATGTGTTGCAATTATTGATGGCGGGTCAACTACTGTATATCCAAGTGATTCAGCACGTTCTCTCTGACTTTCTGTTATCCATATTGCCGGAAGATGGAATGACGGTTCAAATGTAGGAATACCTGTAATCTCTTCCTCAACATATCCCGGATTCATAGCCATATAATGGTCAAACAATATCTCACCTTCACTCACCTGTATACCTTTTATCTTAATTACATACTGGTTAGGATTGAGCTGGATATTATCCCTTAAACGGATAATAGGCACTACAGCACCAAGTTCCAGGGCAACCTGGCGTCGTATCATTACAACTCTGTCAAGAAGGTCGCCCCCCTGATTGACATCGGCAAGAGGAATAATACCATAACCAAATTCCAATTCAATAGGGTCTACATTAAGAAGACTGACAACGTTCTCCGGCTTCCTGATTTCCTGTGCTTCTGTCTCCTCACGTTCCACTTCTTCCTCTATCTGTTCTTCACCCTTCTTATCTCCAAGCTTTCTTCCTGCAAGAATAAGTGCTACACCAAAAGGAACAAATACATATATAGGAAGTGGCGTAAATACACCTAATACTGTAAGAGCACCACCAACCATCATAAGAACCCTGTCCATTGAGAACAGCTGTCCAACAATCTCATCGCCAAGTTCACCATCACTTGATGCTTTTGTTACAAGAACACCAGTTGCAAGAGATATAAGCAAAGATGGTATCTGGCTACAGAGTCCATCACCGATTGTAAGTATTGTATACTTTGATAAGGCTTCATTGATACTGAGCCCGTTATACATCATGCCCATTACAATACCACCGACAATGTTAATACCGGTAATAATAAGACCTGCAGTGGCATCACCTTTTACATACTTTGTAGCACCATCCATTGAACCAAAGAAACTGTTTTCAAGCTGTAGCTTCTTTCTTCTTTCAGCTGCCTCTTTATCTGTGATTGCACCTGTATTAAGGTCAGAGTCAATTGCCATCTGCTTGCCTGCCATGGCATCGAGCGTGAATCGTGCTGTAACTTCAGCTACTCGCTCTGTACCTTTATTGATAACTATAAACTGAATAATAACGAGAACTATAAATATTATAGCACCGATAACAAGATTGCCGCCGCCTACAAACTTTCCAAATGTATCAACGACTTTACCGGCATCACCTTTAGTAAGGATAAGCTTTGTTGAAGATACATTGAGGGAAATTCTAAAAATAGTTGTGAATAACAACATTGTAGGAAATGATGCCATATCAAGCACTTCTTTTGCATATAACGCATTAAATAATATAATAAGTGCAACTGCTATATTGAGTGCCAGAAGAATATCAAGCAGCCACGATGGGATTGAAATAATAAAGAAAATAACCGCAGAGAGCAGATAAATTCCAATAAACAGGTCATTTTTCTTAATCTTCATATTTCTTTCTCCCTTTCATCATCTTTTTTCGTCATAAACTGACATCATAATATTTTACCATGAATAATTTATTTATTCAACTTAATTTAAGTCAAATCAGGCTGTAACACTCTTGCAAGAATCTCAGCAACCGCCTGGTATAACTCAGGTGGTATTTCCATACCGATATCAACATTATGATAAAGAATTCGTGCAAGTGGTTTATTTTCAACAATTTCAATATTACATTCTTTCGCTTTTTCTCTTATCTGAAATGCCAGGTAATCAGCACCTTTGGCAATTACAACAGGAGCCATTCCGCTGTCAGGCTCATATTTTAATGCAACTGCAAAATGCGTCGGGTTTGTAATTACAACATCCGCCTCCGGAAGCTGCTGCATCATACGTCTCCTTGAAATCTCCTGCATTTTTCTTCTAATCTGACCTTTTACCTGAGGATCACCTTCAGAATCTTTGAACTCATCTTTAATTTCCTGCTTTGTCATCATTGTATCATTTTTAAACTTTATTCTCTGATAAACAAGATCAACAAAACCTATAACAAGGAAAATCGCACTTATCTTTATACCCAGATCTACAATAATACCGCCAACTGCGGCGAGGGCCTGATAAAGTGTAATATCATAAAATGTAAGAAGAAGTCCAACTTTTTTTCTTATAGTCACAAACACAAGCAACACCTATAACTATCATCATTGCGAATTGACTTTAACAGTTCAAAGCTGCCTGAATGAAACAATCTTTTAAATCCACATTAATACTCAGCTTACTGAACTTCGGTGTAAGCGGCTTTGATGTAATCATCCATTTCTGCTGTAAAACATTGCCAGTATTGCAATTACAACAGCTATCAAAAAATATCAAGCGTAATATTAAGTACATCCATAAAACATTTTTTACTGCTGAAGCACCAAGTGCTACCGTAAGTCCATCCGAGCTTGAATGAACAATAAGTTCAAAACTGTTATAAAATTCCTTGAATGAACTTATGAAACGCTCTCCCATTGTTCCAACATATATTTTAATTATTATAAAAAGCGACATAAGTGATACTGCCATTATAATATCTTTGCTCTTTGCAACCTGACCTTCCTTACGGACATCATTAAGCTTTTTACTTGTAGCCGGCTCTGTTTTTTCACCGCCTGGTCCGTCCTTGGCAAAGAACTGCAGATTATAAGAAATAAGAATTCTGTTCTCTGTCATGGGCTCATCCCCCTTACGAGTGAAGCCATAAGCGTTTTTATCTCATCTTCAATAAATGTCGATACTGCCGGCATCATCACTATTGTAAAAAAGACAGCAAATATGCCGACAAATATTTTAAGCTGCATTCCAACAACAAACATATTCATCTGTGGTGCAATTCTTGCAAGAATTGCAAGAATAACATTCAGAAGCAGTATTGCAGAAAATACAGGAAGTGCAATTCTGAAGCCTATGACAAAATAATCTGACATAAATCCAATTATATCATTATAAATAGATGCAGAAAACTTTACCTGTCCTATCGGAATGACATTATATGTCTCAACAATAGCAGAAATCAGATATCTGTACAGGCCTGATACCATCAGAAGCAGAAGAAGTATATAGTAATAAAAATTACCAAAAATACCAACCTGCACATTAGTTGTCGGATCCATAATCTGAGCCATTGCAAGACCTGTATCCATATCTATCATTTTTCCGGCAAACATAATAATCTGGACGCAAAACGATGCCATTGCACCAAGAATAAGACCAACTGCAACTTCCTGCAGGACAACAACTGCATAACCTATAATGCCGGAATATTCCACTGTCATATCCGACTTAACACTATATACAAGAACTGTTACAAAAAAAGCCAGTCCAATCTTTGTTCTTCTTGGAACATTAGCTGTATTAAAAAAAGGTGCAACATATATGAAAGATGCAATACGCATAAGTATCAAAACAAAAATTTCCAATTGTTCCAATGCAACTTCATATTGAATCATTGTTTTACTACCTTTCCATTTTCAAATTTAAAAAACAATACTTTCACGATATATACTGACTGAAGCTGCCCCATAAGGTATTCATAAAAGCAACTATCTCGTTGAGTATCCATGTTCCCATTACCATAATTCCTATAAGAATTGCGATAAGTTTTGGAACAAATGTAAGTGTCTGTTCCTGAATTGACGTAAGTGTCTGAAAAAGGCTTATTATAAGACCTACAACCATCGAAACTAATAACAGCGGCACAGAGGTTTTAACTATTACCCAGACCGTTTGTCTTGCAATTGTGATAATATCTGAACTACTCATAAACTTTCTCCCTGCTGTTCCGGCAAATTAAAGAATATGCCTGTGCTGTAACGCACAGGCACATATAATAACCATTAATTAAATGTTGACATAAGATTTCCTATTATAAGATTCCAGCCATCTGCCATTACAAACAAAAGAATTTTAAATGGTGTAGAAATTGTCGTTGGCGGCAGCATCATCATACCCATTGACATAAGCGTAGACGAAACAACCATATCAATAACAATAAATGGCAGATATATAAGGAATCCAATTATAAATGCAATCCTTAATTCACTAACAATAAAACTCGGTATAAGAACCTGAAGCGGAATATCATCTTCAGATTTAACTGAACCCTCCTCAAAATCAGCTATTTTAAGGAATGTATCCAAATCTTTTGTTGAAACCTGTTTAAGCATAAACTTTCTTACAGGCACAACACCTATATCAAATGCTTCCTGTGCTGTAATCTCATTATTAGTAAGCGGCACAACTGCACTTGTATATACTTCATTAAACGTAGGTGCCATAATAAAAAATGTCAAAAATAAAGACAAACCTACTATTACATGATTAGGCGGCACTGTCTGTGTACCAATAGCAGCTCTTGTAAAATGCAATACAATAACAATTCTCGTAAATGAAGTGAGCATCATTAATATTGATGGTGCAAGCGACAGAACTGTAAGTACAAGCAGCATCTGAAGCACGCTCGCCATATCTGAACCTTCACCTGATGAAATACCAATACTTATCAAATTGTTATTACCATCTCCATCAGCTGCAAATATATGACTTACCATAAACATACATATTGCAAAAAAAGCTGACAATCCTAATGAAACTCTAAGAATTTTCTTCTTATACTTCTTTAAAAAATGTAACATATTGCTGATTCCTGCCTAGTCCTGCGGCTTGTCTTTCTTAAACTTTTCTAATATCGCATTAAAATTTTCGGATTTTAATTTAGAAGAATTGTTTTCCCTGTATATTAAATCCTCTTCATTTACCTCACATAAATATGTAATAGTATCTTTACAGACTGCAATTGCAAAACACTTAGTTCCTATCTTAATTATCTGTAAATATTTAGTTCCAGATATTTTCATGGTCTCAAGCACTGTAATATTGCTTCCGGACATTTTCTCTTTTTGATAATTGCCCACCCACTTTGTGGCAAAATATGTAAGTGCAAGTACAAATGCAAAAATAAGAACAAGTGTAATTAATTGTGCAAATGCTTCAAGTCTGCTGCTTCCTATTGCAAGCATTGTCATTATCCGACAACCTTCCTTACAGCTTCAATAACTCTGTCTGCCTGGAAAGGCTTAACAATGAAATCTTTTGCTCCAGACTGAATTGATTCAATAACCATAGCCTGCTGACCCATAGCTGAACACATAATAATAGCAGCATTTGGATCGCTTTCTCTTATCTTCTTGAGTGCCTGAATACCATCCATTTCAGGCATTGTAATATCCATAAGTACAAGGTCTGGCTTGAGTTCGGCATACTTTTCAACTGCTTTTGCACCATTCTCAGCCTCTCCTGCAATGTTATATCCATTCTTTGTGAGAATATCCTTAATCATCATTCTCATAAATGCTGCATCATCACATATTAAAATATTCTTTGCCATATTTTATTTCTCCTATCTTTTACATTCACTAAGATAATTCGATTACATTATACAACATCCCAGTGTATTTTCATACTGTTTTTTTCTTAACTTTTTATTTATATTTTTAAATTCACTTAATCATTACTGTTCTTTAATAATTTCTGTTATTCTTACACCAAAGCTTTCTTCAATAACAACAACTTCGCCTTTAGCAACATATTTGCCATTTACAAGTACATCAATTGCCTCACCTGCAATTTTATTAAGTTCAACAATTGTACCTGGTGCAAATTCAAGAATATCTTTTATTGATTTCTTTGTTCTGCCAAGTTCAACAGTTACATCAAGAGGAACATCCATAATTAAATCGATATTTTCTTTTTGTGAAAGAGCATTAACATCACCGGCAAACGGCTGGAATGCTGCCGGAGCAACATTGACATCCTGCTGTGGCACTGCAGACTGCCCCTGCATAGGTGGATAACCATAGGCCATAGGCTGTCCCTGCATAGGTGGATAACCATAAGGCATTCCCATCTGCGGATAACCATAAGGCATTCCCTGTGGTGCCTGTGCTGACATATCAGGCTGTGGTGCAGCAGGTGCTGGTGCTGGCTGTGGGGCCGGTGTTGGCTGTGGGGCTGGTGTTGGCTGTGGTACCGGTTCTGGCTGTGCAGGCTGCGATTCAGCATTAGCTGATGAACTGCCATTTAATTCCGGTGAAAAAAGATTGAGAAGCTCTTTTGCAAACTCTATCGGATAGAGCTGCATAATCTCACTATCAATCAGGTCGCCAATCTGCATCTTGAATGCAACCATAACAAACTGACCTTTTAAAAACGGAGGAAGGTCATCTGTTGAATCACTATAAGTTTCCACCATATTTGCAATTGGTGGGCTTATATCTATTTTTCTGTTAAACATTGATGACATTGATGTTGCTGCTGAACCCATCATCTGATTCATTGCTTCACCAATAGCACTAAGATGCAATTCTGATAATGGTTCATCATCATCAACCTGACCTGCACCACCCATCATCAAATCTGTAATAATTTTAACATCACGTTCTTTTAAAATAAGAACATTATTACCATCTATTCCTTCTTTATATGAAATCTGCAACATAACACATGGTCTGTCATATTTAACAGACAGTTCATCCCATGTAGATACCTCAACTGTAGGTGTTGTGATATTCACTTTCTGATTAAGTAAAGAACTAAGTGTCGTTGCCGCTGTTCCCATACTGATATTGGATATTTCACCAACCGCATCCTTTTCGGAATCAGAGAGAACAAACTGCTGTTCATTCTGTGCTGACGGTGTATTGTTATTATCCTCCTGACCAGCCGCATTCTGTGCATTATTATCTGCACTGCTATCGGTTGTTGAAGAATCACCGCTGCCTGATGCTCCTGCAAGTAATGCATTTATCTCTTCCTGTGACAGCATTCCATCCATCCTTATTCACTCTCCTCTCTGATAACCTCTGTTACCCTAACTGCATATTTATCATCAGAATATCCCGGCAATGCCTTAAATTTACGGATATTACCAACAAACACCTCAAGCTCTTCATCAACCTTACGATTGATTTTTATTATATCTCCGACCTGAAGGTTTGCAAAATCTGACACATTAATTGTGCTATTTCCAAGCACAGCTTTTATAGGAATCATTGCTCTGCTGATGGCAGTTTCAATTGTATCCTCGTATGAATGTTCATCTTTTTCTTTCATCGTTGAGAACCAGTATTTAGTATTAAGTTTATCAATAACCGGTTCAAGTGTATCAAATGGAAGACATATATTCATAAGTCCTTCCACTTCTCCAATTTTAATATTAAGTGTCACAATCGCAATTGTCTCACTTGGAGAAATAATCTGGGCAAACTGGGAGTTTGTCTCAATTCTTTCCAGACGTGGAGATATACTTACTACATTCTCCCATGGTTCATGGAAAAGATTAACACATATTGAAAATATTCTTTCCAATATTGACAGCTCTATTTCCGAAAAGTCTCTCTCTTTATCAAGTGCCTGACCGACTCCTCCAAGGAGCCTGTCTACAATAGCAAATCCAAGATTTGATGCCATCTCCATGATTACATTTCCTGACAAAGGACTCATGCTTATAACACCGAGCAGTACCGGATTAGACAATGCATTAGAAAATTCCGAATAAATAACCACTTCCGAATTCACAACATCTACCGTTACAGACTTTCGCAGATATGCCGGAAGATTGGTTGACATAAGTCTGGCAAAATGTTCGTATATAATTTCCAGTGTTCTTAAATGTTCTTTAGAAAACTTAGCAGGTCTTGCAAAATCATAATTTTTCACCTGTTTTTCTTCCGTGTTTTTTGCTTCGTCAATATCAAGCTCGCCACTGTTTAAAGCCTTCAAGAGGTTATCAATCTCACTTTGTGAAAGAATCTCACCCAACTTCCTCACCTCCTTGTACAATTCATAAGCTTAAAATTCATCTGATTTTTTAATTATGTAATTACTGTACAAGAATTTCAGAAAGTGTTACTGAACAGATTGCTTCTGTCTCAAACTGATCCTGTAATGTAGACAACAGATTTTTCTCAATTGTTGTCTTATTAGTAGTTACTGTATTATATGAATATTTTAAAGCCTCATTTGTTATCTGGCTTACAATAAGCTTCATGCCATTATTAATGCTTGTTGACTTTGTAGAATAATCTTTTGCTTTCTTATTAAGTCCAAGTGTAACTTTAAATACAACATAATGTGTCTTACCACTGTCTGTATAAGACACTGTTATATTGGTGCTGTCACCGCTTTTAACCTCAACATATTCAATATCGTCAATATTAACAGCACTTCCTGTCTGTGAGCCATTGGCTGCATTCCCTGCCGCATCAAGATCAATAATCTCACCAACTTTTTTAATCAAATTATTTGTTCTGTTGTTAGTTGAGACCAATGAAAATGTCAAAAGAACAGTCAGCACAAGATTAATAAGAACAAGTGCAAGAGTAATGACATTCAGCATACTTTTTTTCATAAAAACGTTCCTCCGCAAATTTTACAGTTTTCTAACTGTTATATGTATTATATATTTTTATCTCTACTCTTCTGTTCTGTGCCCTGCCATCAGCAGTAGAATTAGAAGCAATAGGGACTGATTCACCTCGTCCCGATGACATCATCGTTGCCGGGTCAAATCCTTTATTATTAACAAGATATTTGAAAACGGAATATGCTCTTTTCTGTGACAACATCATGTTATCCGGAAACTCTGCCGTATTTATTGGAACATTATCCGTATGTCCTTCAATTATAATCAGATTATCATTATACTGATAAATTGCATCTGCAACTTTTTCAATCAGATTAACAGCTTCTGATTTTAATTCAGCTCTTCCTGAATCAAACAAAATACCACTTCCAAGATTAAGTTCTACATACTTGCTTGTTGCTGTAATCTCGACTTCATCCAGAACATTGGCTTCTTTCAATGCATCTTCTATGGCATCTGCCATCTTTTCAGACTCCTCAAGTCCTGCTTTTTCAACTTCTTCAAATGCATCCTTTGATTCTTCCTGCTCCTGTGAATAATCACCATCAGAATCAAGCCCCATATTATTATACTGTTCTGCTATCGCATTAAGCTGGCTTGCACCACTTCCGACAAGTATGCCATCATTATTGATGGCTGAACCGCCACTAGGAAGCACATTAAATGCAGCCGAAAGAGAAGCCGACAATTCCTGAAACTTTTCCTGGTCAACATTAGACATTGCAAACAGGAGTACGAAGAAGCACAACAGCAGATTCATCAAATCCGAAAATGTGTTAAGCCAGAGCTGTGCAGGCTTTTCAGGATCTGCTCTTTTCTTCATTATGCTTCACCTCCAGCCTCCGAATCTGACACATTGCCTCTTGCGTCAGGTGAAAGGAATGATTTGAGCTTTTCTTCAATAACTCGTGGGTTTTCACCTGCCTGAATTGAAAGAAGACCTTCTATAATAATCTCTTTCATCTGATACTCATTATTATTAATAAGTTTCAGTTTATTTGCAATAGGAACACAAAGCCAGTTAGCAATCAACGAACCATACAGCGTTGTGACAAGAGCCACCGCCATGTTAGGTCCTACAGATGCCATATCATTTAAGTCTGCAAGCATGTTAATAAGACCAACCAGAGTACCAATCATACCCCATGCAGGACCTAATGCAGCCCAGTTATCATAAAAGCCTGCAATCTTTTTATGTCTTGCATCCATATTATCAAGTTCTGTTTCAAGAATACCTCTTACAAGTTCAGGTTCTGTACCATCTACAATAAGAAGAATACCTTTTTTCATAAACTCATCATCAAGATTACCTGCAACTTCTTCCAATGCAAGCAATCCTTCTTTTCTGGCAACATTGGAAAGTTCAATAATCTTTCCAATAAGTCCTCCATAATCAAGTTTAGGATCCTTAAATGCAATCGTAATACCTTTAATACAAGTGATAAGTTCCTTAAATGTGTATGAACCAATCATACCAGCAATCGAACCACCAAATGTAATAATAAATGAAGGCAAATCCAAAAAGCTCTTAGTAATAGCACTGATATCCGCACTTGATATAATACCGAACACTACCATTACAAGACCTAAAACAATACCAACGAGTGTAGCTAAATCCACTATGTAACACCATCCGTTCTTAAAAATTTATCAATATGTTTGTTCTCTATAATTAACAGGAGAATTAACAAAAATTCTTCTTTTATATTCTACTACTTTATCTACAATCTCTTTGCTCTTTTCCTTTACAATAAACTTTGTGCCGGTCGTAAGCGTTATCACCGTATCCGGTGTCTCTTCCACTGTCTGTATCAAATCAGCATTAATAATCAGTGTGGAATCATTAAATCTTGTCACACTTATCATAGACCCTCCCATAAATAATATACATTTCTCATTGTTTCGTGAAGTCATATTTTAGTACCAAAAACCGACAGGTACCTGATATATGCACTATGTATATTAAAACACTTTTTTGCATTTATTGCAACAAATCATGCTAAATTTAAACAATTTTTCCCATTAAAAATGTCTGATACCATAAATATGGCTGTGGACACACGATAGTTACCCACAGCCAATAAAAATTAATTATCTTTTAAGATTAATAAGCTCTTCAAGCATTGTATCTGATACAGTAATAATTCTTGAATTTGCCTGATAACCTCTCTGTGTTGTAATCATGTTTGTAAACTGATCTGCAAGATCTACATTTGACATTTCAAGATATCCAGATGTAATCTTGCCGCTTGACTCTGATATATCTTCACCAATTCCATCAAATGAACCAGAGTTAAGTGTTGCTGCATAAAGATTATCACCAACTTTTTCAAGACCTGATGGGTTAGTAAATGATGCAACTGCAATCTGACCAATCTTCTTTGTATCACCATTGCTGTAGCTTGCAACAATCTGACCAGCCTCATTAACACCTACTGATGTCATTTTACCTACTGCTTTACCTGCTCCTGTGCCATTTATTCCCATTGTAGCATTAATATTTGAAGCTGCTGCATACATTGTAAGTCCTGAAGCATCAAGATTAATTGTTGATGTATTTCCATTATTAGTACCGATATTAGCAATATTTCCTGAACCATCTGCACTGTTATCAGTAAACGTGAGTGCAAGTCCGGCATTTCCAACCATCGAAGCACCTGTATTTGTGTTAAATACAACCTGGCTGTCACATGAAACTGAAAGTTCTGTAGGCTGTCCATTCATTGTAACCGAACCGCCAACAACATTGTAACTTGTTGTTCCAGCTGCTGCATCTTTACTGTCATATGTAAGATTAAGAGTTGCCTGATATTCATTACCAAGTGAATCATAGAAATTCACTGTATAAGCAATATCTCCTGTCTCTCTTGAATCTACATTACCTGTAATTGTAACGCCTGTTGTTGCCGCTGGTGCTGTATATGTATATTCAGGACTTGTTGCATACAAAGCCTGAACACGGTCTTTTATAATATTGCCATCAGCATCTGCTTTCCAACCCATAACATTAGCACCGCTCTGTGTTACAATAGCACCATCAAGATCTGTTGTAAAATCTCCGGCTCTTGTAAAATATGTATTTCCTGCATTACTTACTACGAAGAATTTATCTCCGCTAATCATTAAATCCCATGTATTATCAGTTCTCTCAGACGCACCCTGTGCTGTAGGATCTACTGAAATGGCACCTACTGTAGAACCAAGACCTATCTGTTTTGCATTAGTACCACCTTTTCCAGAAGCTTCATTTGGTCCTGTGGCAACCTGTGTTGTCTGATAGTAAACATCACCGAATGTTACTGACTGTGATTTATATGCAACTGTGTTGACGTTGGCAATATTATTACCAATAACGTCCATTTTTGTCTGATGTGCCTTTAAACCTGACACAGCAGAGAACAATGATCTCATCATAATAAAATTTCCTCCATAATATCCATGAAGACTAATATGACCGGCACAATTTCCCATCTGTCATTCAGGGGAAATCAAAGCCTCCATTCAGGTCCGGCTAAATAATTACTGCCCCGTCAATATTTGTAAATATATTGTCTTCACTATTGTTTTGATCCATCGCTGTCACTACTGTTTTACTCTTTGTATTGACTATAAACGCTAAATCATCCATGATAACCAGAGATTCTCTTATTCCTTTAAGTCCGGCTTTCTGCGTTCCCTCATTCAGTCTTGATAGCTGTTCATCGGTAAGCGTTATGTCTCTCTGCTTCAGTCTCATATCTGCATGCTTTGAAAATTTTACGCCTTCACCGCCTGATACTTCGTTTGCAGCTTCTGCAATATTTTTCTTTTGTTTTAAAATATCCTGAAAAGAGATACCGGAACTGCCTGCCGCCTGCGATGTATCCTTTTTATTTGATAATTTGCCCGCAGCCTGCTCTATGGATGAATATCCACCAGTTATAATACTGTTCATAAGCAGCCTCCTGTCTTATGTCTTATTCTGTCTTACTGTCAGCTGTATCATCTTTTTTAGATGTATCATCAGCCTTGCCGCTTCCAGATGTTGTATCATCTTTTTTAGATGTATTTCCATTTACAAGCTTGTCATAGTAATCATTGTCAAGAACAGTATCAACGTCAGCTATATCATAAAGCTTGCCGTTGATTCCAAGATAAATCTTACCATCGATATTTTCCCAATAATTAACTTTGCCGGCAATCATTCCTGAAGAGCTTTCATTTGTCTTCATAATAACAGATTTACCTACAAGTGATGATGCCATCTGCTGTTCAACTTTGTTGCCCATCTCTGTAGTAGCTTCAACCTGTGTAAATGTAGCCATCTGTGCAATATACTGTGTATTATCTGTCGGCTCAAGCGGATCCTGATACTGCATCTGTGCAACAAGAAGCTGTAAAAAGTCATTCACATCAAGGCTTGAATTACTCTTATCGTTTTTTGTTGTTGAACTGATATTTCCATCATTTTTTGAATTATCAATCAAACCGTTAATAACATTTGATGTTACCATTATATACTCCTTTCTTAAATCAATTTTTATGCCATGTATTCAACACTGCTGTTTTCATTAAGCATTGAATTCTGTTCATCATCCAATTCATCATCATTGTCGTCATCAAAATTCAAGCCGTTAAGATTGAGCTTTGCACGATTTTTTGATGTATTGTTTTTCTGCTCATTCTGATTATTAAAATTCTGATTATTTTCAAATGCGTTTGTCTGAACTGTAATTTCTACAGATTCAACTTTAACGCCCTGATTTTCAAAATTTTCTTTTAATGTAATCATCTGATTTTCCAACGCTTTTTTAACCTGTTCATTCTGAACATTAAGCTGTGCTGTAACAACGCCTTCTCTCACTGATACAAGAACATTAACTTTGCCAAGAGTTTCCGGTGTAAGCTGAATTTCCATGCTCTTAACAGCATCATCAGATGTGAATTTTATCTGATTGATAATCTGATCAAGAATATCCGTTTCATTAACACCTCTGTTCTCAAGGACTGAAGAAAATTCTTCTGCAATACTTTGTACTGTAGTTGTTGTTCCCGATGCCAGCTGATTAACATTTTCGTTTGAAGACACTGATTGTTTCTGCTCATGTCCATTTTCTTTCTCAGACATTGCATCATTTTTTGATGAATCAGAACCTGTTGTAATCTTCTTTGCAATAACCTGTTCGAGCGGCGATGCATCTTTTATATTGCTGTCCGCAGCATCTTCTTTTACATCGCTATTCTCTTCATGTGTCTGAATATTTTTATCAGCTTTCTCATCAAAAGAAACACTTTGTAATATTTCTTTTAAATCATCCGGTGTCACAGATAAATCTGCTGCAAGCTGCTGCGATGTATGTGAAACAAAATCCATTATATCTTTCATTGCATTTGATAACATATCATCTGTAACAAGCTGCATTGAATCCTGTGTACCTGTAATTTCCATAACAAGCTGCATAATATTCTCAGGCATTAATAAATCGGCCATTGTAAGCCCAAGATTTTCCATTGAATGTTGAATTTCTTCATCAGAAACTCCCAATGTTTTCTTTATCTTGTCATATACTTCGTTGGCAGCTTTATCAACTTTTTCAGCCACTTTATTATCTGTTTTTGTATTCTGCGTCTTATTAGTATCACTTGCCTTAGCTTTATCAGCTGATGATACTTTCTCTGCCACATCATTTTTATCAGATGATGAAGTATTTGTCCTGATTGAATTCTGCGATAATGTATCTGTAGAAGAATTCTTCTTTCCTGCATTACTGCCAACAGATTTTGCCATTATATCACCAAACTTCTGACCGTTTACACTCTGGTTTTTGCCTGATGAAACAACCGGAACAACATTATTGTCAACACTCTGTGCTCCTGAAATAACTGTACCCACTTTGTATCCTCCTTTCTTATTATTTGTCATACAGACTATATAGTAAAATTATCTATCAGGCAGCCAGACGCACTGCTGACTGCCCAAATGATAAATTCACCCATTAATTATCCCTGACTGTTAAGGAAACATTATCTTTGTGAGTTTTCCTGCATATACAGGGTCCATCTCTGCCAATATGGCAGCTCTCTGTTTGGCTTTCATGCAAAGAAGAATCTTTGATACAATATCTGTATCGCCTGTCATCTCCTGCATAATAGCAGCCGCATCAGCGGCATCCATAGCAGCATATGTAGTAGCCCAGTCCTGAATCTTCTGTGAGTATTGTATCTTTTCACACACTTCTTTATATATCTGTGCTGCATTATCCGGGCTTATCTGCTCATACCATTTTTTATATTCTTCTATGTCAGGTGCGTTATCTGTAAATACGACTTCCCTGTCAAATTCCTCTTTCTGTTTCAGAAAATTCTCCTGATTATCTTCATAAACCTTGAGACGTTCAACTTCCGCCTTAAGCTGTGCTATCTGGTCTGAATCAGCAGCACCATTATTCTGATACTGTGCCAGCTGGTCTTCCAGTTCTTTTATTCTGTCTACAGCTTCTGCAAGATTTTTATACTTGTATCCAGTCTCTTCCATTACTTCCTCATCAGACTTATCCGGCAGAATCCTGTTAATTACCGGTACATTTTTAAGGAATGGCCTGAGCATGCTTCCCACTCCGCCAACATCCATCTTTATAAGAAGTGCAAATATAACAAGCCATATAACAATTATTGCTACAGCAAGAAGAGCTCCGGCTATCCCGCCGCCTTTTTCTTCTTCTAATCCATTATCTGTATCAAGATTATCTTCTGACTTTTTCTTTTTCCTTGCCATGGCATCTAAGTTCCTTCCTCAAAATTTATCTGTTATGCTTTCTTTCCTCTATCATTATACGTAAAGCTTACTAATTGGTCAATCTCCTTCTTTTCTTCAGCCTTGAGTTCTTCCTTAAATTCATCAAACGCCTTTTCTCTAAGTTTTTCATGGATTTTTCTTTCCTGCATTGATTTATTAAGTTTTTCTCTGGCTTTATCAAGATTTTTCTGGGCAACCCTGACCTGCAATGCCTGTTTTTCCATAAGTTCTTTTATAACAGCTATATAGTTATTATACTGTTTTAACTTATTAATATCCAGTTTGTCATTTGATGCATTTTTCAACTCATCCTCGTAAGTTCTTCGTCTTAAAATAAGGCTCCGAAGTTTATCCTCTTCTTCATCAAGTCTTGCACTTGCCTGCGAGAATTCTGTCTTTGCCTGCGTCTCAAGTCTCATTTTAATATTAAGGATATTTTGCATCTTATATACAAATTTTGCCATAATTACTCTGCTTTCTCAAATGTATCATAATCGCTGAAAATATCAAAAAGCATTTTTAGTTCTTCTTCAAAAGAATATTTCTCGTCAGTCTGCTGCATAAGAAAAGCATTTACTGCATCTATCTTTGAAATGGCATAATCAATATTTTTATTGCTTCCTTTTTTATATGCACCAATATTAATCAAATCTTCCGCCTCATTATATGTTGCAAGAACATTTTTAAGACGTCCAGACATCTTTTTGTGTTCTTTAGTTGAAATCTGGCTCATGCATCTTGATATGCTTTGCAGGATATCAATAGCTGGATAATGATTTTTATGTCCTAACTTTCTTGAAAGTATTATATGTCCATCAAGAATACTTCGTGCTGTATCAGTAATAGGCTCATTAAAATCATCACCATCAACAAGCACTGTATACAATCCTGTAATGGAACCTTTTTCGGCCATTCCGGCTCTTTCAAGAAGTTTTGGCATTTCACTGTATACACTCGGTGGATATCCTCTTGTAACAGGAGGTTCTCCTGACGCAAGTCCTATTTCTCTTTGTGCCATCGAGAAACGTGTCAGAGAGTCCATCATAAGCAGAACATCTTTTCCCTGATCCCTGAAATATTCCGCAATAGCTGTCGCTGTCTTCGCAGCCTTATTTCTTATAAGTGCCGGTTTATCAGATGTTGCAACAACAAGTACGCTTCTCTTCATACCTTCAGGTCCTAAGTCTCGTTCTATAAACTCTCTTACTTCTCTTCCTCGCTCACCTATAAGAGCAATTACATTGATGTCCGCTTTTGTATTTCTTGCAAACATACCAAGCAATGTGCTTTTACCCACACCACTTCCTGCAAATATACCAATACGCTGACCTTTTCCGACTGTCAGAAGTCCATCAACCGCTTTGACGCCAAGCGGAAGCACCTGATTAATAATCACTCTCTTCATCGGATCCGGAGGTGCAGCTTCTACCGGATATGTATCTGTTAAATCTACAATATCGCCTTCCATTGGATTGCCAAGTCCATCAAGCGTATGTCCAAGTATTCCGTTGCCAACTTTAACTTCAAGAGGCTTTTCTGTATTTTCAACTATACATCCCGGTCCTATTCCGTCAACATTTTCAAATGGCATAAGAAGGACTCTCGAATCTTTGAATCCAACAACTTCTGCAAACATCGTCTGGCTTTTATCAGGCGAATATATTTTGCATAAATCATTAAGTTTTGCATCAGGTCCTATTGACTCAATCGTAAGACCTACTATTTTTGACACCTTGCCAAGTTTCTGATAAAAAGGCTCATGCATCAAATGTTCATATTTTTCTATATTAATCAATGACATCTGCCGTCCTCCTAGTCAAGACAACTAAGCATTTTTATTTTCTTTGTGAGATTAGCAAGTTCTTTGTCAAGACTGCAATCAAACACAGCTCCATCAGTTTCAATAATGCAGTCATTCTTTCCCAGCGTCTCATCTGTTGTGATATCTAATGTAATATCTTTTGACATATTGCAGAAAATCTTACCCTGATTTTCAGAAATATATGAATAATCCTGTGGTGAGCATTTTATAACAAACTCATCACTTTTTTCCGCATCAGATAAGACACCGTTAATAAGATGTACCAAAACTTCTTTGTCTTCATCTGCAATTGAAAGAATAACTTTATTATATACATCAGTAAGAACATCGATAAGTTCAGGTTCTATCTTATTTCTTTTTTCTGTATATTCCTGCTCAAGCTGTTTTTTTCTTGATTCATATTCTTTTCGAGTTCGTCTTTTCTCAATGAATATTCAGCAGCATCTGCCTGTGCAAGTCCTTCCTCATATCCATTATCTTTTGCTTCTTTTGCAGCTCGTTTTACCTGTTCATCAGCATCATCAATTATTTTTTGTGCCTGCTCATTTGCATCTGCAATAATGCTTTCGGCTTCTTCCCTGAGTTCATTTATATGATTCTCAAGTTCTTCCTGTGTTGCCGATGTTTCTTCATTTGCATCATCATCCTGTGTAAGTCTCTCTACAACATCTGCTGTAAGGCCATTGACAAATCCATCGCTGCTCTGGTCTCCTGCTGCTGATTCTGCATCTATCACTGCCTGAAGCTTTTCTTTTATTTTTTCATTATAATCTATTACCCGCTCGCTTTTTGTTATTGTTGAGCCTTTTTTTAATAAATTAGACAATTATCTCGTCACCTCCGCCACGGGCAATAACAATTTCAGCAGAGTCTTCAAGTTTTCTGATAATATTAACAATCTTCTGCTGAGCCTCTTCAACATCCTTCATACGAACAGGTCCCATATATTCCATATCTTCCTTTATCATAACAGCAAGACGTTTTGAAAGGTTGTTTAGTATTACATTCTGAACTTCTTCTGTTGCACCCTTCAATGCAAGTGCGAGATCTGAATTATCAACATCACGCAATACACGCTGTATAGCTCTGTCGTCCAGGGAAAGAATATCCTCGAATACAAACATCTTCTTGCGGATTTCGTCTGCAAGTTCCGGCTCTTCAACCTCCAATGTTTCCATGATATGTTTTTCTGTTCCTCTGTCAACAGAATTGAGGATACTTACGATAGCATCCACACCACCGACAATTGTATAATCCTGATTAACAAGTGATGAAAGTTTACGCTCAAGTACTTTTTCAACCTGCTTGATAACATCAGGCGATGTTCTGTCCATCTGTGCAATTCTTCTTGCAACATCTGCCTGTTTTTCAGGTGGAAGCGATGACACAACCATTGATGCCTGTGAGGCAGGAAGATACGAAAGTATAAGTGCAATAGTCTGAGGATGCTCATCCTGGATAAAGTTAAGCAGCTGGCTTGGGTCTGTCTTTCTGATAAATTCAAAAGGACGAACCTGAAGGCTTGCTGTAAGCTTTCCGATAACATCCTTCGCTTTTTCTTCGCCAAGTGCTTTTTCAAGCAGCTCTTTTGCATATCCGATACCGCCTTCAGCAATATACTGCTGTGCAAGACATATCTCATAGAACTCGCTCAAAACTTTTTCCTTTGTCTGCGGAGAAACACTGCTTGTATTTGCAATTTCAAGAGTGAGCTGTTCAATCTCTTCTTCTTTGAGATGTTTAAATATTTTAGCTGATTTTTCAGGTCCAAGTGTTATAAGCAGAGTTGCTGCTTTTTCAACGCCATCCATCTCTCTTTCACCACCCGGTGATGTAGTTCTTGCCATCATTTGCCTCCATATATATTAAATAAACTTATTAACTATATTAACTCCAGTCATCATTAAGCCAGTTACGAAGCAGTAATGCAACAGCTTCCGGATTTTCATCCACAAACTTCTCAATTGCTTTTCTCGTTTCTGACTTATCCTGCATATCAATATCATCAACAGCAGGCTGGTTCTCCTTTGTTGCTGCAAGCATCTGTTCCACTGAAAGTTCCGGTTCAGTCTCTTCAACTGTAAGAGGTCTGGCACTTCTTATAATTACAAACACAAGAATTCCAAGAATAATTGCTGCGAGTGCAATCTGTAACCAAAAAGTAACTCTTGTAAATACACTTCCTGATGTAGAATCTTCAAACCATGGTCTCTGGTATGCAAGCACAGAAATATTAGCAGAATCAATACCTGTACCGGCAGAAATCAAATCAATCCATGTCTGGTCAACCGTCTGTGCAACAGGCTGTGTATTCTGGCTCTTGAACTGTTCCCATGTCATATTATCAAGATAGCAGCTTTTTACATTCATCCTCATTGTATACAACATTTTTATAAATGTTACAGCCAAAGACGAATCACCATATACAATAGAACCAGGTTCTTTGTTTGTTGTTGTTACCAATGAATTCGGCATATACGAATACTTGTTAAGCTGATATGTTGAAGTATCACCCGTACCGTTAGTTACATTGTATGTAGTACTGTCTGAACTGTTAGAAGTTGTTCCAGGTGTTCCGCTCGCACCTGTTGAACCTGTAGATATCTCTTCATAAGACTCTCCAAATATTGCCTGTTCATCGCCCTGTGTTGAATACTCAGTTGCTATAGTATTTACAGCATCCCAGTCAAGTACATAATTAAGTGTAAGATTGACATCATCATAAAGTCCCGTTGAAAGAAGCCCTTTTCTTAATGAATTAATTGTAGTAGCTTCAATCTGTGCTTTATATTTCTGTTTTCCGGCATTGCTTACACCTGATACCGTTCCCGCATTGCTAAGACCCGAAAAAAGAGTTGTTCCTTTATTATCAATAATTGTAATATTATTAGTTGTCGAATTGCCTGCAGCTGTTGCAAGGAAATTTGCGATACTCTCAGCTGTATCATCACTTATTGTCTTATTCGTATCAACAACAACACTGACAGATTTTTCTGCGGTTGTTGCATAAAATGAACTGCTTGTATCAGGTATATCAACTGATACAGATGCAGATTTGATTCCATCCATAGATTCAAGGTCCGATACAAATTTTGCTTCAAGATAATGTGCAAACTGTTTTGTCTTATCAGATTCAGTTGTTGTAAAACTGCTCTTCATCGCATCATCAAATGTATATCCATCAGACTTGATATCAGCAGATGCAATTGCCATCTTGGCATTTGTAAGATTCTTCTTTTCTACTTTTACAACTAATGTATTATCCTGTACCTGATACTTATATCCATTCTCATTAAGAATTGATGTAACGCTTCCAAGTTCTGTATAATCCTGACACGTTGTAAGCACTTCGTAATTTGGTCTTGTCACAGCAAATGCAATAATCGCAACCGCAACCAGAATTACTGCTGCCGTGCTGATTATAATTGTTTTCTGTTTAGCAGACCAGCTTTTCCATTTTTCTACTATTCGATCAACAATTTGTCTAAATCGTTCAGCCATCGTACTTTATTACTCCCATTAATTAAATTTGCATATTCATTATCTCTTTATATGCCTCTAATGCTTTATCTCTCACTGCAACAGTAAACTGCAATGCAATATTTGCCTGCTGCTGGTATACTCCAAGTTCATGTGTATTTGTCATCTTGCCAAGTGCAAAATCTATCTCAGCCTGCTGTGCCTGCTGTACATAATCATTTGTACTGTTAACAAGTCCTGATACAGCATTAAAAATGGAATCAAATGTCTGATTAGCCGCACTGCCATTAGTATTATTAACTGCCGCTGACTGTTTCATCGCATCAGTGACTTTAGCCACATAATCATTTCCTAAACTATTGATTGCTGATGTTACGTCCATGATTTACCTCTTTCCAGTCATTTATAAATCTTTATATATTAAATCTTCTAAGCCTGTCCTATTGAAAGACCTTTTGTTGCCATTGATTTGCTTGCATTAAATGCTGATATATTTGCCTCATAAGAACGTGAAGCATCAATCATATCAGTCATCTCCTGGACAACATTTACATTAGGATATGTTACATATCCGTTCTCATCAGCATCAGGATGTGACGGATCATATACCATGTTCATATCTGTTGATGTATCTTCATAAACCGATGTAACTTTTACGCCATCACCAAGTCTGCCGCCGCTGGCATTTCTTAAAGCACTTGCAAAAGAAGAGCCATTGCTGTCAGCACCTTTTATTGCTGTTGCACCTGTTAATGTTTTTTCTGTAAAAACAACTGCTTTTCTCACATAAGGAGTGCCATCTGAAGTTCTTGTTGTATTTGAATTTGCTATATTCTGAGATATAATGTCCGACCTTAGCTGCTGTGCAGTCATACCGCTCGCACTTATGTTAAATGATGTAAACATTGACATGTGATATATCCTCCCTGTTATTTAAGTACAGCTTTAAATCTCGAAAACTCATTATTCATGCTGTCAATTAAAGCATTATAATTAATCTGTTCTGCTGCAAGTTCCACATTTTCAGTAGACAAATCTACATTATTGCCGTCTATTCTATATGAAAGTGCTGAGTTATCTGTATAAGTTCTTGTCTTTATATTTGATAAATCAACATTATTAATCTTCTGTGTCAAAGTAGCCTTTGGTTTTCCTGACTGCTCTATCGCTGAATTAAGATATGTCTTAAATTCAACATCCTGTCTTTTGTAATTAGGCGTATCAACATTAGCAATATTGTTTGATAAGACCTCTTCTCTTAACCAGCTTGCATCTGCTGCCGATTTAAGCACATTAACGTATCCAAATATACCTGAAGACATATACCCTCCATTCCACTGCCGTAGCAGCTGTATTTTAATTAATTCTTCTTAACCTAATAAGCCTAAAATATATTATATGATAATATTTGGAAAAAATAAAGTAAAAAATGAAAAAAGACGAAACCGCAACCATCTTTTTTTAAGATATATATGCAGGTTCCATCCATTTTTCTTATAAATCCGTTATTTTTCTATTTATTCCTATTTTAAAGTTTCCCTAAAGTACTATAAATTATCAATCATCAAGTTTTTTAAGTTCATCATATACCACTTCATTAGTAACTTTGATATATGTTCCTTTCATTCCTGATGAACGAGACTCAATTACACCTGCACTTTCAAACTTTCTAAGTGCATTGACAATTACTGAGCGTGTAATACCCACACTGTCTGCAATCTTGCTTGCAACAAGAATTCCTTCTGTTCCGTCAAGTTCTTTAAATACATGTTTTATAGCCTCAACTTCAGATGCTGACAACGTACTCATTGCTGATTTTACTATCTGTTTTTTTCTTACTTCTTCTGCATTTTCTTCATTTACAGAACGCATCATCTCAAGCCCTACTACAGTAGTTCCATATTCACATAATATAATATCATCAATCTCATAGGCCTTATCATTCTTATACATGAATAATGTTCCAAGTCTCTCTCCGCCAATCTCTATAGGTACTATCAATGCCTGAAACTTTTTCACATTATCAACAGCAAAGCCAAGTGTCGCAAGATTAACATTCTCCTTTGTTGATAACACACTTAACAATCTCTCATTAAACATGTTGTCTACAAATCCACCAACTTTATCATATATAAGTTCATCAATGACATCAACTCCGGTATAAAAACCTGTTCCGAGAACTTTTCCTTTTTTACTTATAACAAGAATATTAGACTCAAGTATTCCGCTAAGCACGTCGCAAATATCACTAAATTCCACTCTTAGAGAATGGTTATTGTGCAACAGTTTATTAATTTTCCTAGTCTTATCCAGAAGTTGAACGCTCATATTGTACCTCCTATAATTCTAAACGCATTATTTGCATTCCTATTTTATAATTACTGATTGAATATTAGCACACTTGCCTAAAAAATACAATATTTTTCGCACAATTTAATATCACTTATCTTCCTTTTTTTCTGTTTTAGCTTCAATATATCCACATGTTTCATCTGCACATGCAATCTTATTTCCTTTTTCAACCATGTAGCCACCGCATTTCGGGCATTTTTTTGAAACTGGTTTCTGCCAGCTCATAAAATCACATTCCGGATTATTTTCACATCCAAAATAGCGTCTTCCCTTTTTTGTCTTTTTAAGCACAATATCTTTTCCGCATTTTGGACATGTAACGCCTATCTTTTCAAGATATGGTTTTGTATTATGACATTCAGGAAATCCCGGACAACCCAGAAATTTGCCATGCGGGCCATATTTTATAACCATATTTCTTCCACATTTGTCACATATTACATCTGTAACTTCATCCTCTATCTTCACATTTTCAAGTTCTTTTTCTGCCAATTTTACCGCTTCATCAAGGTCCGGATAGAAATTTCTTATTACTTCTTTCCATTTAACTTTTCCTTCGCCAACACTGTCTAAAAGAGTCTCCATATTAGCTGTAAAATTAACATCTACTATCGTTGGAAAAGCTTTCTTCATTATATTATTGACAGCTTCACCAAGTTCTGTAACATATAAATTCTTATTTTCTTTTGCAACATAATGTCTGGCAATAATAGTTGTTATTGTCGGAGCGTATGTACTTGGTCTTCCTATTCCAAGTTCTTCAAGCTGTTTTACAAGCGAAGCCTCTGTAAAATGTGCCGGAGGCTGTGTAAAATGCTGCTCTCCTTTGACATCGGCGAGGCTCACCTGCGATTCTTCACTTATTCCATGAATAAGTGCTTTATTTTCTGATTTTTCGTCATCATCTTTATAAACTGAAAGAAAACCATCAAACTTTATCTTAGAAGCAGAAACACTGAATCTGTATTTTCCTGCCGCAATTTTAACAGATGCTGTTTCGTATATAGCAGGACTCATCTGGCTGGCAGTAAATCTTTTCCATATAAGCTGATAAAGTCTGAACTGATCTCTTGAAAGTGAATCCTTTATTATAGCCGGGCTTAGACTTATATCTGTAGGTCTTATCGCTTCATGTGCATCCTGAATTTTCTTCTTTTCTTTTGTATCATGCACTGTCCCAACATATTCTTCGCCATACTGTTCACCAATATACTGTGCCGCTGCCGCAACCGCCTCATCAGCAATTCTTGTGGAATCAGTTCTTAAATATGTGATTATACCTATAGTTCCTCTGCCCGCAATATCGACGCCTTCATAAAGCTGTTGTGCCAGCCTCATAGTTTTCTGTGTAGCAAAATTCAGCTGTTTTGCAGCTTCCTGCTGAAGTGTACTTGTTGTAAAAGCAAGAGGTACTTTTTTAATCTTCTCTCCATACTTTACGCTTTCAACACTAAAATCACTCTTTTAACTTCTTCTATAATTTTTTCAGCCTGTTCTTTTTTAACATCAATTTTACCGTTCTCATCGCCGTAAAATTTTGCTTTAACTGTATTCTTTTCACCTTTTATATTGACATCTGCATCTATCGTCCAATATTCATCAGGTATAAATGAATTAATCTCATCTTCTCTGTCGCATATGATTCTTAATGCAACAGACTGCACTCTTCCGGCACTGAGACCTCTTTTAATCTTAGCCCATAAAAGCGGACTTATCCTGTAGCCTACCATTCTGTCAAGCACACGTCTTGACTGCTGTGCATCAACAAGATTCATATCTATTTTTCTGGCATTTTTTATAGATGCCTTTACAGCATTTTTAGTAATCTCGTTAAATGTAATTCTGTATATATCTTTGTCTTCAAGTTTCAAAGCTTTGGCAAGATGCCATGAAATCGCTTCTCCCTCTCTATCCGGGTCGGTTGCAAGATATACTTTGTCTGCTTTCTTTGCCTCTTTTCTTAAAGCAGCAAGAATATCGCCTTTTCCCCTTATTGTTATATACTTAGGTTCATAATCATTATCAACATCCACGCCAAGCTGGCTTTTTGGAAGATCTCTTATATGCCCCTGTGATGCCATTACTTCATAATTAGAGCCCAGAAACTTCTTAATTGTCTTTACCTTAGCAGGCGACTCTACTATAACAAGATACTTTGCCATTTGTAATATCCTCCCCTTAAATCTGTCACTTTATTCTGATATAACAGTTTTTCGCCACTTCCTCAACACACCCCTCCAGCTGTAATAAAAGAAGCGTCTGCATAACCGTGGATACGTTCAATCCTGTTTCATTAATAATCTCATCCGTGTCTTTCGGATGTAAACAGAGAACACTATACACTAATTTTTTTTCAGTTGCAAGCAGATTTACGGTGGGACATACTGGTTTTTTGTTCCCATTTCCACCATTTAACGCCTTTATATCTGTATTTGTATGTTTATTTATTTTATTATTTTTATTTTTTTCTTTCCATAAAGCAGCTGCACTGCACTGCCAAATATCCTCCGGTTTTGTTATAACCATCGCACCTGTTTTTATAAGTTCGTTACACCCCTGACTGCAAATATCATCAGCTCTTCCCGGAACCGCCATAACCTCCCTGTTCTGTTCAAGTGCCTGGTCAACAGTTATCATCGCTCCGCTTCTTTGAGCTGCCTCAACAACAATTACGATGTCTGCAAGCCCGCTTATTATCCTGTTTCTTTCAGGAAAACGCCAGGCATCAGGCCGAGTATTCGGTGGGTATTCAGAAATCACGCCTCCCGTTTTTATTATATTTTTATATATATCTAAATTCTCATATGGATAACACACATCCGTCCCACATCCAAGAACAGCATATGTATATCCCCCCGATGCAAGGCATCCTCTGTGTGCCGCTGCATCTATTCCCGCTGCAAGGCCGCTTATTACCTGAATATTATCAGCTGCAAAACTTTCCGCGAGATTATATGCCATCCGCCTTCCATATGAAGAACAGTTTCTTGAACCAATAATTGCAACGCTCAGTCTGTCATCCGGCGGAAGATTTCCACGACAGTAAAGTCCAAGCGGTGCATCATCAATATTATGAAGCCTTTCAGGATAATTATTATTGTTTATGCTAATCCAGTTACACCCATTTTTAATCATATCTTCATACTTATATATGTTATCTTTATTTTTCATCGAAAAAGCAAATTCATCTATCTGCCTGCCATTTAATATTCCTGTCTTTTTCAATATATTAATATCTGCTTTTGATACATTATATGCACTTCCAAAAAAATCAACAAGCTTTCTTACCGACGCTCTGCCTATACCTTTAATATTACACAGCCGGTACATATAATAGTCTTCGTTATATATTTTTTTCACACTCCGTTCCAAATATAATCTTATAAAGGATTTCTATAGGAAAATGCTTCACTTAAATGCCCGGCATTAATACATTCTTCCCCTTCTATATCTGCTATTGTCCTTGCTGTTTTTAACACCTTATGATACCCTCGAACCGTAAGATTAAGTCTTTCAAATGCAGTTTCCATAATCCGCTTTTCTGCCTGTCCCAGCCTGCAGTATTTTTTCACATGCTTTTCATTCATCTGCGAATTAAATTCTATATTTTCATTACTAAATCTTTCTTTTTGAATATCATACGCCGTTTTAACACATTTTTTCATATTAGCCGTAGTATAAAAATCACTGCTCTTATCCGCATCTGATTCATACAAAATATCTCTTGCATCTATCATCCCCATATGCGTGCATATATCAATCCTGTCCCATATAGACTTGCTTACACGGCTCATGTACCTTTTTATATCATGTTCTGTACAACTGCACCTGTTACGGTCAGGATAATACCCGCATCTGCATGGATTCATTGCTGCAACAAGCATAAAATCAGCCGGATAAATATACTCTTTAGAACCTCTTACAATTCTTATAATATGTTCCTCAAGCGGCGTTCTTAACGAATCTATCACAGCAGATGCAAATTCATTAAATTCATCCAGAAATAAAATCCCCTTATCTGCAAGTGTTATCTCACCAGGAGACAGAACAACACCGCCTCCCAGCATCACAGCTTTCGTTGTATTATAATTGGGGCATCTTACCGGTCTTTCTTCTATAATACTTCTTCCCTCAAGCTTTCCTGCCGCACTGTAGATACGCGTCAGTTCCATCTTCTCGCTCTCATTAAGCGGCAGCATTATTGTACTGATTCTTTTCGCCATCATAGTCTTTCCTGTCCCCGGAATCCCCATATAGCAGATATTGTGATGTCCTGCCGCTGCAATAAGCGACGCTCTTTTTGCAGTAATCTGCCCGGTTATATCCGCAAAATCCGGACAGGTTTCATTTTTCATATGAATCACATCATGTTCTCTGCTTTTCTTTGCATCAATTGCATCAATAAGTTCTGATTCACCGTTAAAATATCCGATAAGCTGTTTTAAACTGTCAACGCCAAGAACTTCTATTCCTTCTATATGTTCTCCTTCACAAATATTACATGACGGAACTATGCACCTCTTAAATCCCATCTGTGCTGCCTTTGCAACACAGTTAATAATTCCTCTTACTGCGTTAACACTTCCATCAAGGCTTAATTCACCGATAATCACAGACGACTCAAGCATATCTGTTTTAATAATGCCATCTGCGGCAAGAATTCCGGTACCGCAACAGGCAGATCAAATCCATTCCCTGCTTTTCTTATATCAGCCGGGGAAATATTAACCATAATCTTTTGCGGACGCAGTATTATCCCTGAATTCTTAACTGCAACTCTCACTCGTTCCCTTGCCTCTGTAACCTGTGCTGCAAGACAGCCACTCATCTCAAATGACGGGAGTCCGTCGCCGGCATCTGTCTCTACCTTTACAATACACGCATCAAGCCCGGCAAGCGTAACGCTATACACTTCACTATACATATCAACACCACCTATATAAAAAGTATCTATAGTATAACTATAGAATACTTTTTATATATTGTCAATATATTTTATTGTTTTATTTTATTTTTTCTACATTCAATATATCATACATCTGCTGCCTGCTGCCTATACATTCCTCATACAATTTATTATAATCGGTACTGCATGTATATGATGTCTTATAGTCATCAACAGCAACCTGAAATTTTCCATCATATGATATATATACCTGTGAAAATACAAATGCAAAATATACTGTATCCGTACTGTCACCATTTACAACATCAGCACTGTAAAAATAATAAATATAATTTTCATTACCACCCTCAAGACTGTTCTTTCTTTTAAGGAATTTTATTTCCATAAGATTAATATTTTCATTTCATCATTCGCCTTGTAAAGATATGATGTATCAGATGTAGCACGATACATCATTCTGAATGTTTATCCTGGGTCTGGCTCGTAATAGTTTTTTTACATTCCTCATCAATCTGTCTTACCACATCTTTATCAAGTTCATTTACATCATCAGCATATGAGCCAAGCCTGTCAGCCGTATAAGACATTGATATAGATGAAACAGCATATCCGTGGCGTCCAAGTTCAGCTTCATCCGCACTGCATTTAACACAGATTACATCATCTTTGCTTATTCCTGTATGCTTGTCCGGCACAAATTCAAGTGCTGACAGATATTCATCATCCCATTTATTATTTATTACAACATATGCTTCAGGACTTATGCCCGCAAATACAACTTCAACATTAGAAAATAAATCTATTTTAGTTCCATTTCCTATCCCTTTTGCTCTTATATTATAACTGCTGCCTGCAACCCTGACGCCTGAATCAGCCGCAGCCTGTGTATCATATTCAACATATACTGTAAGCTTGTCTCCGTTTGAAATATCACTTTTTTCAATATGTGCCTCAAGTGAATCAGCAAACTTCCTGTAAGCTGTAAGTTCCTCCATATTAACTTCTTTTCCGGCAAGCGTTTTATATAGCTTTTCTGAATCAACACTACATTCTGCTGATGCATATCCATTAATCCCATTATAAGTAACCATTATATAATCCTGCGGATCTATGTGCTTTTTTCCCATAATCCACGCTGCAAGCACTATAACAAAGCATACCATAACAGCAGCGACCACAATATATGATGAACGGTCTTTTACCATTTTTTCTGCTGTATTCTTAGTTCTGTCTATTATTTCTTTCATATTCTGACTGTTGCCCTCTTCAATTTTTCTAATTCTTCTCCACACATATATGGACTCAGCTGTTCATACACCCAGCTGTGATAATTATTAATTCTCTCTATATCTTTTTCATTTAGGTACGATACATCAACAGCTTCAAGGTCTATCGGTGCACATGTAAGCATTTTAAATTTGAGAAATGTACCATATTCATTTTCATAATCCCTGACGCATACTATCTCATTTTCTATACGTATTCCGTATTTTCCGTCAACATAAACGCCCGGTTCATCTGATGTTACCATTCCCGGCTCCATGACACACAAATCGTTTTGTCCCAATATATGTTTCCACCTGAATCCGTTTGGTGATTCATGCACATTCAAAAGATATCCGACACCATGTCCTGTTCCACATCTGTAATCAAGACCGGCTTCCCAGAGCGGACCTCTCGCAAGAATATCAAGATTAAATCCTGTACACCCATAAAGAAATCTTGCATCAGCAAGTGCAAGCATCCCCTTTAATGTAAGCGTATATGCTTTTTTTATCTCATCGCTTACTGGTCCAAGTACAATTGTTCTTGTCACATCTGTAGTTCCACGCATATACTGTCCACCAGAATCAACTAAAAGCATACCTTCTGGTTTCAGCATGGCACAATTATCCTTTGTAGCACTGTAATGCATCATTGCTGCATTAGCACCATATGCACTGATTGTCTCAAAACTAAGTTCTATGAAATCACTGATTTTTGCACGCTCATTATCAAGATAATCAGCTGCATCTTTCTCTGTAATTCCCTTTCCGGCATTTTCTTTAACCCAGAACATGAATCTTGTAAGTGCAAGTCCGTCCTCAATATGGACATCTGAAAGATTTTTGATTTCAACAGGATTTTTTACGGCTTTCATTGACGTAACAGGACTTAATGTTTTTACTGTTTCCACTCCACAATTGCAGATTTTCTTATATGCACAATAATTAATTCTTTTCATATCAACAAGAATTACTTTCTCTTCTATCGTATC